>Ga0206971_10161_pt1 | contig 24059 bp, 22 predicted proteins | sample Alteio_BWOrgHeat_85_FD_152917 | JGI IMG/M metagenome (GOLD analysis project Ga0206971, IMG submission 152917) | Enriched cells from forest soil in Barre Woods Harvard Forest LTER site, Petersham, Massachusetts, United States -... | ecosystem: Environmental > Terrestrial > Soil > Temperate forest >...
ATTTTAAGGAAAAAGACACTTTTGACATGGACGAATTTACCGGCGAAGTGATTGGTAACCCTAAAGCTATTGAATCCTTCAAAACCTTTAAAAGCCAGTACGAACAGGAATTTGACAGCCCCATTGCCGATACTTTTGAAATATCCGATAACGCCGTCAAAAAACAAAGTCGCGTTTATAAAAGCGTACTAAAGCTGGATAAGAATTTTCATATCTATATTCATGGCGACAAGGAGTTGATTGAAAAAGGTTTTGACGAAGGTAAGCATATGAATTATTATAAGGTTTATTTTAAGGACGAGGCATAATATAATTCTTAAATTTCCGAATCTTCAGATGTTTTAAAAATATCTAAATAAACTTGAGCCAAATTGTTATCTCTTCTAAAGTTAAACGTTTCGAAATATTTTTGAATCACTGACACATCATTTTGTTTTGAGATTAGATAATGTGCGAAATACATCAATAAAACGCTTTCGGAAAGAGCTTCGTCCACTTGTCTATCATTTAAGAATATTTTAACGAATTTGAACAAACCTACCTTGTTCAAATCAAGTGAGGTCTCGAGACTTTTGATTGTTTCAATGCCGCAATATTTTAATATTTTTATATCGAAGTCGCCAACTTCACCAGATCTCATTTGATGGCCGGATTCCTTAGTCACAAGTTCTCTGAGATCTTTTATTACTCGATTTGTTTGAACAAATGATTTCAAAGATGCCTTATTTAAATCAACGTCTTCTGGCCGTTCCTCGATTAATTTGGAAACTTCTTTTTCATAGGTGGTCAATTGATTTTTAAGTTTTACGAATTCAATATCTGCTACTTCTAAAAGCGCGGCCACACGATTAAAGGAGCGCTTGTAATCGTCGGGAATATCAGACCCTTTATACCCTAAATCATGTTCGATTTCAGCCCAGGCATGTTGCAAAATTGATCTAATTTGAATTTCACACTTGATAGATTTGTAGGAGGCGTATTCCGGAAGTTTAATTCGTTTGTCATTTAGAGACACAACTACGTGAAGTGACCTATATCCGAACTGATCACTCTTTAAAATTCGTTTGTCAATTGAATTCTTTTCATCCTTCTCAAATTCTCTCTCGATAATAGCAGCTACTGGATCAACGTCGCTCTCCAGATATGTAACGACTCGCAGTCCCACGACATCAGTAATATCGTTTAAAGTATTATATTTTTCTCCTTTTTTATCTATCTTTTTTGATAAACTATTAGTTTCCTTAGTTCTACCAGTAATTTGATGTGCTACTATCCCATCTGTTTCGATTAAATCTTTGAGCAAATTGATCATTCGATCTTTAAACGCATTAAAGGTCTTCTTCTTGATTTTGAAATCTTCGAGAATTTTTTCCTTCATAATAGGTTTGGGCGAATTTTATTAACAAATGAAAACGCAATTTAGTAAATAAATACTAGAAGAACACTATATCACATTGCGTTCGCGTTCAATGATTTCGCCACTTTCCCCAATCCAAATAACCCAAAATCATATTTCAACGGGTCAAATTCCCTTCATCGTTTCATAAACTCAAGATTAAAACTCGTCAAATCTCCTCCCAAAAAAACAGGGACACCAAATTTGGCGCCCCCGCAATCATTGTAAACCAAAAAAATCCATTAAATCGTTTCAAATTAAAAAAACTACAGCCTGGCGGGGCCATTCTGTAAGGCGTAAGCGGCCACTTTCCGGCCGATATCCTGGGCCGCCGAATTCTCAAACGGAAAATGAATCCCGCCGTAAATACGGCTGTATCCGTTTTCCCATTCAATGGTGCTTAGCGATGTAACTGTTCGCGCTGGCTCACCATCAGTAGTGGTGTGGAGTGTAAGCGTGTTGTTGTCGCCATAAAATTTCTTCAGTACTTCATAGCCGGCGGTAACTGTGGCGCTGTGCCCGCTGGGGTAACTGGGGTGCGCCGGCGTGGCTATCAAGGGCGTCCACTTGCTGTAATCTTTTACCGAACCGTCGGCTTCGGCATTTAAGGCCGTAACCGGGCGCCAGAACAAATAGCCGTACTTTCCACCCCAAACTTCAATCCGCGCATCGGCCTCGGCAATATCGGTGAGCGCGAAGATCAATGCCGCATCTTCAAGCGACGATTGGTGTATTTGCGCCAACTGGCGCAGGCCTTCGTTAACGGTTAGTTCGGCATCCTGTTTATAAAACTGGGCAATATGTGTTTGATCGTCTGTGCGTTGGGTACTTTTAGTGTCGCCCAGCGCTGCAACTTCAGCCAGCGCCTTTTTATAATCGTCGCTGCCTATGGCAGGCGGCGGTTGCGGTAAAAATTGTTTTGAACTGGCCAGGATAAAGGGCTTAACATTTCCCCATTCCACGTCAATTCCCGGGGAAAACTTAGCGGGCGTGGGCCGGTACTGACCGGTTGTGGGCGTCGCTGGCCCGGCGTAGGTAGTCAACGGAGCGCAGCCGTCATTAACTCTTAACGTTATAATATCCGCAGCTGCCCCCGCTCCTACCTTCCGGCCCGCATCAACCGGTCCGTCGGTTGCCTGCTGAAGGCTAACTGCCAGCGTCGAGTCAAGCGAAGCTTTTTGCGTAGGAAAAAGGGAAACCAATACATCGTGTGCCGCCTGCGCCGCTGCTGCAACGGCAGACGCGGGAACGCCAGGATCGGCATTATAATGATATGGTTTACCGAAATGTTTTATCGAATTAACTGCGTCATAAACGGCAATCGCCTCTATGGCCAGTGTATGCGAAGCGACGTTGCTGTTTTGTTTCGCATTTTTAGCTGTTTTTTGGGCCACCAGGTTCCATTGGATCACCACATCGGCCGACGGACTTGTTTGCACAGGGAATAACCCGTTAATTCCTAATATAGCCAGGAACGCTATTGGTGTGAATAAGAAGGTACGTGTCATCATAAAGTTTAAATTCACTATTGGTTTGCCAAATATAAAAACAAAAGTTATTATTCCTATCGAAATGATAGAAATTTAAGAATATTTTTTAAAATTACATTAAGCGTTGAAAGTCAGTGGATTTTGTAAAGTATAATATTTAAAAGCAGTACGTTAACAGGGTACAGCGCCCGTGGAGTAAAAAAGAATATTGCGGGTTATAAGCAATACATCCTAAGGAATTCTAAAGTATTAAAAGTCGCAAACGGCATAACGCTAATGATTAAACGCGCTGCACGCCTTACCTTCTTAGTAAGCTTTGGGTTAAAAATATCGCCTTGCCGATCAATCCTCATTCTTTCAACAACCGCTCCTTTACCTCCTTCAGCTTGTCTTTTTCCGCTTTGGGCAAAACCGGGTAATCCAGTTTCAGCCCCTTTAATGTATGTAGTATAATGTTTGAAATGGCCACGCGCGTAAACCACTTTTTGTCCGCCGGTAAAACATACCAGGGGCATTCTTCAGTCGATGTTTCCTGTATGGCTTTTTCATAGGCTTTCATATAGTCGTCCCAAAACTCGCGCTCATAAACGTCTGACGATGAGAATTTCCAATTTTTATCGGGGTCTTCTATTCTCTGTAAAAAACGTTCCTTTTGCTCTTCTTTTGAAACGTTAAGGAAAAATTTAATAATGGTGGTGCCGCTTTCCGTTAAATGCCGCTCAAACGACCGGATACTTTCATACCGGCGTTTCCAAAATTTTTTGTCGACGTCCTTAACGCTTTTAATACCCGGGAGCTTTTCTTTCAGTAATAGTTCAGGATGCACCCTGGTCACCAGCACGTTTTCGTAATGCGAACGGTTATGCACCCCTATCCTGCCGAATTCCGGCAGCGCCTTTACGCTGCGCCATAAAAAATCATGCAATAATTCTTCATGGCTCGGTTCTTTAAAGCTGAATACCTCGCAGCCTTCGGGGTTTAGCCCGCTTAGCGTATGCGCTATGGCGCCGTCCTTACCCGCCGCATCCATCGCCTGGAAGATAATCAATACGGCGTAACGGGTATCTGCATATAAAGCTTCCTGCTGGGTCGAAAGCTGTTTGATCATGCCAGCCAGCAGCTCGCCAGTATCTTCTTTTTTATAATCACCTGAAAACGAGGTATCATAATCCTTAAGCGAAAATTTTTTTCCGTCAGTTACTTTAAATTTATTAATTATGTCTTTCATAGAAACAAATTTTGAAGATTGAAGTTAGTGGTAAAATTAACCTTATAAATTTACGTTTTTAACGTTGGTTCGATATAAGCGCAGTATTTGCCTCACCCCAACCCCTCTCCAAAGGAAAGGGGCTAAATAAATGCGGCAATTTTGCATCAAAGTCGTCTCCTTTGGAGAGGATTTAGTGTGGCAAACGCATTGCTAAGTGAAAAACTGTTATCGATCTTGCGTATTGTTCTTAATAATTGTTAACCCGGCCATCATATAGCGCCATAAATTTTACATCTTTACCCGCATGTTCCGCCGCATAAAAAACCGTTTTCTCAGGTATTTTGTTATTTTTATTTATTTCGTTATCCTGTTTTTTTGCGCCATCGAGCTTAATTTTCTTTGGCTATTTGGCTACACGCCTGATATGCAGGCCATTAAAGAGCCTTCTCTTTCCCTCCCATCCGAAGTCTATTATGCCGACGGTACCCTTATCGGCAGGTTTTACCGGGAGGACCGGTCACCGGTTGAATATAAGGATATATCGCCCAATATTATCAATGCCCTGGTAGCGACCGAAGATGTGCGGTTTTATAACCATCACGGCATCGACCTTTATGGCACTTTTACCAGCATGTTGTCCACTGCCAAGGGCGACAAACGCGGCGGCAGCACCATTACCCAGCAATTGGCAAAAAATTTATTCGAGACCCGGAGCAGGAAATCGCAGGGATTGATCAAGCATGTGCCACTGATACGAACGGTAGTATACAAATGCAAAGAATGGATAACTGCGCTAAAAATTGAACACGTTTACAGCAAACAGGAAATCCTCACACTCTATTTAAATACGGTGCCATTTGGCAGCCATGCCTTTGGCATAAAAACCGCATCGCTTAAGTTTTTTAATAAACTGCCGGCGGGGCTTAACCCGGCTGAATCAGCAACGCTTATAGGGATGCTGAAAGCTACCACAACATACAACCCGATAAATAACCCCGACAATGCGCTCCAGAGGCGCAATACAGTTTTGGGGCAGATGCTGAAATACGATTACTTAAAGCAGGCAGATTACGATGAAAACACCAAATTGCCTTTAAACCTGGACCTGAGCTATACCGGGCATGGCAGCCAGGGCGACTCCTACATGCGCGAAGCCGTTGAAAGGTGGCTAAAAAAATGGTGTAAGGATAACGACTACGACCTGTATAACGATGGATTGAAAATATACACCACCATCGATCCGCGGCTGCAGCATTACGCCGAAATTGCCGTCGCCGAAAAGATGAAAATGCTGCAAAGCAGATTTTACGACTTATGGGGTAAAAAAAATCCATGGCAGGATTTGAGCGGCCACGAAAAGATTGATTTCGTGCAAAAAAATGAAGAAAAGCTGCCTATTTATCCGCTGCTGCAAAAGAAATTCAATTACAATTACACCCTCATCGATCAGTATTTTGCCAAGCCTAAACCCATGAAGATATTTACCTGGCACGGCGAACGCGACACAACACTTTCCACCGTTGACTCCATTAAATACTATGCCAAGTTGTTAAATACCGGCATGATGACGATTGAGCCATCAACCGGGAAAATAAAGGTTTGGGTGGGCGGTATCAATTTTAAATATTTTAATTACGACCACGTAAACCAGGCGAAACGGCAGGCCGGTTCAACATTCAAACCATTCGCCTATTGTGCCGCCCTGGATAACGGTTTTACCCCATGCGATAAGTTTACCGATCAGTTTGTTTCCATTAAATATATGGACGGCGGCAAACAGGAGGTTTGGGAGCCCAAAAATGCCACCTATGTATTTACGGGACAGGAAATGTCGCTGCGCTGGGCAATGGGCGCATCTGTAAACTCCATTACGGCGCAACTAACCGAAAAAATTGGTTGGGACAAAGTGGTAGAATATGCGCACAAATGCGGTATAGAAAGCCCGTTGAAATCCGTACCATCGGTATGCCTCGGCACCAATGATGTTTCGGTATATGAAATGGTACGCGCCTACAGTACCTTTTTAAATAAGGGCCAAAAAATAGATCCCATATTAGTCAGCAAAATAACCGACCAGGATGGCAACGTACTGGCAAGTTTTGAGCCGCACCAGGAGCAGGCAATCAGCGAGGAAGTTGCCTGGCTGATGTTATACATGTTCAGGGGTGGTATGGAAGAACCCGGGGGTACCTCGCAAGCGCTTTGGGAATATCCGGGTTTGTGGAAAAAAGACAGCAACCAGATCGGCGGCAAAACCGGAACCTCATCGGGGTTTGTCGACGGCTGGTATATGGCGATCACCAAAGACCTGGTAACCGGTATTTGGGTAGGCGCGGACGACCGCAGCGTACATTTTACCAACGCCGAAACCGGCGAAGGCTCGCATACCGCGTTGCCTATTTTCGGTGATTTTATGCAACGGGTTTATGCCGATCCTCAATCCGGGTACGCACCAGGGCCATTTCCCAAACCCTGGGTAAAAATAACAAAGCCTTATGACTGTCCGTCTCCGCGTGAGCAAACTGATTCGCTAACGGATAGTTTAAGCCATCCCATCGACACATTAAATAAACCGGCAGTTCCATCAGCAAAAACGGATACGACGCAACCGCCGAACAATTAGGCACGTAATCTGTTACAAATTGATATTTTGATTTCGACCGCCATGAAAAGTGTTCTGATCTTCATTTGTTTCAGCTGTTTAACATTTCATTCACAAGCTCAAAGTCTTAACGGCACTGAAGCCGACCGTAAATCGCTGGATAAAGCTACCCTGGCGATTCGGGACGCCTTTGCCAAAGGGGATGCGGAACTGGCTGCACAACTGCATCATCCTGATGTGGTAAAATATTTCCGGGGTAGTAATGTAGTTACGGGTCGCGCCGCGCTGCAAAAACAATTAGCCGACTGGTTTAAGAATTCAAAAATCGAGTTTGTAGAAAACAAAGTGGAAAGCACCGTTTTTACCGGCGAAACTGCCGTACAAACGGTTATATTCGCAATAAGATCAACCCCTAAAAATGGCGGGAAACCCACTATTGCCCGGGGGCGCTCAATGGTTATTTATGTTCGCGACAAAGACAGTCCGACCGGCTGGTTATCGTTAAGGGAAATGACGCAGGCTGCGCCTGATCAAAAATAAGGCTGTTGCCAGGGTTCAAACCCGGCACCCTGTGTAATCAATAAATGTTAAATATTGCCTTTAAATGAGTCGGCATTCAAACTAAACAATTAATTTTAGCCGCTTTCTATTTCATTCCGGTATGAATAAACATTACCTCTGGCCTAAAAAAAAATATTTGCTCCTTCTTTTATTTATAGCTGGCCTGTTATCCATCAGCCAGCAATCAAAAGGGCAATATTTTGGACAGAACAAGGTGCGCTATAAAAAACTAAAATTTAAAGTCTATAAAACGCCGCATTTCGAAATATACTATTACCTGAAAAACGACAGCATGCTGAAGCGTTTTGCGCAGGAGGCTGAGATTTGGTACACTTTGCACCAGCAGGTTTTCAGGGATACCTTTAGAAAACCCAATCCGATTATATTATATGCCAACCACCCCGATTTTCAGCAAACAACCGCTATTGACGGCGATATTGATGTTGGAACAGGCGGCGTAACCGAAGGCCTTAAAAACCGTGTGGTAATGCCCGTGATGGAAACGAACGAAATGACGCGCCACGTTATTGGCCACGAATTGGTGCACGCCTTTCAATATCATCTTTTACTCGGGAAAGATTCCTCGAACTTTGATAACATCAATAACCTTCCCGGCTGGATGATCGAAGGTATGGCCGAGTACCTGTCCCTGGGGAAAAAAGACACCTATACGGCAATGTGGATGCGCGACGCGTATTTGAACCACGACATACCTACTGTTAAAGACCTCACCGAAAGCAATAAATATTTCCCCTACCGCTATGGGGAGGCTTTTTGGTCGTTCATCGGCTCGACGTATGGCGATACCGTGATTGTGCCTTTTTTTAAAAATACGGCAAGGTTTGGATTGGGCTATGCCATTAAACGCACGTTTGGTTACGATGATAAAACGCTGTCGACGCTATGGAAAAACTCCATCGAGCAAACCTACAAGCCTTATTTGAAAGATACGGCGCAAATACCCGTCGGCCGCAGAATAATCGACGATAAAAATTCGGGTAAATTAAATGTAGCGCCCGCCATCAGCCCGGACGGAAAATACCTGGCCTTTTTATCCGAGAAAAATTTATTTACGGTTGATCTCTTCCTGGCGGATGCTAAAACCGGGCAGGTCATTCGAAAGCTGACGAGTAAAATATCCAGCACCCATATCGACGAGTTTAATTTTATTGAATCAGCCGGCGCATGGTCGCCGGATAGCAAGCGGTTTGCCTTCAGCGTGTTTAACCATGGCCGCAACAGGATGCTTGTGGTGGATGCCGGAACCGGAACAGTGGTTGATGATGTTTCGATGGGGCGCGTAGAACAATTCAGCAACCTGTCATGGTCGCCGGATGGAAAAAGCATGGTTTTCCAGGGTTTGGTTGAAGGGCAGGGTGATCTGTACCTCTATAATTTCGACACCCGGAAAGTAACACAATTAACAAACGACAAATACTCGGATTACATGCCGAGTTTTTCCCGCGACGGGAAAAAGATCATTTTTACCAGCGACCGCACCACGTATGATAAATCACTAAGCCAGGCAATTACTTTTAACCTGGCCGAATTGGACCTGGAGTCGGGGATGGTTAGGAATATCAAACTGTTCGACGGGGCAAACAATATGAACCCGCAATATTCTTCGGACGGGACGCAAATATATTTCCTTTCGGATCGCGATGGTTTTCGGAATATTTACCGGTACACGCCCGCAACAGGTAAAATTGAGCAAATGACTAACCTGTTTACCGGGATCAGCGGCATCACTTCGTACTCGCCGGCTTTGAGCATATCGGCAAACAACGGTATCGTTTATTCCTACTACCGCGCGCAAAAATATTCATTATATAATGCAAAGGCTTCGGACTTTACACCAATCGTCGTTGATAGTCAGTCGATTAATTTCGATGCCGGCACTTTGCCACCGCTGCGGTCGGTAGGTGTCGACCTGATCAATTCAAACCTTAATAATTTTCTTGCTTATCCAAAGATTCCGGTTGATTCGGTGTACAATGTACCCTATAAACCCCAATTCAAGCTCGATTACCTGGCCAGCAGCGGGGTTGGCGCACAGGTAAGTCAGTTTGGTACTGGTTTGGTTAGCGGCATACAAGGCGTTTTCAGTGATATTTTGGGCCGCAACCAGATTTATGCCGGCGTTGCGGTAAATGGCGAGATATATGATGTTGGCGGTGAGTTTGCCTACATCAACCAGGCGGGGCGCTGGAATTTTGGCGCCAGTTTGTCGCACATTCCGTTTCAAACAGCTAACTACAGCGCGGTGTCGGGTACTTACAAAGTCAACAGCTCCACCACCATTCCGGATGTGGAAGAGCGCTTCGACCTGATCCGCATTTTCCAGGACCAATTGTCATTATTCACCTCCTATCCTATCACAAAAAAAACACGCGTAGAATTTGGTACGGGCGGAGCTACTTATTATTATCGTGTTGACCGGTACACAACTTTTTTTGACACGCTTGGCAATGTGTTGAACAATACCCATACAACGGTGCCGAATTCAACTTACAACAGCGAAACCACCAACAACGGGCTTATTTTAACGCCATTTACCATTTTTAATGTAAATACTGCACTAGTGGGCGACAACTCATTTTTCGGTGTCGCTTCGCCGCTGAATGGCTACCGCTATCGCCTCCAGGCCGAATATGATTTCGGCACCTACCAGTTTTTTGTGCCCACAATCGACCTCCGCGAATATGTGCGGGTAGAGCCGGTTACATTTGCGGCGCGTTTGTATGCTTACGGCCGGTTTGGCAATACCGGCACGCTTTATCCATTGTATGTTGGTTATCCGTTTTTGATCCGCGGGTACGAAGCACAAACCTTTTATGGCAGTGGCAATACTACTTCCACAAACGGCTTTACAATTGATCAGTTGTCGGGTAACCGCATCGCGGTAGCCAATTTCGAAATACGTTTACCCTTAACCGGCCCCGAACGGCTTTCGCAGTTTAAGTCAAGATTTTTGTTTACTGAATTTAACGTATTTTTTGACGCCGGTTTAGCCTGGAACAGCGGCGACCAGATAAAATTGGCGATGGGTCCTGATATAGTTGGTTATGCGCCGGAGGTAGACCAAAACGGCAACCCAATTACAGGCGCCAATGGCAAACAACTCGAACAGCCGGTTTATAACGCAAATCAGCGGGTGCCGGCCTTGAGCGCCGGTATTTCGGTTAGGTTAAACGTGTTTGGCGCTTTTGTGCTCGAGCCTTACCTGGCTTATCCGTTTAATCGGACTGACATTAGTAAACCTGTTTTTGGGTTGGGATTTACCCCAGGATGGTAAGAGTTTGTTGCTTTTGTATAAATTCTTGCAAAAACCTGACGCCAAATAAACTATTGAGTGACTTGTTTGTCATACCGGGTAAAATCTTTTTACTTAACTTTGCCGCATGAAGAAATGGGTGTTTTTTATTTTGTTGTTGTTGAGTGGATCTGTGCTGTTGGCCCAAAGTAACACTACTGATAGCCCGGTGATCGACTCCGTTAAATCGAAATGGGGAAAAGTAAAAATTGTTGATGGCGCCGAGATGACCTCGTCAAACGATATTGTCGAGAATATCGCCCAATCCAAGGAATATACGACGCTTGTTTCAGTAATTGAAGACGCCGGTTTAACCGAAACATTTAAAAGTAAGGGTCCGATAACCGTCTTCGCCCCCACCAACCAGGCATTTGATAAACTGCCCGCCGGCCAGTTGGACACACTATTAAAGCCAAACCACAAATTGGATTTGAGCTACCTGCTGACTTACCACGCCATAGCCGGTCGGCTTACAGCCAGGGACATTGCCCGTAAGATTAATGCAAACAACGGCGAGGCCGTATTTACAACCATTGCAGGCAGCAGACTTACCGCTAAAATAGACGTGAACCGCAACATTGTATTGGTTGACGAAAATGGCAATGAAAGCATTATCAGCAAGTTTGATATACCGCAAAGCAATGGGATACTGCACATTGTAACGTCGGTATTGGTTCCCAAACCCAGGGCGATATAAAATAACTTTGGGGTGACAATCCTGTAAAGCGTGGTTTCCGTAATTATTTTTGTAAGGAAAATTGATTGCTTACGACTAAAATCCAAAACTTAAAATAATGAAGAAATTAACTTTGGCGGTGATACTGGTAAGTATGATAACCGCGTTTGGCTGTCAGCAAAGTATTGGCCAGCAATTGAAAAAGTACGATCCGAAAAGGAAGATGAGTAAAGCGCCGGCCGATTGGAAAAAAATATTGACCTCTAATCAATATTACATCATGGTGGAAAGCGGAACCGAGCCGCCGTTTCAAAACGCTTATTATAATAACCACGAAAAGGGAATTTATAAAAGCGCCGCCACCGGCGAAGTATTATTCAGTTCGGACGATAAGTACGACAGCGGAACAGGATGGCCCAGCTTTGTAAAACCCGTTGATCCTAATAAAATTGAAATTGTGCGCGATAATAGCGACGGTATGGTGCGTGATGAAGTGATCGAGAAAAGTACCGGGTTACACCTGGGCCATGTTTTTGACGACGGCCCCACCGATAGGGGCGGTAAAAGATATTGCATGAATTCAGGTGCATTGGTTTTTGTTAAAAAGTAACCAGCCTTTTTGACGAGCTTAACGACGGGCGGAGCTGGGGACGAACCCTCAGCCCGCTTTCGTATTTTAAGCCAGCCGTCAAATCCACCCAATCAGGATTTACCGGCCTGATCATTTTTTCTTTTTGCGGGCGGGTATACGTGCTCACTGTTTTGAACCTTTCCATAGCCTGGTCCTCGTTACTCATCTCCTCAAAATAAACCAGGCGGTTCAACTGGTTGGTATTATCAAAAAATAAAGTAGGCATCTGGCGATAAAAATCCAAGGTTTTCAACAGGTCCGAACATAGGCCAACATGCAGGTTATTACGGTTTCTATCGGTGATAATGTAGATAAAGCGTTTCATGTCAATAAATAAATTTTGGTGGTTTAAAAACAATTACTAATTTTATGAGCATAAAGTTACTAATATTTTTAGCAATTCCAAATTTTATGTCAAAAATTCCTTCAAATATTAAATTTCTTCGCAAGAAGAAAGGCCTTACACAGCAGCAGTTTGCTGATGCCGTAGGCATAAAAAGGTCGCTGGTAGGCGCCTACGAAGAAGAAAGGGCCGATCCGAAGTACGATCTGCTAAAAAAAATAGCATTATTTTTTGACGTGTCGATTGATGATTTCATCAATGAAACGATCAATGAAAAATGGACGCCAAAGCCCAAGGGCAACCCGGCTAACCTGCGGGTTTTAAGTATCTCGGTGGATAAAGAGGATAACGAAAACATCGAGATGGTGCCTTTGAAAGCAAGCGCGGGCTATTTGAATGGTTATGCCGATCCGGAATATGTGGCGGCGCTGCCAAAGTTCTACCTGCCGATGTTTAAGCAGGGCACTTACAGGGCCTTCGAAATAAAAGGAGACTCGATGCTCCCGCTGGTTTCAGGCACCATTATTATAGGCGAGTATGTAGAGAACTGGGCCGATGTAAAACCCGCCGATACGTACGTTGTGATTTCCAAAAGCGACGGCATAGTTTACAAACGCATCGGGAACAAGTTTAAGGAAACTAAGAAGCTTAAACTGGTATCGGATAACCCCGTTTATGAACCTTACGAAATAAACGGCGAGGATGTGCTGGAAATATGGAAGGCCAAAGGTTACATTTCAACCCATTTCCCCGAGCCGACACCTGAGCCCACCCTGGAAAGCCTCACCAGCATGATGGCCCAGATGCAGCGATCGATATCGGGTTTGAGTAAGAATTGATTTAGTTCATGGTTCATAGTTCATAGTTCATAGTTCATGGCCGAAGCAGTAATAGGGCAAATGGTGAATGATAGCGTTTTTGGACTATTGTACTACCATAAACTATGAACCCAATATAGTTCATGGGTGATGGTTCATAGTTCATGGCCGAAGCAGTGATAGGGCAACCGGTGAATGATAGCGCTTTGTATGAACCATGAACTATATTGGCTTCATAGTTTATGGTAATACCCACTATGAACTATGAACTATGAACCACGAACTACTCCATCAGTTCATCGTAAACGGAGCGCAACTCCGAGTAAGCATGATTATCCTTCTTCTCGCGCGTTATTTTCATGCCGGTTTCGTACGTATTAACGGCATCATCCCGGCGGCCCAGCGCTTCGTAAAGCTTCCCCAGGTGATAATAGGTGCCGGTATAATCAGCATGGTTCCTGGCCAGGTCCTCATAATATTCAAGCGCTTTTCCGGTTTGGCTAAGCCGCAGGTATTCGGTTGCAAGGGCATATTTTAAAAACGGGTCGTTTGGCTCGTTTTTTATAAATTCAAGCAGTTTTTCTAATCTGTTCACCTGCATTTTAAAGTCTATCTTTTTTAATTAAATTTGCACAAACCTATTGGCGCCATAAATAATAACCGGGGCTCATAGATTCGTTATATTTAAAAACACGTTCCATGAAGATTCTGGTTTGCATAAGTAATGTGCCTGATACCACTACAAAAATAACTTTTACGGATAATAACACGCAATTTAATACGGCCGGGGTTCAATTTATACTCAATCCTTACGACGAAATTGCACTTGCGCGCGCCATTGAGTTAACCGATGGCGGTAACGGATCGGTGACGGTCATCAACGTTGGTGAAATTAGCACTGAGCCCACCATCCGCAAAGCACTGGCGATAGGCGCTACGGATGCCGTGCGCATAAATGCCAAACCGCACGATGCCTGGTTTGTTGCCTGCCAGATTGCGCAATATGTGAAAGCAAATCCATGCGACCTGGTTTTAACCGGCCGCGAATCCATCGATTATAACGGCTCAAAAGTAGCCGCTATGCTGGGCGAATTGCTGGACATTCCCTCGGTATCGATCATCAAAAAACTGGATATAAATGGCAGCCAGGTAACGGTAGAACGCGAGATTGAAGGTGGCAAAGAAGTGCTGGAAATGCCCTTGCCTATTGCGGCCGGTTGTGCCGAGGGCGTTGCCGAGCCAAAAATACCCAATATGCGCGGCATAATGTCTGCACGTACAAAACCCTTAGTGGTTATTGAGCCTGCCGAAGTAAAAACATTTTCGGAAGTGTTGAGTTATGAAACACCGGCCCCACGCGGGCAGGTAAAACTGGTTCCGGCGGATGATGTTGCAAAACTGGTAACATTATTGCATGAGGAAGCCCGGGTTATTTAATTGATTAGCTACACGATCTTATAAACCAATATGCCTGTTTTAGTCTATACGGAAAATGCTGAAGGGAAATTCAAAAAATCAACCTTTGAGGTTGTTTCCTACGCCCGCGCCATTGCCGATCAAAATAACACCTCGTTAACCGCTATCTCCATCGGGGATGTAAGCCAGGGCGATTTGAATTTACTGGGAAAATACGGCGCCGAAAAAGTGCTGAACGTTTCGAACGATAAATTAAAAAACTTCGTTAACCAGGCATACGCATCGGTAATTGCCGAAGCTGCCAAAAAAGAAGGCGCCGATGTTGTGGTGCTTTCCAATTCGTTTTCGGGCAGGGGTTTGGCGCCGCGCATCGGTGTTAAACTGGAAGCGGGCGTTGCCGATGGCGTTGTTTCGTTGCCGGAACAGGCCGGCGGCAAATTTATCGTTAAAAAAACAGCTTTCTCAGGCAAGGCTTTTGCAAGAGTTGAGCTCACTTCGGCTAAAAAGGTCATCTCGCTTATCCCCAATTCCTATAAAGTTGTGGAAACAAATGCCGATGGGAAGGTGGAAAATTTTGATGCGGATATAAAGCAATCCGACCTGACTTCGGTTATAAAAGAAATTGTTCGTTCAACGGATAAAGTGTCCTTACCCGATGCCGATATTGTCGTATCTGGCGGGCGGGGACTTAAAGGACCCGAAAACTGGGGCATGGTGGAAGAATTGGCCGACCTGCTTGGCGCTGCCCTGGCCTGCTCGAAACCGGTGTCTGATGCCGGCTGGCGGCCTCACAGCGAACATGTGGGGCAAACAGGTATTGCAGTCAGTCCAAATTTGTATATTGCAATAGGTATTTCGGGCGCTATACAACATTTGGCCGGTATAAGCTCTTCAAAGGTGATCGTGGTGATTAATAAGGACCCCGAAGCGCCGTTTTTTAAGGTGGCTGATTACGGAATTGCAGGCGATGCTTTCGAAGTGGTACCAAAATTGATTGCAGCAATAAAGGAATACAAAGCTTCGGCATAAAAAGGATTCGTTGAGATGGGTAACGACATGAAAAAAATTAAGCTGGATATTGTTGGCTTATCCTACAGCCAAACGCAATCCGGCGCTTATGCCCTGGTTTTAGGGGAAGTTAGCGGCCGCCGCCGGCTCCCGATCATTATCGGCGCGTTTGAAGCTCAGGCCATCGCCATTGAAATAGAAAAAATGACGCCCAGCAGGCCGCTAACCCACGACCTGTTTAAGAGCTTTGCACAAGCCTATCATATTACTGTACAGGAAATCGTTATTTATAACCTGGTCGACGGCATTTTTTATGCTAAACTCATGTGTTTCGACGGGAAAAGAACTGTTGAAATTGATGCCCGCACCTCTGACGCTATCGCAATAGCCGTAAGATTTGACTGCCCGATTTATACTTATGAGTTTATCCTTTCAACCGCAGGCATTGTAATCGAGGGTAATGATTTTGTTTACCTGGAAAACATCAACGAGGCGCCCGAGGAAAAAATAGTTTCGCCGGCCGGCGGGTATAATTCACTCAGCGTTGATGAACTTAAGACCCGGCTGCAGGAGGCCCTGGCGGAGGAATCATACGAAAAAGCAGCCAAGATCCGCGATGAACTGAACCGGCGTAAAGCTTCGTGATTTCGGATGTTCTACCCGATAGTTATCGGGTCGGATTTAGTTATTTGGCTGTTAATGTCGTAATCAATCGGTCCGTAATATGCTGAACTGAAGTTTAATTGCAGTTTATGAAATATAAGTGGACTCCCTTAAATATTTCGGCATATATTTTCCTTTCCGGGTGTATCCTATATACCATTATAAACTATTCGCAGCTATCGGAAGGTGAAGGATGGGGAGTGGTGGCGATGGTTGGGTTAACCGGCTTCGGTTTAAGTGCGGTCGCCGTCGATTATTTGATCCGGCGGTATATGGAACCTGGAAAAATAAGAATCATAGTTTGTTCTGTAATTGCGATTATTTATGCTGTGGTGCTATGGTTTGGCGGGAGATTGTAATAAACCTGATGATCTTCCAGGCAGCCAACATATAGCTAAAAAAGCTCACAGGAATTTTCCCCGATTCGATCGATAACACTTCTGGTAAAAAGCCTATATTTTCTATCAATTTAAGCCTAAGCCTTTAGATTTCATGTTTAATTCCTTATTTTCCCGACAAATATGAATGTGAGTAACTCTTTTACTTAAATCACAGCCTTATGAGCATTAAGTGGCGTTTGATACTACTAAACTTCATGCAGTATTTTATTTGGGGTGCGTGGCTAATTACCATTGGCACCTACTGTTCTGTAACCAAGGGTTGGTCATTTTCTCAATTCGGCGCAATCTTCTCAACCATGGGTTTTTCCGCGCTTTTTATGCCGGCAATTGCCGGGATATTGGTTGACCGACTGATCAATGCTGAAAAACTTTTCGGCATTTTTCATATACTGGGCGGCATCGCGTTATGCTTCGTGCCATTGATAAGCACCCCCGTTGCTTTTTTTTGGATCATGTTGCTTGTGGTAATTTTCTACATGCCTACCATTTCCCTGTCCATCACGGTTGCCTACTCGATCTTGAAAACCAACCATATCGATGTGGTGACCGAATATCCGCCGATCAGGACATGGGGAACAGTAGGTTTTATTGCGGCATTATGGACAGTTAGCCTTACACACAACGAAACCACTTCCAATCAATTCTACATCGCCGGAACTGTTGGTGTATTGCTTGGTTTGTATGCTTTTACCTTGCCCAAATGCCCTCCCTTGTCACGTAAAACCAGTAATAAATCTTTTGTAGAAGCATTTGGCCTAAAAGCGTTCACTTTATTTAAAATACCAAGGTTTGCTGTATTTTTTATTTTCTCAATGCTTTTAGGAGCTGCGTTACAGCTTACGAATGCCTATGGAACAAGCTTTTTACATGGCTTCACACAACCCCAATACCGTGGTCTGTTTGCGGTTAAATACCCGGGCGTACTTATTTCTATTTCCCAGGTGTCCGAAACTTTATTCATTTTGGCGATTCCGTTTTTTCTAAAAAGATTCGGTATAAAAAACGTTATGATATTCAGCATGGCCGCCTGGGTATTGCGGTTTGGCTTATTTGCTTTCGGCGATCCTGCCGGCGGGCTTTGGATGCTGGTACTATCTTGCATTGTTTACGGGATGGCATTTGACTTTTTCAATATTTCCGGGTCGCTTTTTGTGGAAAGCCAAACCCCTCCCGAAATCAGGGGCAGTGCGCAGGGGGTATTTATGATGATGGTAAACGGTGTAGGTGCAAGCCTGGGCAGCATTATCAGTGGGCTTGTTATCGATAAGTTTTTCGTTTCCCCTGCCCACGTTAACAACTGGCATGGCATCTGGTTATCCTTTGCGGCCTATGCGCTTGTGATTGCGCTAATCTTTCCTTTTGTTTTCCGGTACAAACACAATTCAGCCTTAAAACATGCCATCGAAAAGGCGTAACATCCTGAACAAACAATGAAAAAACACTACCGGCACGAAAACAACTGTTTAAACTGTGGCGCTACGCTGTACGGTCACTATTGCCATGTTTGCGGGCAGGAGAACCTGGAGATAAAGGAAAGCTTCGGCCACATGATGAATCATGCCATCAGCGACTACTTTCATTTCGACCACCAGTTTTTTCATACCATCAAACCGTTGTTTTTCAAACCAGGTTATCTGACCAATGAGTACATGGCGGGGCGGCGGGCGCAATATTTGCACCCGGTTAAGATGTACATCTTTATCAGCCTGGTTTATTTTTTGCTGGTGTTTCAACAGAAAAGCGGTGTCGTTCAAGTTAATGAATCTCCGGGTTCGCTCAAGGAAATCGCAAAAGCCGCCGACCAAATCAATCACACACCCTATCTTTCTGCTCAATCGAAAAAAAAGTCAATAAACGAGCTTTACCAGGACGCGGGCTACAAAATGGAGAACAACCATTGGGTAATTGATACGTCAAAAAAGGCACGGCAAAGGGCCGAAGAAAACAAGCACGTTATTAATCCTTCAACATCGGACACCACTTACGAGCAGTACCTGACTAATCAGCAAAAACTGCCGGAGGCGAAACGCGACGGCTGGTTTGAACGATACTATAACAAAAAGGCATTTGCAATAAACAAACAGAAGATAGACCTTGTAGAGACCATTGAAGACAGCTTGAAACACAATTTCCCAAAAATGATGTTTGTACTGCTGCCCCTTTTTGCTTTGATCCTGATGGTCACGTTTTACAAAAGCAAAAAGTTTTATGTAGAACATCTTATCTACGCCTTCCATCTCCATTGTTTTCTTTTCTTGTTTTTAACCATAGTCATGCTCATTAATATGTGCATACCCGGCTCCTGGAAAGCCGTAAGCGGATTGCTCACCGTTGGTGTGGTAGTGGCAATCACCTGGTATATCTACAAGTCGTTAAGGGTGGTTTATCACCGCAGCCGGTGGCGCACCATTTTTAAAATGATCGGGATGTACCTGGTGTATTTTTTCGCCTTTATGGTCTGCATTTCATTATTGGTAATGATCACCATATTTACTGCCGCGTAAATTAAACGGTGGTTTAATTTAGCGGGGCGTACTGACGCCAATGATAACCCCAAAATCGCCGTCGGTCTGGATCCAATTTTTTTCGGGGATATAAGCGCGCGAAACAAAACCATCCAGATAAAGGGCATCTTTACAGCCCAGCGATTTAAAATAATTGGCAAAATCATAAAAATTAACCGGCACTTTTGATATCGCGAAAACCACCTTATTATCGGGCATCAACCCTACCCCATTGCGTATGTTCAGGTTGGTTGAACCTTGTTTAAAGGTGGTAGGTATGGCGCCGTCGATCACGAGCATCGGCCCTGATTGTGTAGCATACTTTATTTGATCATTATTCTGAAAGTTTTTGGTATCGCAAATGGCCGGGACGCCACTATTCGTCAGGTAAAATACCCCGTTGGGTTTGATATAAAAGTTGCCGTTACCTGAAGATGTATCCAGGGGCGACCGCACCAACTTATTTTCAATAAAAAGCCCTTTTGGCGTATGATCTGGTCCGTACATACCGCCGTTCATTGCAAACAGCAGTTTTCGGCCGCTTTTTTCGAGCCATGCCTGCAGATTTCCGATGCTGCCAAAATTTTTGCCTTGCCCGTCGTCAAGATACATCAATACATTTTGCTTTTTGCAGTCAACCGAATAAGAAATAATGCGGTCATCCTCAACCTGTTTTATTTTGCTGAAGCCAAGTATTAACGTTAGTGAAGCAAAGAATACTGTTAACAGAAGTGCTTTCGGACCGTTTTTCATACTTTGATAAATGTATGGAATTTGATCCAAGCGGCAATCCGGCCGCGAAAAATACGGGCTTTGTGGAACCACACGCCCTTTTTTATTGGCAATGTTTAATTTCCGAAAGCATCCAATGCTTCGGTCGGTTTTCCGGCGCTGTCAAAAGCGCCCAGGCCATAACCATTGGTATATGCCTCGGGCTCCCAGTAAAAAACGCCCAGGCCATTGCCGCCCGAAACGGCATTTACTTTCGTGATGATATCGGTCAGGAAATCCCGCGCCGTTGAGGGTGCATTTTCAGGCATCCCCACCTCTACCACCATTACAGGCGTTGAATAACGTGCTATTACTGCATTAATGTTTGCAAGGCATTCATTGTCCGTCGCCTGCCAGCCGGCGGACGAATAGCTTGGATATAAGGACATACCGATAATATCCCATTGAGCGCCGTTTGCTTTTAACCCGTCGAACATCCATTGATACAGGCCACTGTCAAAGCCATTTGAAAGATGAACGATTACTTTTGTTGTGCTGCTTACCGCTTTTACCGCTTTATAGCCTTGCTCTACCAATGCAGCAAAGTTTGCCATGCTGTTAGTTGCATTGCCCATCGGCCACAGCATGCCGTTGTCCGTTTCATTGCCAACCTGCACCCAGTCGGGCGTAATGCCGTGGATCTTTAACGTATCCATAACACCAAAGGTGTAATTAAACATCGTGCTTTTCAGCGTAGGGAAGTCAAGCGAGGCCCAGGCGGCCGGCACCGTTTGATCTCCCGGGTCGGCCCAGGTATCACTGTAATGAAAATCGATCAGCACTTTCATTCCGGCATTCTTCGCCCGGATAGCTTTTGCCAAAACATCGGCCGTATTGCACCAGCCGGCCGTGGGATTGACCCAGGCCCTTAACCGTATGGCATTAAAGCCGAGACTTTTCATCAGCGAGAACAGGTCAAGCTGGTTGCCTTTTGCATCATAAAACTTAACCCCGGTTGACTCAAATTGGGTAACCCAGCTGATATCAGCGCCTTTGGCAAACGAAGACGAAACTACCGGCGGCGTATACACAGTAGTTTGCGTTTGCACAGGTGGCGGCGTGCCTGATTTTGAACACGCGGCAATAAACAAACCCGAAACAATTGCACATCCCAACAACACTTTTTTCATAAGGGGTAATTTTATTAAATAATTGGTTAAGCCAGCGGCTTGCACAAATATAAATAATTTCGGAAAAATAAAATGTTAAATTGACATTTTTTACTCGGTTTGAACTTGTGTCCCAGCTTAGGAGCCGAACGTTTAACAATTACTTAATCGAAAACAAACAAAAACGGCCATAGCGGGTTATTAAGCGTGAAAAACATTATAAACTAAAAAAAATCTGCCATGAGTACAAATTCAACCAAACCTGAAGAAAAAGGTTTTTTCGAGAAGGTTAAAGAAACCATTGAGGAGCTTTGGGAAGGTACCAAAGACAAAGCCGAAGATATAAAAGATGCTGCCGAAGATAAATTTGATGAACTGAAGGACAAAGTAGTTGCTAAAAAAACTACTGCAAAAGCAAAAACCAGCAGTGCTTCCAGCGCTGTTTCCAAAAAAGTTAAAAGCGCTGCAGCTGATGCTAAAACAGCAGCAGCCGGCGTAAAGGCAAAAGCCGAAACAAAAGCTAAGGAAATTACTGCTAAGGCCAAAAAAGAAGCAGCAGAGGTAAAAGCAAAAGCTGCAACTAAAGCTGACGTTGTAGCTACAAAAGCAAAAACCGCCGCAACTACTGCTAAAAAAACAGTTGCAGCCAAAGCCGTGGCTGTAAAGTCAAAAGGGGCGGGCAAAAAGAAAACTGCAGCGGCTCACTAAAAGCAATCCAAATTGCAACAATGAAAAAAGGCGTCCCGTTTTATTTGAGGACGCCTTTTTATTGCTTTAATGTTTTTTAGCCTTCAAACTTGTAGCCTACTCCTTTTACGGTTGATACAACGTCGTCACCAAGCTTCTCGCGAAGCTTGCGGATATGCACGTCAATGGTGCGGTTAGTGACTACTACAGAATCTTCCCAAATATTTTTAAGGATCACCTCGCGGGTGTACACCTTACCGGGCTTGGACGCCAGCAGGTAAAGCAATTCAAATTCTTTCTTGGCTAAAACTACCTTTTCTCCTTTTTGATAAACCAGGTAAGCTTCGCGGTCAATTACCAGGTCGCCAATTTCAAGCTTGTTTTCAGTTACATCTTCGGCGGGGGCATTGCGGCGCAAAATCGCGTTGATGCGGCTTACCAGTGCCCGCGGCTTTATCGGCTTGGCAATATAATCGTCGGCGCCCACGTTAAAACCTGCAATTTCCGAATATTCCTCGCTGCGGGCTGTTAAAAATACCATAAAAGTGTTTTTAAACTCCGGCATGGTGCGCATAATCCGGCACGCCTCTATCCCATCCATCTTGGGCATCATGATATCCAGTACAATCAAATCCGGAAGTGTGCGCTTGGCTTCGGCTACAGCTTCCTGCCCGTTGCGCGCCAAAAATACCTGGTAACCTTCTTTTTTCAGGTTATACTCAATCAGTTCCAGGATATCCGGCTCGTCGTCAACAATAAGAATTTTCTGTTTGTTTGAGGTGCTCATGCGTTAAATTTTTGCGTAAAAGTAGCTGCGCAAAAGAATAATACGGTAAACTTAGTATTAAAAAATTGTTAAATGTTACCTTATTTTAACGATTTATTGAGGCTTACTAAATGTTTTCTTTAAAAATTCTTCAAGATCGGTTCCGGTTATGTTCTTTGCGATGATCACGCCCGCCGGATTCAGGATAAAATTGGAAGGGATTGCCTCGATATGATACAACCTTTCAGTAGGCCCTTCAAAGTTTTTCAGATCTGAAGCATGTGCCCAGGTTAGCTTATCATGATCGACGGCCTGTTTCCAGGCGCCTTTATCTACATCCAGCGAAACGCCCAGTATATTAAGCCCCAGGGGATGGTAAGTTGCGTACTGTTTAACCACGTTGGGGTTTTCCTGCCGGCAGGGACCGCACCACGACGCCCAAAAATCAACCATCACGTATTTGCCCCTGTAGTCAGATAGTTTAACGGGCTTTCCATCTATGCCGCCGGTTGTAAAATCAGGCGCTACATGCCCTATCGTTATTGGCTTAATGGCCATTTTAGCCTGAATAAATTGCTGCACCGCCGGGTTATCCTTAAACTTATCTTTAATCGTATCCGCATAAGCAACCAATTGCGATTCATACTTCATTGAATCAAGCGACGATGCGGCGTAAAAACTTGCAAGCGAATTGATATTTTCGTTCATGAATTTGAGCACGGCCACGCTGTAATCATTAAAGTTGTTTTTCAGGATGGGCAGATAAACTTTCACCAGCGAATCGGACCTTCTCAGCGAGTCTTTTCCCCTGCCTATGGCCTGCGCTTTATTCATATAATCCTCGCTGATCTTGTTATTGATGTCGCCGAATTGATTGCTCAGCTTATTAAATTCTTTTATTTTTTCCGATTCATCCGAACCTGTAATGGTATAAGCATGAGCTTTATCCACTAAATTGGTGCTGAATTCGATCTCGTCCCCATTTTTGGCGATAAAATCAAATATGCTGCCGCCGATCCGCATCCGGTAAAGATTGGGGTAAGGTGCGTTGTGCTTAAACTGAAACTTGCCCTGGTCGTTTAAATTGGTTGAATCCACAACGGCGATACCATTGGCAGTTTCGGTGATCAGGCTTATCTTTTTCAGGCTTCCCGGGTTGGTTATTGTGCCCGAAACGGTGAATGCGCTTTTGTCCTTGCACGAAAGCAGGAACAGCGGCAACAAGAGGGCGATGCTGTAATAAACAATGTTTCTTTTCATTTCTTTGATATTGAGATGTGAGATGTGAGACAAAAGCTGGCTGGGCTGTTTTAAATCTCATATCTCAAGACTTACATCTATTTTGACTCTAATTCTTTAATTAACAATTGGTTAGTTTTTTGCGGATCGATCTTCCCTTTTGAGCTTTTCATAATCTCGCCCATAAACAAGCCTAAAACACCTTTTTTCCCTTTCTGGTATTCAACCACCTTTTCGGGGTATTTGGCCAAAGCATCTTTGATAAACTGGTTGACGTCTATTTTATCAGTGCTGATCAGGATGTTAAGCTCAGCTGCCAACGCGCCGGCGCTTTTGCCCGGCGACTTTAATAACGCGGGAAAAAGCTTTTGGGTTGCCAGTGAATAATTGATCTTCCCGTTATCGATCAGCGCTATCATCGCCGCAAGCCGTTCAGGTTCCACTTCAAAATCATT
>Ga0206971_10162_pt1 | contig 23925 bp, 19 predicted proteins | sample Alteio_BWOrgHeat_85_FD_152917 | JGI IMG/M metagenome (GOLD analysis project Ga0206971, IMG submission 152917) | Enriched cells from forest soil in Barre Woods Harvard Forest LTER site, Petersham, Massachusetts, United States -... | ecosystem: Environmental > Terrestrial > Soil > Temperate forest >...
AACTACGCTTCGCTGGTTGACCCTCCTTTGGTCTTTCAAAGATAGTTTTTTAATGAAATTGTTATTGTTAGAAATGGGGGGTCTGGGGGGTGTTAAGAACTAAAAACTTTGTGGAAAGCGTTAGATAAAAGGCAGGGTTGAACTTGACGACCCTCTAGTTTTCGAGAACTTTGAAGAGTATGAGTCCCCTGCCTTTTATGATTGCCCAAGGCCCAACTAGAATACTCTTTGCGACAACAAAGGTAATTGGCAAAAGGCAATTTATTCAGATACTTTAAAACACAAACGTATGAAAAAGTGGAATGTTATTTTAGGTGTCGATGTATCAAAACTAACGCTTGACATCTGCTGCGCTGAACGCAACCTTTACATCAAAATCGACAATAACTCAAAAGGGTTTTGTGTATTGAAAAAATGGTGTAAGACAAATGGGATCGACCTGGCCGAAACACTAATCGTATTGGAGTTCACCGGCGGGTATGAATATCGGTTTCTTCAGTTTTGTGAATCAATTTCCATATTGTATCGTAGGGTATCCGGGCTGGAGATCAAAACCTCTTTAGGTATGGCCAGAGGCAAAAGTGATGAAATGGATGCTTTTCGTATCGGACAATATGGTGAAGACAAGGCCAGGCGCCTGGAGCCATCAAAACCGTTGGATAAGAATATTCTCGAGCTTAAGCAGCTGCTTTCATTTCGTAAAAGGCTGGTTAGGGAAAAGGCTGGGCTTGAAAGTACTGTAAAAGAGCGTAAACATATGTATGGGTTAAAAAAAGCGGACACGATCACCCGGATTGCCCTGGATAAGATAAAAAGCAATGAAAAATACATCCTGAAAGTAGAACAGGAAATCATGGAATTGATAAAAAGCGATGAAGACATGTGGCGAAACTACCGGATAATAACAAGCATAAAGGGCATAGGAAAAATAAACGGATGGATGACGATCGCCTATACTGAAAACTTCACCAGCTTTACAGATCCCAGGCAATATGCTGTATTTGTTGGCGTGATCCCATTCGACCACACGTCCGGAACGAGTATAAAAGGACGAAAACGGGTAAGCCACATAGCTCACAAAGGGTTAAAATCAGAGTTAAATCAGGCAGCCAAAACAGCTATCATACATGATCCGGAAATCAGGACCTATGCGGAACGAAAACTTAAAAACAAAGTATACCCGCTCGTATTGAATAATGTAAAATTCAAACTCATCCTAAGAATGTTCTCTTTAGTAAAAAGAGGTGAATTGTATGTGGAAAACTACAGAAGGGCCGCTTAAAAAGAGCCTTTTTAAATTAAATTTGGAAATATGGGAAACCTAGAATACTCTTCACCTGCGGTGGAAAGAGGGTAGCTACAGTTATTTTTCGATGAATTTTTGAAAGCGATTTCCCCAATATAGATCGTCTCGCGAACTAATTATTATTCATAAACTCACCCAGGCTGGCCAGGTAAACATCGCCGATGGTATCGGAGGGATGGAGTGCTATAAACTTATCGAGTTTGTCCTCATCGGTGAGAAACACAGTTTTTAAAGATTTTATTTTGAGACTAAATTTTTGGAGCTGCCCGGTTTCCACATTCAAAACATAATAACGGCCTTCATCAACAAACTCATCGTATTTATGGCCTTCCTGGTTAATACCATCGTCCTGGTAATTTGCGCTCACCAAATGGGTATCGATCAGTTTATATATCTTGTACTTTAACCCGGGCGACAAAACCTGCACAAATTTTTGCGTGTCAATGGCAGGCACCCGTTCAAAAACAAAGGCATTTTGCTGCCGGTCATACAGCGTGAAGGATTGTACATCCGCCTTGCTGGCGGCAACAATGGGTTGGCCGACGGGCTTTAACAGCAACTGGCCGTTTATTTTATCATAATCATAAAAATAGCCCGGCTTTTTTACCAGTTCGCCTTTGGCATTTACAATAAAGCCACGCGCGAATCCGGGGAAAAAGTACCGGCTGCCGCGTGTCGGTTCCTTAACTTTCCGTGTGATGATATAGCCCTGGGCCATTGCAACATGGCTCAATAACAGCAGCGTAAAAATTATACCCACCCGCCTCATCATCATTTAATTAAACTGCCCCTTTTGGTCGGCCTCGATCATTTTTTTTAGCCTTGAATTTAAGTCGACCTTGTTATTGACGTTATTGATATAGGCGATAAACTTTTTAACGGCGAGCGAGGTGATGGCTTTTGATTCTTTGATTAGCTCTTTGTTTTCAATAGCGGCCGAGGCCAGCGATGCGGTGTAAACGCCCATCAGGTCGAGGTCTTTTTCAAAGTATTTGATAACGTTTTTGTCCAGGTCGAAACTGTAATCGGGGCTGCCTTCCATCCAGTCGAGCAAAAATCTGCTGCCGGTTAAGCGCGCCAGGCTTTTATTGTCGGTTGGTGTTGATAAAATGTATTTGGATACCTGCAGCGCAATAGGCTCGGCAGCGCGGTAATCGGCGGCGGTGGCCAGTCTCACGCTATCTATCGGGGGCATGCTTTGCGAAAACCCGGCCAGGGCCGCCAGCATACCAAAGATTGTGAGGAAGGCAAATTTCATTGTGATAAAAATTTATTAAATTAAAGGAAAAAAAATCGGAAAAGGAAATTTAGGGGAAGATGCAGTTGGGCAAACGCAGTAAAATCGATTTCGCCTTATTTGGTGACGCAAAGCGTAGATTTTTAATCACAAAGCACGAAAATTCGTAATACGCACATTTATAGTGTCCGGAGCGCCTTAGTGATAAAAATATCAAGATAAAAAATGGAAAACAGCAAAGGGTGCAAAGCGCCCTTGCTTGTGGCCGTCGTGCCTCATATGCTTACTCAGGAGTACCCCCTGGACCACCCGGGCCGCCGCCATCGCGACCACCGCCATCCCTGCCACCGCCCCCATTCCTGAAACCGCGCATGCCGGGCATTTGGGTAGGCTTTTTGCCGGCAAATTTCTCCAGGCGCAGGGTAAATGTGGCCAGGTAGTAGCGCGCCAAGCGGTTAACATGCGATTCGGTGATCGAACTGGCATTTGCCGACGAAGTAAAGCCGGTGTTTTGATTGAACAGGTCAAATGCCGATAACCGGATGGTCGCCTGGTGGTCTTTCAAAAACCGGCGCTCTACGTATACGTTTAAAATATTGGGGTTGGTAACTTTCAGGCTTGCTGCATAGCCGTAGTTTGTGGCATGGCTGAAATCGTAGCTGAATGTCCAGTCGCCGAAATAATTTTTACCGTTTACGCCAATGTTCCAGGTACGGAAATGGTCGGGATTATTCAGCGAATCCTGCACCGAATTATGAGTATCATTAATGGCGTAATTAGTCAAAAACTGCGCATCTATCTTATCCGTAATGTCTACCCTGAACTGGAACTGCGGTGCAAACTGCAAATTTCTTGAAACATTCTTTTGGGTGGTCTCCGCATAGGTGGTCGAATCGATGCTCGATAAAAAGCCCACGTTATTTGCATACGTAACCGTGCCGCGGAAATAAAAAGTGAATTTCCGGTTGTCGATAGGCTTGGCATACGTTAATTGGGCCGAAGTTGAATTATATCCGTTGGTGTTTTCGTATTGGGTCAGGATGGTATTGTCAAACCGGGTATCGGGCGCATAATGCCGCGGAAAAGTAATGGAATTGGTGGCGACATAATCCGCTGTCGACGTATACTGTACGCTCACAAAAAAGATATCGCCGCTTTGAAAGCTGAAATTATTGTACCTGATGGAAAAGTTGTTGGTATACTGCGGGTTAAGCTTCGGGTTACCTTCCACCGGGTAAAAAGCGTTCGAAAAATTAGTCACCGGCTGCAGTTGTGTAAAGCTTGGCGCGGCACTTGATGCGTTGTAATTTAAACTGAAATTCTGGCTGCGCGAAAAATTATAAACAAACCTGGCGGTCGGGATCAGGTCAAACGCCGAAACATGCGTATCGCTGTTAACCAGTGCCGGCGAATTTCCGTTCAGATCGGCCTCCTGTACGCCCAGGCCCAGCGTATAGTTGTACTTTTTTTGGATGAACCGGTAATTCAGCCCCGCCCTGTTGGTAATAAAAGTATAATTGTAAATGTTGCTTAAAGCGCTGTCGCTCCTGAAAAGGTTGTTTGCAGGATCGTAAAGCGAATCGGTTTGCGTATTATTATTGGTAACCGAATAGTTTAAATTGTAGTTGAACTCCAGGTACGAGAACTTGCCGATCGGGAAAAGATAAGACAACGTTGTTCCATAGGTATTGGTGTGGCTGTACGTATTGATGGTCTGGTCAGCAGGCGCTGTATGCGGGCCGGCTAAAAAATCGTATATGGGGTTTTGGTAGGCGTTGCTGGTTGATGAGCTGAAGTTAAAGTTGATGCTAAGGTTATGCCTGTGCGGAAACCGGTGGTTATAAAGCGCAGTAAACCCATAGGTTGGCGCATGTGAAGTGCCGGTAGTAACCTCGTTATAATTCGAAAGCACCGCGCCGGTGTTGGTGTTCGACAAATTATTCATCCCGGTTTCGTTGGTGTTGGTGCCGGCCCACGAAAATGTGGGCGTTACTTTCAGGTAATTGATGGTATCCGGCTTGTATTCCATATTCCAGGTAAAACGGTGGTTGATGTTCTGGTCCGTTTCAATACTATTTTGTTGCTGGGTACTTGGATTAAAGGCATTTGTATTTTGCTGAAGCGTATTGGAATTGGTGGTAGTGGTATTGTCGCCAAAGCTGTAGCTGCCATAAACCGACAAGTTTTTCCCCCACTGATCGCGGAAGTTTGTACCGATATAATGGGCATCAGTAATACCATTTTGTGTAGTGGTAAGGCCGCCGGTATTTTGTGTCGCCCTTGCGGCGTTACCACGGCCGCCGCCGCCAAAGCCGCCGCCGCCGAAACCACCGCCGCCGCCACCGGTGTTACCGCCGAACGAGAATGTATTGACATTGGTGTTATTGATACTGCCCAGCAAAGCAATCTGCCGGTCGCCGTTAAAATCAAAAACATTCAGGGTGCCTAAATACCGGTTTTGGTCGGGGATGCCCTGGCTCGCCGGTAAAGCGTCTTCGCCATCCCCTGCGGTGGCCTGGCCAAAATACCCGTAGTTTTTATCCTGGCGAATAGTGATGTTCATTATTTTATCGGGCTCGCCGGTTTTTACGCCGGTTAAATTTGCCTGGTCGCCATAGTCGTCAATCATCTGGATGTTTTCCACCACATCGGCGGGCAGGTTTTTCGTGGCGCTTTGCACGTCGCCGCCCATAAAATCTTTACCGTTTATTCGCACTTTGGTTACCTGTTTACCCTGGGTGCTGATGTTGCCATTAGCATCAACATCAACGCCCGGCAGCTTTTTTATCAGGTCCTCAACCGGTGCATTTTCACGTACTTTATAGGCGCTTGCTTTGTATTCAACTGTATCTTCGGTTATCCTTACCGGAACGACGCCAACAATGGTAACGCCTTTAAGCATATTCATTTCGGCCTTTAAAACAATCTGGCCAAGGTCGGCCGCGCTGTCGCTTGCCAGCGCATAGTGCCTCCTGACGGTTTGAAAACCTATGGATGAAACGGTAACCACTACTTTATTGCCCTTAACCGCCGGAAAAACAAAATTTCCCTTCAAATCGGAAACCGTGGTGACGCTATCGCGCTGATCGGAGGTGAGGGTAATATTGACCGCCGCTACACCCTGTTTTGTGGTATCGATAACAGTTCCGCGCACCTGGCGTCCGCCCTGAGCTTGTTGCTGCTGTGCAGGCGTAACGGCAACTGGTTTTAATTGCAACACAACTGCGCCCAGGTCGGCTGCTGCGGTATCACCGCTAAGCACGAAATGTTTCCTGGTGGTTGGAAAGCCGGTTGCCGAAATGGTTATTGCCACTTTGCTGCCCTTTACCGATGTGAAAACGAATTTTCCTGCCTGGTCCGATACGGTAGTCGTGCTGTCATGCTGTTCGGACGTAAGGGTAAGGCTGGCAGTTGGTATGCCCCGCTGTGCCGAATCAACAAGCGTTCCATGTACCTGGCGACCGCCCTGAGCCCGAGGTTCCGGCTGCTGCGCCGGAGCAACGGCCACGGGTTTTAATTGTAATACAATTACTCCCAGGTCGGCGGCAGCGGTGTCGCTGGTAAGTGCAAAATTCTTTGTGATGGCTTGATAACCCGTTGCCGAAATGGAGATCGTTAATTTACTTCCCTTTACTGCTGCAAAGCCAAATTTACCGGTTGTATCCGAAACGGTCGCCGTACTATCGTGCTGGTCGGAGATAAGCGTAATGCTGGCCGATCGTATGGGTTTTTTAGTTGAATCAATAAGGGTTCCATGCACCTGGCGCCCGCTTTGGGCATTTGCGTAAGTCAGGGCAAAAAAAGTGATAGCTAATATGGTTAGTAGGGGCTTCATCGGTGGTTAAAAATGTCTTCAATCCAAAAAAAACATCAATTGCATGCAAATGTTCTATTTAAAAGCCTTACTTGCCTAAAACCCATAGCATTGTTACATAAAAAAAGCCTCCCGGATTTTCCGGGAGGCTTTGCTTTTAAAGTATTTTTTATAAACCGATTTTATTAATTCTTCAGGTTTAATGCTCTTGCAACTTCATTAAAGTTTTTCAGGTTAACATTCGGGTGAGCAACATTTAGCTGGGTGAGGCCCGAGCCGGATATTACAACCACCCTGAAGTCGAATGCATTTGCCTGGGTGAAGTTTGCCTGCAGGTCGACATACCCAACCCCAAAGTCAAGGAGATCAATTGTTTTGTCGCCTACCGAGTACGGTAATGCATACCAGCTGGTGCTTGTCCCGGTATTCCTGACATATACAAGCACTGTGCCTTCGTCAACAATATCCTGGGTGATGGCCGGTATTGAAAGCCTGGTTGGGCCTACTGTAACCACGCCTTCGCCGGTTAGCAAGTAGTTTTGAACGTTTGCGTTACCCTGTGCGCCGGTTGCTCCCGTAGCGCCGGTTGCGCCGGTTGCTCCTTTAGAGCCTGTAGCGCCGGTTGAACCTGTTGCCCCGGTAGCGCCGGTGGCGCCTCTTGAACCTTGCGGTCCGGCAGGGCCGGTTGCGCCTGTTGCTCCGGTAGCACCTGTTGCGCCATTAGCGCCGGTAGCACCTGTTGCACCTGTTTTACCTTGCGGTCCGGCAGGGCCTGTTGCGCCGGTGGCGCCTGTTGCTCCGTTAGCGCCGTTAGCGCCATTGGCTCCTGTAGCACCGGTAGCTCCGGTTTGTCCTTGCGGTCCGGCAGGGCCTGTGGCACCCGTAGCACCTGTTGCGCCGTTAGCGCCGTTCGCTCCTGTTGCCCCGGTAGCGCCTGTAGCACCGTTTGATCCGTTTGCACCTGTTGCTCCTGTAGCACCGGTGGCTCCCGTTGCGCCGCCTGAAGGGCCTTGCGGTCCGGCAGGGCCGGTTGCGCCGGTAGTGCCCTGAGGGCCTGTTGCGCCTGTTGCACCGGTATCGCCTGTTGGCCCCGGTGTTTTATCTTTTTTACATGCTGCGATACTCAGCAGGCATGCAAATGTGACGGGTAGTAAAAGTCTGGTTGCTTTCATAATTAACGAATAATTTAATTTCTTATAATTTCGAGTTTGATTTTGTTTCCACCTTCTACGCATCATTTTTACATTAGGTTTCAATTCTTGTTCTACGAAAAATATTTGCTTCGTATTTTAATATGTAAAAAATGTCGAAATTGACACCAGAAACAAACATTTGTGCAAAATATAACCGGCAATTTTTTTTGAAAATGGCACGATTTTTCGTATACTGGTTGTCGAAAACTACTACCTATGAAGCAGATCGGAGTTTCTTTGCACGCAAATGTGCATAAGTGGATGGATGCCTTTGGTTTCCGCCTGAATGGTTCGCAAACCAATTCAAAGGACAATGTGACCACCAATCATTACTTCTTTGAAACCTTTAATTTTTTTGAAAGGTCAAAAAATAACGATCCCAAAAACTCAAAGTTTTTGTGTTTTGACGCCTACGGCGAATCGATACCTGTAAAATCATTGCTCGATCTCCAGACTGCGTTTTTTGAAAACATCAGCCAGTTATGATAAAATGTGAGGTGTTGCTATGTCTTTTTTTCAAAAGGCTGTCAATTTGATATAACAAAAAATCCCGCATTTGGCGGGATTTTTTGTTATCAGCAATAGGATAATTCCAATCTTTTAAGGTTTGTTATAGGATGCAGGTTCCATATTTTCATCAATTGGCAGTTCATCAATCAGGCCTCTTCCTCCTGGTAAAGCAGGCAAATTAACAATAGGCCGGGTCGGATTCAGCGCTTCTTTTATGCGCAAATGCAGGTCGGCAAAGTGCGCCGCTGTAATCGCATCGCCGCCTTTTGGCAGTTTGGCGTCAATCGCTTTTAACTCGGCACGTACCATCGGCCGTATGTCCGACAGCGTCATGTTTATGGGGGTTAAACCGATGCTGGCCGAAATCGCTGCAGGCAAACCCGGAATACCCGAAAATTCATTATTCAACAGGTTTTTCAAATCCTCGACATAAGCCCGCTGCAGGTTCCGCTGAAACACGTCCGGTGTGCCGCCAATAAAAATACCGCCGCGCAAATCATTAAACAAATCGGCAACTGTATAGGCATTAGTACCATTCCTGGCCTCATTATCATACATACGCGATATCCTCGGCGGAAAAAGCACGTTATTTAAGGTGCCGGTTTGCACGCTTTTTATCCGGTTTAGCATTACGCCATTATCAAACTTACTTAGCTCGGGTTTATAAATCAACCATGAGGGCGTAGCGAAAAGCTGTTTATTTAAAAACATTACTGCATCGTGCTGTTTGTCTTTGCTCACAAAATCATACACTACCCCGTTTTGATCATAAGTTTTAAAATTCTCGTTCATGCCGCCAATATTGGTAGTTACATGGCCCATGTAGCGATAATACTGGGTTAACACTTCCATGTAAATCTCTTCCAGGTCGCTGTAATCTTCTCCCGGCTGATAGGTCCAGGTTGCTATCTGCGGCAAAATGCGTTTCAGGTTTTCAATACCAAAGGCGCCGGCCCGCATAGCGTTATCACCCAGGTCTTCGCTTTGCAGGCGCGGGTCGATGCTCGTTCCCTGGCGGCCGTAGTAATACAGCGGATTGCCTGCCTTCTCTTTCACCCAAACATCCAGCAGCTCCTTTTCCTCCTTTGGTGTTTTATTTCCCGGGAACCAGGTATATCCCCATTTAATGGCCCATTTATCATACTCGCCAATTTGCGGATAAAAATGGGTTACGCCATCGCCTGGCTGGGCAATGTAGTTAAAGCGGGCATAGTCCATGATCGACGGCGCGGTGCCATGCTTATCGGTAAATGATTTGGAACGAAGCGAGTCAACCGGGTAAGCATAGCTCGACCCGAAATTATGCGGCAAACCCAGCGTGTGGCCAATTTCGTGCGAGGATACAAACCGGATCAGTTCGCCCATTTGCTCATCGGTAAATTTGGCATGACGGGCATTGGGGTTGCTGGCCGCTGTTTGTACAAAATACCAGTCGCGCAGTAAATTCATTACGTTATGGTACCAGCCTACATGGCTTTCCAATATTTCGCCGGTGCGCGGGTCGGATATGTGCGGGCCATAAGCATTCTCCACGTCCGAAGCAAAATAGCGCACTACGGTATAACGCGCATCTTCGGTGCTGAAGGTCGAATCCTCTTTTTTAGTAGGCGCTTCCTTGCCGATGATGGCATTTTTAAAACCTGCCGCTTCAAAAGCGACATTCCAATCGTTTATGCCGGCAATCAGGTAAGGCACCCATTTTTTGGGCGTAGCCGGGTCGATATAAAATACAATTGGTTTTTTGGGTTCAACCAGTTCGCCGCGTTCATAAGCCGCCGGATCTTTGGGCTCCAGCTTCCAGCGATGGATGTACGATGTAACTTCCGCCTTTTGGGCATCGGTGCCGTAATCGGTTTGCGACTGGCCAAAAAAGCCCACCCGGTCATCGTGCAGCCGGGCCTTCATCGGTGTTTTTGGCAGCAGCAGCATCGAGGTGTTCAGTTCAAAAGTAATGGCGGCATTGCTGTTATCGGTGGGTGATTCACCTGCCCGGTAAGTTTTTAAAGTGCGGGCTTCAATGTTTATCGGGAAAGTTTTAATCGTGTCAATATATGACCGTGAATTATCTAAGCCCGAAACTTTGTAGGCTTTTTTGATTTCGTCCGGTATCCCGATAGCAGTTATGTCGCCGTTGTAAAAGTCAGATACATCAATCAATACGCCGGTAGTATCTTTATTAAATGCCTTGATATCGAACGAGGCCAGCACAGCATCCAGGTTGGAGTTTTTCACTGCGTGGTACATGTCCGAATTGCTGTCGGCCCTGATGCTGTAACTTGGCACGCGCAGCATTACCTGTTTATCGTGTTTCTCCCATTTCCAAACCTGGTCGTTGGCTTCTTCGCCGCCGTATTGCGCGCCGAAGGTGTGTAAACCGGCCGGAGTTTTGGCCAGGCGCGTTACCACCAGCATTTCGCGGCCAAACAACGAGTCGGGTATTTCATAATAAAATTTTCCTTCAACCTTGTAAACATTAAAAAGGCCTTTGTTTACTTTGGTTTTAGCCGGGATAAGGTCGCTGAATTTCTTGATCCCCTCTTTTTTGTCCTTGCTAACCGTTGCCGTGGTAGTTGTGCCATTCGGCGTAGTGGTTTTAACGGTAACTGTTTCCGTTTCTTTTTTTGTTTTGCACGATACAGCGGCTATTGTCCACATAACCGCCGCCATCAGTAAATAACTATTTACTTTTAAATGTCCGGGCATAATGCTGTTTTAAATTAACTGGTAAAGCCGTAAACTTAGGTAAAATAGCGGCTATTTTAAAATGCCTATGGTTTTGTTACAAAAGAATCCTGGCAGCATTTGGCCAACGCGGTCAGCGACTGCTGCTACCTACACTGCAACGGTAACTGCTCCCTGCCTATTTACACCCAAATGAATAAATTACGCCCAAAATTTCGTATTTTTGTGCGCTTTTTACGAAAGGCCTTTTTATGTTAGAAAAATTAGAAGCCATTTACCAACGCTGGAAAGATGTTGAAGCCGAACTGAGCAGCCCTGACGCCATGGCTGATATGAAACGTTTTGCCCAATTGAACAAGGAATATAAGGACCTTGCCAAAGTTGTTGAGCAATACAACATTTACAAAAATGTGATGAGCAACATCGACAGCAATAAAGAAATACTAGCGACTGAAAAAGACGAAGAGTTCCGCGAAATGGCCAAGATGGAGCTGGATGAATTGCTGGTAAAGCAGGACGAAATGGAAGAATCCATTCGTTTGATGCTGATACCAAAAGACCCCGAGGACTCCAAAAATGCCATCATCGAGATCCGCGGCGGTACCGGCGGTGATGAAGCTGCCCTTTTTGCCGGCGACCTGTACCGCATGTACATGCGTTTTTGCGAAAAACGCGGCTGGCGGACCGAATTGGTGGATTACACCGAAGGCACGTCCGGCGGCTATAAGGAAATTGTGTTTAATGTAATGGCCGAAGATGCCTATGGCACCTTAAAATATGAATCGGGCGTGCACCGCGTGCAGCGTGTGCCGGATACGGAAACACAGGGCCGTGTGCATACGTCAGCGGCAACAGTGGTGGTATTGCCCGAAGTGGATGAATTTGACATCGACCTGCAGGTGAGCGACATCCGCAAAGACCTGTTTTGCGCTTCGGGCCCGGGCGGGCAATCGGTAAACACGACTTACTCGGCAGTGCGGTTAACGCACATTCCAACCGGTATTGTTGCGCAATGCCAGGACCAGAAATCGCAGTTAAAAAACTACGATAAGGCCTTGCAGGTTTTACGCTCGAGAGTATACGAAATGGAGCTGCAGAAGCACCTGGAAATAACCTCCAAAAAACGCAAAACCATGGTCTCCACCGGCGACCGCTCCGCAAAAGTTCGTACCTATAATTACCCCCAGGGCCGCTTAACCGAGCACCGTATCGGCCTTACCATATACAACCTTCCCGGCGTAATGAACGGCGATATCCTCGAAATAATGGAAGCCCTGCAGTTTGCAGAAAATGCGGAGAAGCTGAAGGAAGGAACGGTGGCTTAAATCTTAAGTCGGTAGCCTAAAGTTTAAAGTCAACATTTGTGAGGAAAAATTGTAATACGTACAATTGATGAAGTTTTGTTTTGTAAATATTTAATTAACAGCTATTTATTATCAAAAAATACAGACTTCAGGCTTTAGAATCAAGACTTTAAACTTTACCATAATCCTTTTCATCTCATTTTCATAAACACATCCTACTTTAGTCATTAAACTGCGGGCGCATTTTTACGTCTACAGGTATGTACAACTAAAACTGGCGAGTTTATGTTAGCAATAAAGACTTTGGCCCCGAAGTCAGTTATCTTCAGGCGCACGGTAAAACTGATGGGCGATTTGTTCGAGATAAGTGTGGTTGGTAATAACCCCGGCTGGGCCGATGATCGTATTGACGATGCTATTGCCGAAATAAACCGCGTTGAAAAATTGCTGAGCACCTTTAGCGATGACAGCACCATCAACGAAATTAACCGCAATGCCGGTATAAAACCGGTTAAAACGGACCCCGAAATTTTCCGTTTGATCGACCGCTCCACGCAAATATCCGGTCTGACACACGGCGCTTTTGACATTACCTATTGCACAACCGAAAAAGAGCTTGCGGATTCGGCAGAGGCAACTGTAAAAAACAAACCCGCGTTGATCAACTATCAAAACGTTGAGCTGGATGCAAAAGCGCAAACCGTATTCCTGAAAGAAAAAGGGATGCGTATAGGCTTTGGCCCAAACTGTAAAGGTTATGCCGCCGACCGCGCCAAATATGTACTCCAAATGCTGGGCGTAAGCAGCGGGGTTATCAATGCCGGCGGTGACCTGCTGGCCTGGGGAGCGCAGCCAGATGACCAGCCATGGACGGTGGGTACTGCTGATGTTTCGCAAAAATCGCAGCCCTTTGCCAATGTAGATATCAGCAATATGGCGGTGGCCACCTCCGTAAATACCGAAAAACATACCCTGTCCATCAGCAGCAAAAAGATCAGCACGGTTAATGCCAAAAAAGGTTTCCCCATCAGCGGTATAAAAAGTGTAACAGTTATTAGCCCCAGCGCCGAGCTTGCCGATGCAATGGCCACACCGATAATGTCCATCGGTATTAATGCCGGTTTGTATTTGATCAACCAGCTCAACCAGATGGCCTGCATTATTGTTGACGATCATGAGCGGTTATACACTTCGCGGGATATAAGCATCATTAATTAAGTATTAAATTGTTTAATTTTATATCGCTGTCCGCCACGGGTTGCGGCGTTATAGCATTGGCTTATCGTATCGTAAAATGAGCCGTTTAAGCCCTGAAAATAAACCTCGATTATAAATTTCCGGCAACGTCATGTGCCAGGTGACGCCGGATGATTAAAGTTAAAAAATGGAATGCACGGGCGCCAGCGCTGTTTTAACAGCAAAGGCTGCCTTTAACGATAGCTATTGAAACGAATTTTACACTCTTCTTTCTTCCGGATGATAAGGTGGTTTGCTTATATTGGCCTTTTGTTAATATTTGCGCCGTTTTTTTTATCGGCTAAAGCAAAAAAACATCAAAATTACGTGGATGCCTATACTAAGGGCATAGGTGTATCGTTTGCTAAAATTTCGGATACTACAAAAACAAAGAAACAGGAGCAGGATGATAAAAAGAAAATAAAGGAAGTACCGAAAGCAAAAAAACAACCCAAGCCCGAGAAAGTTGAACCGCCAGCCAATGCCGGCAAACCAAAAGCTAAGCGGCAGCGCAGGCCCGAAGGGATGGAACGGCCGCCCGAAATACCAAGAAGAAATGGCAACTAATTTAATCTGAATATAATTATCCGATCCGTTGAAAAATTACATCATCATATTGCTTTTCCTGGTTATGTGCCATACGGCGTACGCGGCACCGGGCGTGCATTTGGATACCAACCGCAAGGTTGCCGATACGGATTCGGTGGTGCGGAAGCAGTCGGTATCATTAGGCATAAACTACGGGAGCGACATCCAGTTTTTCGGCCGGACAGGCCCGGTGAAATACCCGTACATGGGCGCCGATGCAATTTATAATTTTAAAAGCGGCTTTTTCCTGTACGGATCGGTCGTGCAGGTATTTGGGTATACCCCGGTGATTGATGAAATAGATGCCGGCGCGGGGTACCTTTTCAACTACTCAAAACACTTTACGGGCACCTTCAGCTATACGCACTTTTTCTTTGCCGACCAGGCGCCCCCGGTTATTGTATCCGCATCTTCAAATGACATCAACTTTAAAAACTCATACGACTGGGGCGTATTCAAAACGGCCGGAACTTTTGATTATCTTTTTGGCGACGCCAACGATTATTTCCTGACGCTTAGCGTCTCAAAATACATCGAGCCGGGCTGGCGGCTGTTCAACGACCAGGACTACCTGAGCATTAATCCCGGTGCGAACCTGATCATGGGGACACAAAATTTTGTGGGCCGCTATGCGTCTGAACACTCGTCCGAATTGTTTTATAACAATTATATCCCGGGCCTTGACGCACCGCCGCCTTTCCACGATTTCGACAATGGCAAGTTTAATGTGCTTAATTACAGTTTTAAGCTGCCCATTGCCTACAACATGCCGCATTATACTTTTGAAGCATCGTGGAAATACTCCCTGCCCGTAAATGTGGATGGTGCATTGCGAAACCATCGCGAGGTGTTTTTTAACCTGACTTTTTATTATTTGTTTTTTAAATAAAGCGGATGAATGTTTTAATTATCGAGGACGAAAAAGGGCTGGCGGATGAACTGGAAATATTCCTGAACAACTGTAATTACATCTGCGAGGTCTGCGTCAACGGAAAAACTGCGTCCGAAAAGATCGCCGTTAATCTTTATGATTTTATCCTGATAGACCTTGGTTTGCCTGATTATGACGGGCTGGAATTGCTGAAGGAGGCAAAAAAAAGTAATTCCGAAGCAATTTGCATTATCCTGACGGCGAGGGCCGAAGTGTACGATCGCATTAAGGGCCTCGACCTGGGCGCCGACGATTACCTGCCTAAACCGTTCTCGCTGCTCGAACTGCAAAGCCGGATGCAGGCCATAACCCGGCGTAAATTCGGCTTAAAGCAAAATTTGGTTGACCTGGGCGGTTTTGTGATCAATCTGACAGATCGAATCATCACCTGCAACGGCGTTGAGGTAAGCACGATCACCAAAAAGGAGTTCGACCTGGTGGCTTATATGCTGCTGCATAAAAACCGGACGCTTACGCGGTCGCAGTTGAGTGAGCATATCTGGGGCAGCATTATTAATGACGATTACGATTCGAATTATATCGACGCCCATATCAAAAATATCCGGAAAAAACTAAACGCCCATGCCCCGCCCGACTGGCTGGAAACCGTGCGCGGCCTTGGGTATAAAATAAAGGTCAATACATAAGCATTGAAACTCAGAACAAAACTTACGCTGTTCAATACACTCTCCAAACTGGTGATTGTAATTATTTTTGTCCTCCTTTTACCCCTGCTCATCCAAACTATCAACCGGAAATATGCCGACAACCGCCTCCGGAAGGATGAAGACAAGGTATTGCAAACTATCAGGGACCAGGGTATAAAGTCATATATCCAAAGCGGCGAAAGTTACGGCAGTTATACACCTATAAAAGATGTATATGTGAGTTTGGATGAGGACACTTTGGCCGAAAACCTGGATACGATACAGAATGAGCAGCGTAAGGTTGAGGGCGATACGATATTGTACCGGATTTTAAGTCACAACTTTGCGCTTGATAAAAAAAATTACCTGCTCGAAATTGGAATAAGCCTGGATTCAGTAAATGAAACGAGCCGTCCGCTGCAAAGTATTGCGTTCATGATATTGGTGGCCATGATTGTTTTAACCATCCTTGCCGACCAGATCTATTCCACTTATGTGCTGCGCCCCCTGGAACAAATCATCAAAACTAAACTGATCGGCCAAAAGTTCCCAAATTTTGGCTCGTACAAAAAAGTCGAAACCACTACCTCCGATTTTGAATACCTCGACATCAGTATCCACAAAATGATCAAAACGATCGAGCGTACTTTTCAAAAAGAGCGGGAATTTATCTCGAATGCCTCGCACGAGCTGATGACGCCCATATCCATCCTTCAGTCAAAGATCGAAAATATGTTTGAGCAGGAGGATATTGCCGATGAGCTCAAAACCCGCCTGCTGGAGATGCAGCGCATACTCAACCGCCTGAAAAGCATTACCAAAACATTGCTGCTCATTTCGCAGATTGAAAATGAGCAGTTCTTAAAGGAAGATAGCATACCGCTGCACCAATTGTTGCAGGAAATTTATGACGAGATATCTATCCGCCTGCAGGATAAAAATATCTGTTATACGACTGACGTTCCCGAAAACCTGGTGTTGATCCATGTGAACAAATTCCTGCTATTCAACCTGTTTTTCAACCTGGTTAACAATGCCATAAAGTACAACCATGAAGATGGTGAGATAAACATAGTGGCATCACGCGAAAACGACACCTGGGTGGTTCAGATCATTGACAGCGGCATCGGCATCAGCACGGAGGACCTACCCTTTATTTTTAACCGGTTTAAAAAACTCAGGGCTTCGCTAAAACAGGATAGTTTTGGCCTGGGACTGCCAATTGTACAGTCGATAGCTGCATTTCATGATATAAAGATCGAAGTACAGTCGGAAAAGGATAAAGGGAGCGTTTTTAAGCTGATTTTGCCCGATTTTCTAATCAAAATTTAATGTTGCGTTCCTGTATCGCAGCCCGTATTTTCGGTATAGATTTTGTTTGACATTTGTTACAAATAAAAACGCAAAATCGGCGTATTTTTAGCAGGTCAAATTAAACCATTTGCCTGTTTTTTGGTCAAATGGCTAAAGAAATGAAAGTTTCAGGCTGAAAAGGGCTTATATAAAGCGCCGGGCCGTGCGAATCCCCTCTTGAGCGGGGAGGAGGGGTGTGTCAACCAGCATAATGGCAAACACACCCCGCCATAACACAGTCAGCAGCACCCCCTCTCAACAGGGAAGTTGTACCTGAAACAGTGAAGAAGAGTTAAATAGTTTTTAGTAAGGATATGAAAAGGATTTATCAATATGCATGCGGTTTATTTTTAACCGGCATGCTTTCGATTTTTGTAATTGGCACGGCCAGCGCCCAGCGCGGCGGACATGGCGGCGGTGGTGGCGGCATTAGCTTCCATGGCAGCAGCGGTATGTCGGCCGGAGTACGTTCGTATTCCCCGGGAGTGCGCACTTCTTCTGCCGGCTATAGGGGTTCCGGTTCTTATGGCGTTTCTGCCGTTCGTTCAGGCAGGGGTTATTTTGCAGGCGCCGGTTACCGGCCGGGCGCATTTTACCGCCCGGGTTTCGGCTATTATGGTTACCCGCACATTGGGTTTTATTTAGGGTTTTTACCATTTGGTTATTACCCGTTTTACTGGGGCTCGGGCCTGTTTTATTACTATAACGGCATTTTTTACAGCCCGTACGATAACGGCGGCTACCAGGTAGTTACTCCGCCGCTCGGCGCGGCAGTGCCAAGTTTGCCTGAAGGGGCTACTGCCATAAAAATTGACGGCATACAATATTATGAGGCCAGCGGCGTGTATTATAAGGTTACAACCGACGATAAGGGCAAAGTGATGTATGTGGTTGCCGGGCGCGATGGCGTATTGAATACCGATAACAGCGCCACCGACCCGAACGCCAGCGTAGCCATGCCAAAGGTTGGCGATATGGTAAACCAGCTTCCGGATGATTGCCACAAAGTAATTTTAAATGGCAAACGTTATTTTGTTTCGCCGGATGGCATTTACTACGAAAAGGTAACCGATCCGAACGGCAATACGGCTTATCGCATTATAAGTCTGCCCGAGCCGGATGACGATAAAGGCGCATAATTTCCCCTCTATATAAATACATATTTCAAAAGCCTCCTTTTCGGGGGCTTTTTTGTTTTTACATAAAGTTCAATTAATGCACTTTACTTTTATAATCAATAGTTTTTACCGCAAAGTTCACAAAGAACACAAAGATTTCGCAAAGTAGTCCCGCCCGCATTCAGGCGCGTCCATCGCCAGGGCGTATTGTTCAAAAGCAACTCATATCTTTTTAAAGATATGCGTCGCCGTTACGCACCCGGCCAACGCGTCAGACGCTTGAATTGGGGGAGATTGGGCGGGATATTTATTTGGCCATAACAGGTTCAGCGAAATAATCTGAAGTATCATAAACAATTATACCATCACTGCCTATTTGAACCTCTTTCCAATAAGCCAGTTGAGAATGTACAAAGTTTATTTCGATAGAACGGAAAGCGTCAATTATCGCTTTTCTACACAGCCGGAAATTTCTACGGTCTTCCTTGCCCGTTAGCTCGTCGGCAGTTTTGACTTTTATCAGCTTATTTTCCGTCGAAAACTTGAGGAATATATCACAAAACGATAGATGCAGGCCTTGATTTTCTATTAATCTGGTTAGCGTATCACTCAGATACTTGTTTAAATGGCTGCGTACCGAGTCGAGGTAATCCCGATAGGGCTTGGTCCTTCTATAATAAGCGTTTTGCTCCGGCGTAAGCTTTATCATTACCATCCCGCCGCCGTTCGCATATGGCCCGGGCTTTAACGAGCCAGTAAATTTTCGGCAGTTTGATTTGTAGGACGCCAGTGAATCTAAATCCGACACAAACTTTTCAATTATTTTAGCTTCAATTAAAGTGCTGTCCTGGGCCAACGGTGTCCAGTAACTGCGAAAATTGAAGGTTGATGGGGTAGATACCTGGAAAATATATTCGACACCGTCAAAGCCACTTTGCCATCCTTTAATTGCATTTTGGGATGGTATTTGGCTCACCGATTTAATCAGGGCATAGGCTTTTCGTGCGGAATTACTGTCCAGGGCCGCGATCGTGTCGTATAGCGGTCCGGTAAATGGCGTGTATCCCCGTTCTGCTTTTTGCTCCTTATAGCCGAAGGTATAGATCACCAGGTTGCCTTTGTAAACTTTACCGTCCTGCGTCCAGATATCAATAATATGGCCCGCGGTGCAAAACCGGAAATGAAAAGAATCTTGCGAGGTCATCAGGTTAGACAGACCAAATTTGCTCGAGTCATCTTTTTGCTCATTGAACCAAAATGAAGTATCGCCGGAAATCTTTTTTTCAGGTTGACCGAAACATTGGGTAGTAAGAATTACCAATAGAACAATCAAGACCCACCGCGATCGCATATAACAAGCCCCTCTGATAAATACATATTGCGTCATGTGATATTGATGCGATTATAGTGTAGTAAATTTATGTATTAATTGTGAGGCTGAGAAAATGCACACAAACTACTTTACGGTTTTTGCACACTACCAAAACCAACTTTGAACTTAAAACACTAAATTGCCCAATATTTATCGGGCTTTAGTAAATGAAAATTAAACTCTTTTATTTTTTAACCCTGCTGTTCACTTGCGTGGCCGGCATTGCCCGCGCCCAGTTTACACAAGCCAGGCTACAGGTGGCCGGTTTAAATTGCGCCCTGTGCGCTAAAACTACGGAAAGAGAACTGAGGGCATTAACATTCGTCAGCGATGTTAAGCCCGACCTGATGCATAATATCTATGTGATCACCTTCAAGACCGGCCAACCGGTGAGTTTTGAACAGATAAGCAAAATCCTTCACGACGAAAACTTCTTTATTACATTTCTGAAGACGACGGTAAATTTTGACGGCGTAAAAATCACCGGCGACATGTTTACGGATGGCGGATATAAATATCAGCTGTTCAATACTGCGGGTAAAACATTAACCGGCCAGGTTGAATTAACGCTGGTTGACAAGGGCTTTGCTTCCCGCTCCGTTTCCAAAAAGTACCCGGGGGCATCGGCTGACGATCCTTCAACCACAGGCAGGGTATTTCACCTCGCCATTTAAGTCCAAAGTCGTTAGTCGAAAGTCTAAAGTCGCTTTTCTTTGGACTCAAGACTTCGGACTTTAGGCTCAGAACTACTCTACCGTTACCGATTTCGCCAGGTTCCGGGGCTGATCCACGTTGCAGCCACGCATTACGGCGATGTGATAAGCCAACAACTGCAGTGGTATAGTTGCCAGCAGCGGCACAAAGGCCTCGTCGGTTTGCGGAATCTCTATCACATAGTCGGCCATACCCTTTACTTCCGTGTCTCCTTCGGTCACAATAGCAATAACGTGTCCTTTACGGGCTTTTACTTCCTGTATATTGCTGATCACCTTTTCATACGAAGAATCCTTGGTTGCAATAAACACAACCGGCATTTCTTCGTCTATCAATGCTATCGGGCCGTGCTTCATTTCGGCAGCGGGATAGCCTTCGGCGTGTATATAGGAGATTTCCTTCAACTTCAGCGCGCCTTCCAGCGCTACCGGGAAAGAGCTGCCACGACCAAGGAACAGGCAATTGGTACTATCCTTAAATGCCAGGGCTATTTCTTTTATATGGTCATTAGCTTTTAAGGCCCGCTCCACCAGTTCGGGAATCGTATTGAGCTCGGTTAAATGCTCCACCAGTTTACTTTGTTTGATGGTGCCGCGCTGCTGGGCAATATAAAAGGCCATCAGCGTTAAAACGGTAACCTGCGCAGTGAAAGCCTTGGTTGAGGCCACGCCAATTTCGGGCCCGGCATGGGTGTAAACCCCTGCATGCGTGGTGCGCGGTATCGAAGCGCCTACCACGTTGCAAATACCAAAAATAGTGGCGCCTTTTTCCTTCGCCAATTCTATTGCAGCCATTGTATCGGCCGTTTCGCCCGATTGGGAAATGGCGATCACCAGGTCCTTTTCGGTGATGATGGGGTTGCGATAACGGAATTCCGATGCATACTCCACTTCAACCGGCACACGTGCATATTCCTCAATCAGGTATTCGCCCACCAGCCCGGCGTGCCATGAAGTACCGCATGCCACGATGATAATCCTGTCGATATTTTTAAGCTTATCGGTATATTCCTTTATGCCGCCCAATTGTACCTTGCCCTGCTGCGGGTAAATACGGCCGCGCATACAATCGCGGATTGACCGGGGCTGCTCGTATATCTCCTTCAGCATAAAATGGTCGTAGCCGCCTTTTTCGAGTGCTTCCAGCTTAAGGTCAAGCTCCTGTATGTACGGCGTATGCACCTGATTGTCTATGGTTTTTACCAGCAGGCCTTCCCGGGTGATGTACGCTACCTCGTTGTCGTTAAGGTAGATGACATTTTTGGTGTATTCCACTATGGGCGTAGCGTCCGAAGCGATAAAATACTCACCCTTGCCCACACCGATAACCATGGGGCTTCCTTTGCGGGCGGCAATCAGCAGATCGGGCTCGTCCTCGCTCATGATCACGATAGCGTAGGCGCCGATCACCTTGGTAAGTGCAACGCGAACAGCCTCGCGCAGGTCGAATCCTGTTTCGTTTTGAATATCCTCCACCAGGTGTATCAATACCTCTGTATCGGTATCGCTTTTGAAAACATGGCCTTTATTTACCAATGTTTCTTTAATGGGGCCGTAGTTTTCGATAATACCATTATGGATAATGGTGAGCTTCCGGTTTCCCGATGAATGCGGGTGAGAATTGCGGTCGCTTGGGGCGCCGTGTGTTGCCCAGCGGGTGTGGCCCATACCCATGGTGCCGCCCGGTTTAACCCCTTTTACAAAATCTTCCAGGTCGCTCACTTTGCCGGCCTTTTTATAAACCCGCAAGCCTTTATCATATAACGAAACGCCGGCGCTGTCGTAACCGCGGTACTCCAGCCGGTGAAGTCCTTTTATAATGATCGGGTAGGCGTCCCTGAAACCTATATAACCTACTATTCCGCACATAAATTCAAATATTAATGTTAGTTCGACAAAAGTAACAAGATATTACTGTCATGAGGGTAGACAATTTAAGGGAAAGAAAGTTTAGCGGGGAAGTTGGAAAAGTCGGGCAGTTCGAAAGTCCGAAAGATGTTGCGGGAAGTTTTGTTTAATGATAACAGTTCAAAACGGAAGAGATCATCGTCCGTAACCCTCGCAGTGATGAAAAAGTTTAAGTCTTAAGTTGACGCCATCTTCAATTCATCTTTCGGACTTTCCGGACTTTCCAGACTTTCGGACTTCTTACAACAGATCAAACCCAATATCTTTCCTAAAATACATTCCGTCAAAGTAAATCCGGGCGGCATCGGCGGTTGCCTGCTGCAGCGCTGTGAACATATTATCCTGTAATGAAGTGACAGCTAATACCCGCCCGCCGGATGTTTTAACCGTATCACCATCCAGGTAAGTGCCGGCATGAAAAACCTGCGAATCGCGAACGTTTTCGGTACCGGTGATAGATTTGTGTTTCAGGTAGTCGCCCGGATAGCCGCCGGAAACCATCATTACAGTAGCGGCAATCTTGTCAGAAATAACCAACTGTTTTTGGTCGAGATTACCTTCCGCAACGCCGATTAACAGGTCGACGAAGTCTGACTCAATCCTCGGCATTACACTTTCCGTCTCCGGGTCACCCATGCGGCAGTTGTATTCGATCACCTTGGGTTCGCCTTCGCAATTCATCAGCCCGATAAAAATGAAACCTTTGTAGGGGATATTTTCTTTTTTTAGTCCTTCAACAGTTGGGATGATCACGCGTTCTTCCACCTTTTGCATAAAAGCTGCATCTGCGAATGGCACGGGGCTAACCGAGCCCATGCCGCCGGTATTCAGGCCGGTATCGCCCTCGCCAATGCGTTTATAATCTTTGGCTTCGGGAAGAATTTTATAGTTTGATCCATCGGTCATTACAAAAACAGAAAGCTCGATCCCCTGTAAAAACTGTTCGATCACCACCATTGAGCTGGCATCGCCAAATTTAGCGTCCATCAGCATCGACCGAAGCTCTGCCCGGGCTTCTTCAAGGCTAAGGCAAATCAATACGCCTTTTCCGGCAGCGAGGCCGTCGGCCTTCAGAACAACGGGTAACCCGGCCGTTGCCAAATAGTGCAGGCCATCTTCCAAGGTATCCTTCGTAAATGTTTTGGAGGCCGCTGTCGGAATGTTATGCCTTTGCATAAACTGCTTCGAAAAGTCCTTGCTGCCTTCCAGTTGAGCGCCTTCAGCCTGGGGGCCGATAACCGGAATATTTTTTATTTCTGCATCCGCCAGGAAAAAATCATGAATTCCTTTTACAAGGGGTTCTTCGGGGCCTACTAAAACTAAATCGATGTTATTTGCTAAAACGGCCTTTTTTACTCCCTCGAAGTCGGTCACCTTAACATCCAATTTTTTGCCATACTGGCCGGTACCGGCATTGCCGGGCGCAATAAAAAGTTGTTTGCAGTTTGGGCTTTGCGCAATTTTCCAGGCGAAGGCGCTTTCCCTTCCGCCGGAGCCAAGGATGAAGATGTTCATGGGGCAAAGATAATTAAATGCACGGATGTGCAAATGTGCAGACGTGCAGATGATTTTAAGATGTGCTAATTTAAAGATGCATTCATTTTCAAATCTTCAAATCGAAAAATCTTCAAATCAATCCATTCGCACATCCGCACATCCGCACATAAAACCGTATCTTTGAATCAAGGAAAAACCCACCCACATGTCTCGTCGATTAGAAAAATGGGAGAAGATACCGGTCTATAAAAAAGCGCAGGAGCTTTTTGATTTGGCCGAAGTTATAGCCGATTCGCTTAAGGAAGATGAAATGAAAGAGCACCTTGCCGTGCAGATGCTGAGCAATGCGGCCCTGGTGCAGGCAAAAATAGCCGGAGCAGAAGGGGGCGGCTTGTATTCGCTCAGGATGCAAAATGCAGTGCTCATCAAACTTGCTGTGCAAGATATGTTTAACGCGGTGTCATTCGCTTCGATGGTGGAGATCAATGAAGAAGACTACGTTGACCTGATGCGGGA
>Ga0206971_10109_pt2 | contig 23911 bp, 24 predicted proteins | sample Alteio_BWOrgHeat_85_FD_152917 | JGI IMG/M metagenome (GOLD analysis project Ga0206971, IMG submission 152917) | Enriched cells from forest soil in Barre Woods Harvard Forest LTER site, Petersham, Massachusetts, United States -... | ecosystem: Environmental > Terrestrial > Soil > Temperate forest >...
CTGACTTTTTCTTCGTCTGCTTCAGCTTGTAATTCCGCTTCTGCAACGGCCAATTGGGCGTCATTAAGGCCGCGTACCGCCAACTCTGCTTCCGCCGCATCAATCGCAAGCCGCTGGTAGTTTTGGGGATTGTTTATGATCTCAAGCAATTGGGCATTGCCCAGTGTTTTGTATCTTTCGGTGAAAGGGTTCATAATCCTATTTTCATACCAATGACTTTCTTGCTAAATACATTAAATGCCGACCTGCAGATAAAGGGCCACCCAGCATAAAAAGCCAATACATATAGTTGAAACCTGCCAAAACCGGTCTATCTCATAAAGATCCCGCATCCATTTTTTATAAACATACCAGGTGCAGGGAGTACTAAATGCCGCTTCGGCGATAGCGATCCCTGCCCAGGTGAGGGCTTGACCGCCCAAAAAGCCTTCGTGTAAAATAAAAACAATATATGACGCCGCTGCGGCAAACCACACAAGATTGATAAATACCAGGTAGGTGCTTAGTAACATCCAACCTGTTCTTTTACCACGCATAAAAAGGTATGTTGCGCCTAATGAGAAGATCGGAATCAAAAGCATCAGGCCGGTATTGACTGATGGCAAGTGGTGCCTGACGTTGATGGCAAAAATCGCGTTGGCAATACCGTCCCAAAGAAGCTTCAGGCTAATTATAAATTGTACGATGCAGATAAACAAGATTACACGGCCTGATCGCGCTGAGGTTAGTTGCCAGGGGCGAAAGCTGCGGATAATGGCTATAGTCCCGTTTTTTAAGCGATTATTGACCTGTTCCCTTTTTTCGGCCCTGACTTTTTCTTCGTCTGCTTCAGCTTGTAATTCCGCTTCTGCAACGGCCAATTGGGCGTCATTAAGGCCGCGTACCGCCAACTCTGCTTCCGCCGCATCAATCGCAAGCCGCTGGTAGTTTTGGGGATTGTTTATGATCTCAAGCAATTTAGCATTGCCCAGCGTTTTATATTTTTCGGCGAATGGGTTCATAATGGTACCTTAAATATACAAACTATTTCGCATCCAGCAGCGCGATGATGCTGTCTTTAATTCTTGGGTCGCTGAAGTTGCTGATCAAATGCCCCAGGTCGCTGTCGTTCAGCACCAGCTTTGCGGGAACGAGTTTCGAAAATTCAATGGCCGGCGCCGGGTTTACCATATGATCCTGTTTGGAGGATATGATCAGCATTTTGGCCTTTACATGCGCGGCGGCATCCTGCATGGAGCCGTTAAATGCCCTGGAGATATCGTGCCCGATGATAGCGGTGATCTGGTAAAAAATGTCGTTATAATCGCCTGTTGGCTTGGTTTGCGCAAATTTCAGCCAGTCGGCAAAGCCCGACGCCGGCGTACTGCTAACCCGGTTAGCCGGCGTGGTAAGGAAAAGCTCCCACAGCATGTTCGCAAGCGGTATATTGGGGTTGGTTTTATAATCGCCGTGGTTAAAGCCAGCATCCGAATCGATAATGGTGCGATAGGTAGTATACAGCATCAGGTCGTAGCTGGTAGGCTTGGGACTGCCTACAATGGTCACCAGGTCGTCCATAAAATCGGGATAGCTAACCGCCCATTGAAAAGTTTGTATGCCGCCCATAGATATGCCCATGACCGCTTTCACATGACTGATGCCCAGGCTTTGCATAACAAAAGTATGCTGGCTTTGCACCATGTCCCGAATGCTGAATGCCGGGAAGGCTGGCCCGTGCTGTTTTACGCTGTTGGATGGAGAACTGGAAACACCATCGCCGAGCGCATCAATAATGATCAGGCAATATTTTGTGGTGTCGATAGCCAGCCAGGGGTCCATGTCGGTCACATTTTTTGAGTTGCCGCCAAACCAGGTTAAAAACAGTATGGCATTGTTTTTCGCCGGGTTCAATTTGCCGGACGTGCGGTAGCCGATGTTGCAGTCGCTGATGGTTTTGCCTGATTCAAGCTGTATGTCGCCAATATTTGCAAAATGTTCGCGGTTGCCCCCTGGTTGGGCAAAACAAGTGAGGCTGCTGCTCCATAAAAGGGCTAAAAAGATAATGCGTTTCATAACCGGTTTTATTGGCCATTAAGTTAAAGTTTATTTTCGGCACAACTGAGCCGGGCAATTGAAAATTGTATCTTTATGCAAGATGAACTCTATTTCAGCAAAACTTATTTATTTTTCTTCAATCGCAGTATTTTGGCTGGTGGCAGTATCTTGCAAACAGGTGCATAAATCACGGGCCTCGCACGCGACAGCAGCAAACGCGTCTAAAAACCTCTCCGTCACGAATCCCGGTGTCAAATGCATTCACGTTTTTGTTGCGCTTTGCGATAATAAATACCAGGGCATTATACCCGTTCCGGCCACCATAGGAAACGGGCAGGACCCGGAGAACAACTTGTATTGGGGCGGCGATTATGGCGTAAGAACATTTTTTAAAAGAAGCAAGGATTGGAAACTTGTGAAAAAACAGAAGATCGGCGATACGTTGATGGAACGGCTGATCTTCCGAAGCCTCTCAACCAACTATTACCTGGTTGCGGATGGCTATAACGGTAAGTTTATTAAACAAACCACTATCGACTTCTTAAACAGTTGCGCGGGCCGACTCAAAGACACCTTGCAGATAGCCGGAAAAACAATTGGCATTGACGGCAACGCCGCGCTTTTGGCATATATCGGTCACGACGGGTTGATGGATTTTAATTTGCCGGCTGATTTCAAAAACCAGGACGGCAAAATACGCGACTGTATTGTTTTAGCGTGTATCAGCAAGAAATATTTTGCACCATTTTTGACCCAGGCCAAAGTACGCCAACTGGTTGTTACAACCGGGCTAATGTGCCCCGAAGCTTATACCCTACACGACGCAGTTGCTGCCTACCTTAAAAATAAACCGGCAGAGCAAATCAGGCAGGCAGCCGCCATGGCTTATAATAAATATCAAAAAAGCGGGCTCAAGTTTGCGAACGAATTGCTGGTATCGGGGCAGTAAAATAACTATCGATTAAAATGTTAAAAAAAATCAGCCGGAAGCGTTTCCTTGAAAAATATCCAAACTTTATTCAAGCGAGTTACTATAAAAACAAGTACGTCATTCCTGAAACTTATGAAAATTACATTTTGGGGGTGGAATGGAAATCAACTACCGGTTTGTGTAGTAGCATTGCAAAAGAAGCATCGAAGCTTTTAAGAATACTCGGCTATGAAGAGCTGTTCTTTTTGGGCGATACAACGACCCCATGGCTCTTCCGTGAGCACGATTATGCCCCGGTTAAAAAAGCGTTAGAGTATTTAGCGGAAAATAAAATAAGCAAAAGCTTCAATGGCGCGATCCGGGTAAAGATGGATGATTTTCCCGAATTCATGCGACACTTATTTTGGTTAGTACGATGCAATGGAATAGTGATCTATGCCCACTTTAGTGACGCTGGCTTTAATATCATAGCAAGCATTTGTCAATACGGAAATATTCATCTAAGCACGCTTAACGAAGAAGCGGACGGTGCGCTTAACGACGCGCTGTTTTTAACCAATTTCTTTGAAGTGCCCGACGGCCAATGCGGCGGCGGAAGAGTTTACAAAAGGTATGCGACTTCTATACAACGAAAACCCGCATTTTGTTGATAACCCGCTCTTGCCTATTCCCGCAATTCTGCCCAACTTCGCAAACTTTTACTTGGGATTACACCGATTTAAATTAGGTAAGCACATAATAATCTATCAAATAAAAAGCAGAACGGTAATCGGTGAAATCACACTAAAATCGGTGAAATCCCCCCAAATAAAAATAATATTACGTGAAGTCGCATCTTACTAAAATCGCCGCCGAGCTCTCTGTTTCCGAAAAGCAGGTAAAAGCCACCCTTGAATTATTGGACGAGGGCGCTACAGTACCCTTTATCTCACGGTACCGCAAGGAAGTTACCGGCAGCCTGGACGAAGTGCAGGTAACCGCCATCCGCGACCGCGCGCAGCAACTCCGCGACCTGGATAAACGCCGCGAAGCCATCCTGAAATCGCTTACCGAAATGGGCAAGTTAACACCTGAACTGGAAAAACAGGTAAATGAGGCTGAAACGATGGTAGCGCTGGAGGATATTTACCTGCCCTATCGCCCAAAAAGAAAGACCCGTGCCACCACCGCCCGCGAAAAAGGCCTGCAGCCACTGGCCGATTTGCTGCTGGAACAAAAAAGGATCGATGTTGAACTGGAAGCGGCTAAATATATCGATGAGGAAAAAGGCGTAAAAAGCATTGAGGAAGCGTTGGCAGGCGCAAGGGATATTATTGCCGAGTTTATCAGCGAAAATGCGGAAGTACGCACGCAGATGCGCAATCTTTTTGTCGAAAAAGGAACTTTTCAATCTAAAGTAGTAGAAGGCAAGGAGCAGGAAGGGATAAAATATAAAGATTATTTCGACTGGAGCGAACTGGTTAAAACCGCGCCATCGCATCGCGTGCTGGCCATGCGCCGCGGCGAAAAGGAAGAGATATTATGGCTGGATATTAAGCCGGAAGAAGAGCAAGCGATGGAACTGGTGGAAAAAGCTTTTATTACCGGTAATAACTCGTCTGCCGACCAGGTAAAACAGGCCATTACCGATGGTTATAAACGCTTGTTAAAACCATCGATGGAAACTGAAGTGCGGCTGTTCACCAAAAAACGGGCGGACGAGGAAGCCATCCGGGTTTTTGCCGAAAATGCAAGGCAGTTGTTGCTTGGCGCGCCACTGGGGCAAAAACGAACTATGGCGATAGATCCGGGTTTCCGCACAGGCTGCAAGGTGGTTTGTTTGGACGAACAGGGGAAATTATTGGAATATACCGCAATATTCCCGCATACCGGCCCCGGCCAGGCAAAAGAAGCCGAGAAGACAACAAAATATCTTTTCGAAAAATATAACATCGAAGCGATTGCTATCGGCAACGGCACCGCCGGCAGGGAAACCGAAGTTTTTATACGCAATCTAAACTTGCCGAACGCGGCCATTGTGATGGTGAACGAAAGCGGGGCGTCCATTTATTCCGCTTCGGATGTGGCCCGCGAAGAATTCCCCGACAAGGATGTTACCGTGCGCGGCGCGGTTTCTATCGGTCGCCGTTTGATGGACCCGCTGGCTGAACTGGTAAAGATCGACCCAAAATCGATCGGTGTAGGTCAGTACCAGCATGATGTGGATCAAACCAAGCTGCAAACTTCACTGGACGACACGGTGATCAGTTGCGTAAACGCCGTAGGCGTGGAACTGAATACGGCGTCAAAACAAATATTAGCGTACGTATCCGGCCTCGGCCCACAACTAGCACAAAACATCGTGGACTACCGCAATCAAAACGGGGCCTTTAAACGCCGCGACCAACTCAAAAAAGTTCCCCGCCTGGGCGATAAGGCATTTGAGCAGGCTGCAGGCTTTCTACGGATACATAATGCGGAAAACCCGCTGGACACTAGCGCCGTTCACCCCGAGCGTTATTCACTGGTTGAACAAATGGCCGCTGATCTGAAATGTTCGGTAAAAGAATTGATGGGGAATGACAAGATGCGCAAAAGCATCCCCTTGTTAAAATATACGTCGGAAACCGTAGGGCTGCCCACCTTGAACGACATTATGGCCGAGCTTGCCAAACCCGGCCGCGACCCCCGCGAGCAGTTCGAAGCCTTCAGTTTTACTGAAGGCGTAAACAGTATCAACGACCTGAAAATCGGCATGAAAGTGCCCGGTATTGTTACCAATATCACCAATTTTGGCGCCTTTGTTGATATAGGTGTTCACCAGGATGGGCTAATTCATTTAAGCCAGATCACCAACCGGTTTATTAAGGATGCCAACGAAGTGCTGAAGGTGGCCCAAAAAGTAGAAGTAACTGTCACTGGCGTTGATGTCGACAGAAAGCGTATCTCCCTTTCGATGAAAGAAAACGAACCGCGGCCGGCGCAAAAGGAACAACAACCCCGGCAGCAAAACCCAAAACCGGTTCAAAAACAAAATTTCAACAAACCGCGCGAACGCGAAGCCGAAAGTGACCTGCAGATAAAACTGTCGGCGTTGAAGGATAAATTCAGGTAAGATGAAACGTAGGTAGAGACGCGATGCATCGCTTCTTTGACCGATATACACTCGAAGACGCGATGCATCGCGTCTCTACCAGCGGTTAATATTTAGCCCTTTGCACGTTCCACGTAGGCGCCGGTAGCGGTATCAACCTTTATCTTGTCGCCGATATTAATAAACAGCGGCACTTTTATTTCTGCACCGGTTTCTACAGTCGCATTTTTCAGCGCACCGCTTGACGTATCGCCTTTAACAGCGGGCTCGGTGTAAGTCACCTCCAGTTCGGCAGAAGACGGTACGGTTCCCATGATCGGCTCACCGCTCTCAAACGCTACGATCACGTTCATGCCCTCTTTCAGGAATTTCACCGCCGGTCCGAACAAATCTTTCGGGACACTGTGCTGGTCGTAGGTGTCATTATCCATCACCACCAGGCCCGAGCCATCATCATAAAGGTATTGGTAGTTATTGGTTTCAACGCGGGCAATATTTACTTCTTCGTCGGTACGGAAACGGTATTCAACCAGTTTGCCTGTCTTTACATTGCGCATGCGCGCCTGGTAAAAAGCGCGCAGGTTGCCCGGCGTGCGGTGCAAAAATTCTTCTACCTGTACCAGCTCCCCGCTGAACCGCAGGAAGTTGCCATTTTTTATGTCGGATGCTTTAGCCATAAAACTGATAAATATTTGGAGGCGCAAACTTAGGGATTTTAGCTGAAAGCCAAAAGTCCAAAGCTGAAAGCAGCAAGGCAGACGCATTGAAATGGCTTTAAACTTATTTGTTATCTAAAGCGTAGATTTTTAACCGCAAAGAAAGGTCTCACAAAGGGCACAAAGCTAAGCACTTTGCGACCTTTGCGATTCCCCGCTTTGTGAATCTTTGCGGTAAAAATTATTGAATGCGTTTGCCCTGCTAAAAGCCCGGAAACCCAGCGCGAAACGGTAAATATTGACTGACCAATTGGTTATCTTTCCAGCTTTCTGCTTTTCGCTTTCTGCTTTCAGCTAAAATTGCCAACTTTACCGCATGAACGTATCCATACTGGCCCAAAACCTGCACGGGTCTGAAATTATAAAGATTGCGGGCGAGATCAATGAGCTGAAACGCCAGGGCCAAAACATCGCCAACCTGACTATCGGCGATTTTGATTCCAATATTTACCCCATTCCGGCAGGCTTACAGCAGGGTATTGTTGATGCTTATGATCAGCGTCAAACCAACTACCCCCCTGCCGATGGTATCCTCGATTTGCGCCAGAGTGTTTCCGCATTTTTAAAAAGCCGTTTCGGCCTGGATTATGCAGCAAACCAGATTTTGATCTCCGGCGGTTCCCGGCCGCTTATTTATTCCATTTATATGGCTATTGTCGATCCGGGTGATAAGGTGTTATTTCCTACCCCGTCCTGGAACAATAACCACTACTGCGATCTGACCCGGGCCAATGGGGTAGAAATACCGACCGGTCCGGAGCATAATTTTATGCCCACCGCTGATGACATTCGCCCGCATATAAAAGGCGCGGCGCTCTTAGCGCTGTGTTCGCCGCTCAATCCAACCGGCACCATGTTCAGCAAAAAAGACCTGGAAGAAATATGCGACCTGGTAATTGAGGAAAACAAAACCCGTGGCGCCGGCGAAAAGCCCCTGTATATCCTTTATGACCAGATCTATTCGCAGCTTACATTCGGCCACCACGAGCATTTTAACCCGCTAAGCCTGCGGCCTGAGTTAAAAGAAGTCACCATTTTTGTGGACGGCGCCTCCAAATGTTTTGCGTCGACCGGTGTACGCGTCGGCTGGGGTTTCGGACCCGCACATGTAGTCAACCACATGAAAGCCATCGTAGGTCATATGGGCGCCTGGGCGCCAAAGGCTGAGCAAGTAGCCATGGCGCATTTTTTGAAAGACGATGATGCCGTTAACGACTACCTTGCGCAAATAAAAAACAACATTCAAAAAAGCCTTACCTCCCTTTATAACGGCTTCCAGCAACTCAAGGCAGACGGATTAAAAGTTGATGCCATCGAGCCCATGGGCGCCATTTACTTAACGGTTAAGGTCGACTATAGCGGCAAAACTACGCCGGATGGCAAAGTCCTTAAAACGGCCACCGATATTAATTTTTACCTCATCAAAGAAGCAGGCGTGGCCTTTGTGCCTTTTTCGGCATTTGGTACAGGCGAAGAGGTGAACTGGTTTAGAGCATCCGTTGGAGCGAGTACATTGAAGGATATTGAGGAGTTGGTACCGAGGATAAAGGCGGCACTTTTGAAACTATCATAGCGGAGCCTTTGGTCGCCCCGTGCGATGGTATTTGTCATCCTTCGCTGCACCCGGGATGACAAATTAACCGTATCGCCGCAAAGTGCCTACTGTCAAAGCAATCTAATTTTCCCCTATCTTTATCGCGGCAGCTTACAACCGTAAACTGCCACAACCAATTATGAAACACCTCGGTTTACCCTTCATACTCCTTTTTATTTCTATGGCGACAACTGCTGCACTTGCACAAACGGCAAATCCCTATGCAGATTACCCGGTTTACACCGGCCGCGACCTCGGTGTTAAATACTCGCCTCAAAAAACGGTTTTTAAAGTTTGGGCGCCAAAAGCATCGAACGTAAAGCTGCGTTTGTATGATGCCGGCAACGGCGGCGAAGCCCATCAAACCATCGGCCTTGAAAAAGGCGTTAATGGGGCCTGGTCGGCAACGGTTAATAAGGATATCAAAAACAAATATTACACTTTCCAGGTGCTGCAGGATGGTAAATGGCTGCTGGAAGCCCCGGATATTTATGCCAAAGCCGTTGGGGTAAACGGCGCGCGTGGGATGGTGGTTGATCTCGCATCAACCGATCCGGCTAACTGGCGGAATGACAAAAAGCCTGTGTTAAAAAGCTTTAATAACATCATCATCTACGAAACGCATATCCGCGACATTTCCATCGACCCAAATTCGGGCATTAAAAACAAAGGCAAATTCCTCGGATTAACCGAAACAGGCACCAAAAGCCCCAACGGTGAAGCCACTGGTCTCGACCACATTAAAGAACTTGGCGTTACGCATGTTCATATACTCCCCAGCTTTGATTTTAATTCGGTTGACGAAACCAAACCATCCGCCGGTCAGTACAATTGGGGATACGATCCACTTAATTACAACGTGCCCGAAGGCAGTTACGCCACCGATCCTTATGACGGCAATGTACGGATAAAGGAGTTTAAGCAAATGGTGCAGGCGCTGCACAAAAATGGATTGCGGGTAATTCTCGATGTGGTTTATAACCATACCAGCGACATTGTCCACGCCAACTTCACCCAGTTTGCGCCGGGATATTATTACCGGCATAACCCGGATGGCAGCTACTCAAATGCAACGGGGTGCGGCAACGAGGTGGCGTCCGAAATGCCGATGGCGCGCAAGTTTATGATTGAGTCGGTAGTGTATTGGGCAAAAGAATATCATTTGGACGGCTTCCGTTTTGACTTAATGGGCGTGCATGACATCGAAACGATGAACATGATCAGCGATACGCTGCACAAGATCGACCCAACCCTTTTTATTTATGGCGAGGGCTGGACCGCCGGCAACAGCCCCATGCCTGAAACATTAAGAGCAGTAAAGAAGAATGCATCGAAACTGGACCAGGCCGCTGTTTTCAGCGATGACCTGCGCGATGGCCTGAAAGGCGGCTGGGGCGATCTGAAAGAGAAAGGGTTTGTAAGCGGCAACGCCGTTATGGATGAGAGTGTGAAGTTCGGTATTGTAGCGTCAACCCCACATCCCCAGGTTGATTACAGCAAAGTAAATTATTCCAAAATCCCCTGGGCGGCCGAGCCCTGGCAAACCATCACCTATGTGTCTTGCCATGATGATAACACCCTGTGGGACAGGCTAAAAATTTCCAATCCAACTGCAAGCGAGGATGACCTGATAAAAATGGATAAACTGGCCGCCGCGATCGTGCTTACATCGCAAGGCGTATCGTTCCTGCACTCAGGCGCCGAGATGCTGCGCACCAAAAATGGGGTTGCAAACTCCTTTAATAAGCCCGATTCTATTAACCAGATCGACTGGAGCCGGAAAACAACGTATAAATCGGTTTTTGACTACTATAAAGGACTGATTGCCCTGCGCAAGGCACACCCGGCGTTCCGGATGCCTTCATCAAAAATGATCAGTCACAACCTCCAATTTTTAACAACAGAACCCGGAATGATAGCTTACCTGATAAGTAATAACGCCAACGGCGACAGCTGGAAAAATATTTTAGTTATTTTGAATGGCAACACGGGCGACAAAAATATCGCACTGCCTGGCGGTATCTGGACATTGGCCGGCGACGGCAAAAGCATTGATATGAACGGGATAAGAACCGGCTTAAAGGGCGCGATTACGGCAAAGGGCACGACGGCTTACGTGCTGTACGGCAATTAAACGGTTGGCTGAATTTAAGATTAATCTTCGTTTACGCCGCCAATTGATGCTCCACTTTCTCCATCAGGCTGCTAATATCAAACGGTTTTTCAAGAACATCGTCGGGCGAGCCTTTTTGTTCCATTATCGTTTCCGGCGAATCATCCTCGTTTGAGCACATAATCACGCGCATATTCCGGGTGGTATTGTTGAGTTTTATCAGCCGGCAAATTTCGCGGCTATTTATCCCCGACAGTTCCGTATCTACGATGACAAGGTCAGGACGGTCGATTTTTATTTGATTAAAAACCTCGCCACCGCTGCTTATGGTAGAAACATCGTACCCGCTGCTTGACAGGATGTAAGCCATCACCTCCAGCATCAATGCATCATCCTCAACTATCAATATTTTCTTCAACATAGCAGCTTCATATTATTCTTGCATTTTATAATACAAAGCTTATACCAATAATAGCATAATTGCTTTTATTTTAACAGATTTAGCGTTTTTGCTTATATTTTTGCAGAATAATAAGGCATCGTTGAAACTCAAATACCTAATTTATTACATTTGATGTACGCAACCGACTACTGCAAATGGATAATATTAACATCAAAGTACTTGCTAAAGAACTAAACATCTCTACTTCAACCATTTCCAGGGCATTTAACGGCAGCCCCGACATTAACAAAGACACCAAGGAAAAAATTTTAGCTTTTGCACGGGAGCATAACTTTTTGCCAAACCATTATGCAAGCAATTTGCGCGACAAAAAGAGCCGTACGCTGGCGGTAATCGTCCCCGAAATCGCCAACGATTTTTTTGCACAGGCCATAAACGGAATTGAAGAAATTGCCCGGAAAAAAGGTTTTTATATTTTATTGTACCGCACCGATGACGTCTTCGATAAAGAAGTTTCATTTGTCAATTACTTAAATAATGGAAAAGCGGACGGTATTATCATGTCGGTATCCGGCGAAGCAAACGACCATAATTATTTACGTAAGCTGGAGCAAAAAAATATCCCGGTAGTATTTTTCGACCGCGTTTATGAGGACATTGAGGCAGCCAAGGTAATCACTAACGACTACGAGAGCAGCTTTGACGCCACCGAGCATCTGATTGAAACCGGCTGTAAAAAAATAGCTTACCTGGTAGTGAATAAAAGCATATCCATTGGCCAGGTGCGTATGCAGGGTTATATAGATGCTTTAAAAAAGCATGATATCCCGTTTGTGGATGAATTGGTGATCGATTGCAGCAATGACGAAAAAATAAATTACGGCATCCTCAAAAAAGCACTGGAAGAGATTAAGCCCGATGGCATTTTCAGTTCGGTTGAACGCCTGGCTTTCGGCACTTACTATGTTTGCAACGACCTTGGCATCGATATTCCCCGCGACCTGAAGGTAATCAGTTTCTCGAGCCTTAATATCGCTCCCTTATTATGCCCGGCCTTGTCAACCATCACCCAGCCCGCTTTCGAGATGGGCAGCAAAGCGGCTTCGTTGCTTTTTGAGGAGCTCGAAAAAAAGGGCGTCAACATCCAAAAAAAAGAGCACGTGCTTAAATCAAAAATATTTATCCGGAAGTCTTCGGGGGGATAAGTTTAAAATATATTGTTTAGGCGTCCTGAAAACAGTTTTCTGTATAATTAAACAGAATAGGATTTTACAACAAAGAACACAAAGGGGAAGACACAGAGGCCACAAAGCTTTAATAGCTGGTCAATTTTTTTCTATTAAACTATTCTAAATTATCTCTTGAAGCGACCGGCTTTGTGTCCTCTGTGCAAACCCTTCGCGTTCTTTGCGGTAAAAAACCGCTAAATAGACAGCATTTCCACGATCTTCAGAAAATCTGCATCAAGTTCAGTAACATGCTTTGTGGCATTTTCAAACGGCGTAAACGCAATCTGGTTATGTACCAGGCCAACCATCACGTTCCTTTTGCCGGCTATTAAGGCTTCAACTGCGGCAACCCCCGTGCGGCTGGCCAATACGCGATCCATGCATGTTGGCGAGCCTCCGCGCTGTATATGACCTAATATAGACACGCGCGTATCATGGTTCGGGAACCGCTCTTTTACCAGGCGACCCACTTCAAATGCGTCCCCTGCTTTGCCATTTTCGGCCAGCATAATAATTTTTGATGTTTTGTCCGGGCGCCCGTTTTCCAGCCGGTCAAACAGCGCCTGGATATCGGTATTGCCCTCGGGGATCATAATCGTTTCGGCCCCGGCGGCAATGCCGGTACGCAAAGCAATCAATCCTGAATCGCGGCCCATCACTTCAACGATGAAAAGCCTGTTGTGTGATTCTGCCGTGTCACGTATCTTATCTACTGCATTGATAACCGTATTAATAGCGGTATCGTATCCTATGGTAAAATCCGTTCCGCATAAATCATTGTCGATGGTTCCCGGCAGGCCAATAATAGGAATATCAAATTCCTGGTTAAATTCTTTTGCGCCGCGGAAAGTGCCGTCGCCGCCAATAGCAATCAGCGCGTCGATGTTATTTTTCTGCAACTGCTCGAAAGCAGCCTTTCTGCCGGCAACGGTTTTAAACTTTTCACTGCGGGCGGTTTTTAAAATAGTGCCACCCCTTTGAATAATATTGGATACCGATTTTTTATTCATCGGGAACATATCCCCGTTGATCATCCCCTCAAAACCACGGCGGATGCCCGTTACGTCAACTCCGTAATATATGGCCGACCGTACTACGGCACGAATGGCTGCGTTCATTCCCGGCGCATCACCGCCCGATGTAAAAAGTCCGATATTTTTTATTTGCGTCATTATTAAAAAAGCACCCGGTCAGGGTTTAAAATAGTTTCCCAACTTTTCACAAAGTTACAGGGTATTAATTAGCGGATCGTAAAAATTGCGCGAATTTACACTTATTTTTTATCGGGGAGGGGATAAATGAAGAATTGTTATAGTAAATCTATAGATTATTGTGGTACCTAATGGCGATGCGTCTGAAACATGTGGTATTCGGAATATACAACTAATTGTAGCTACCCTATTTCCGCGAAGCGAAAATAGGGTCGACCGGCGAAGTCCCAGCGGAAGGTCGGGAGGGCGAGTCGACCCTGCGGACATTGGCGGTATGCATTGGCGGTACTCCTTCTTGAAATGGAAGCATCTTATTTGGTTTGTACTTTAGAGACAAGAAAATCCAAAATCATTACGCACCAAATGGCAGTTTGAATACTGCAGAATAGATTTTGACGAAAATTCGTAAATTAGCATTATGGAAACCGGGACATTGGTAAAGAAAATAGATTTATTGTCTGCTGATAAAAAACTCAAATTAGAGAATTATTTAGAGGCTTTACTTAAAGATGAAGTTGATCAGCACCGATTAAATAATTACTTTAAAGTCGAAAAGGGATTTGGCGGCGGTAAAGGTCTGATTGCTTATATGGCAGACGATTTTGATGCGCCGTTGGAAGACTTTAAGGATTACATTTAAATGAACTACCTTTTAGACACTCATGCTTTTTTATGGTTTGTCGACGGAAACCCGATGTTGCCTCTAAAGATCAGAAAGGTAATTCAAAACCCGGAAACGATGAAATTCGTGAGTATTGCGAGTCTTTGGGAGATTGCGATTAAAACGGGAAAAGACAAGTTGCTCTTAACCAAGCCTTTTGAAACATTACCAGAATATATCGAAGTAAATAAATTTATTTTGCTGCCGGTTCTGCCCAGGCATTTATTTGAGCTAAAAGAACTTCCACATCGTCATGGCGACCCTTTCGATCGTCTTATAATTGCACAGGCTATAACCGAATCTTTGACCATTATATCTGCCGACAAGCAATTTAAAGATTATCCTGCGGATGTCGCTTGGTGAAACCCGAATTCATTGATACAATGGCCGAAACAGTTTATTACCTTTCGGCTGGGCACGGGTGCGTCATCACTTCGGCCAGCAGCACACGCTCGACTGAAAAGATTGAATACAGCAATATGAAAAGATATCTACCAAAATCTAAAGATGATATTCAGGCTGTTGACTTTCTTCAGTCTTGTCCATTTGACGTCGTTAAGTCAGATATTTCTAAATTGTTGGAGTTCTTACAAGACACGCATTGGGAAGTTTCAGAAGGAATCGCAAAATACTTGAAATCGTATGTTAATGAAATTAAATCCGATTTGCTTTATATTTTAAACTCTAACGATGATGAATGGAAACGTAGAACTCTGATGGTTTTAATTGGGAGGTCATCGTATAAACTTGATCAAGAGTTAATATTGGCGTTAAGAAGGATTGCCGAGCATCCAACAACAGGCGAGATTGAAGAAGAAGTCGTCGAACAAGCAAAAGAAATAATTATAAAAAATAACAGGTTAAAATAGCGCCATTTGTTCGCAAATGAATCCCACCGCCGTGTGTGATTTGTGTGAAACGAGACAGCCTGTAGTTTACGACTGCAGTAACGAAATGTAAGAGAGTAAACAATGACTGGTCGAGCATCGGCCTTTGTTGTTTCAGTAAGGCAAGAACTAAGGCGATAACCTCGCCTGTCAACCCGTTCATTCCGTTTTATAGGTCGACAAACCGCTGCTTAAAAAGCTTAAATAATTATCTACGCTATAGTTTGCGCCTTGCGGCTGTGCTAATACTTTGCCGCTGCCGTCAATAATAACATACAAAGGCTGCGAGTTCGAATTAAAATCCGTTGTCTCCCTGTCGCTGTTTTTATCGCCGATGGTCGTAATTTTTTCGCCGGTTAGTTTCGAAGTGTAAACTTCGTTGGCAGGTAAGTCCGTTTTTTCGTCCACATAAAGCTCCAGCAAAATAAAATCATTTGCCATCAGGCTGCGCACCTGCGGGTTTATCCACACCGAGTTTTCCATCTTCCGGCAATTGGCACAACCCCAACCGGTAAAGTCCACGAGTATCGGCTTTTTTTCTTCTTTTGATACCTGCAGCGCCTGGTTATAATCGTACCACTCGTTCATGCCGGCATGGTGGCCTCTTAAAAAAAGCGTCTCGTATTTTTTGTTTTTGATGGTGGTGTTAGCGGGAGTAATTGCAGGGCCAGCGGCAGCTATCCGCGTCAGGTCGAAATCCTGGGTGGCCGGCGGCGGCAAAAAGCCGCTTATGGAATTAAGCGGCGCTCCCCAAAGGCCGGGTATCATATAAACCACAAAGGCAAAAACGATAATTGATAAAAACAACCTGGGTACGGATAGGTAGGCCAGGTCGCTGTCATGCGAAAACTTTAGTTTGCCGATGAGGTAAAGCCCCAGCAAAAGGCCTATGGCAATCCATAATGACAGGAATATCTCCCGGTCGAACCAATTCCAGTGGTAAGCCAGGTCAACCACTGACAGGAATTTCAGCGCAAGAGCAAGTTCAACAAAACCCAGAACCACCTTCACCGCGTTAAGCCAGCCGCCCGATTTGGGGAGGCTTTGCATGGCTGACGGAAAAAGTGCAAACATTACAAAAGGCAACGCCAACGCCAGCGAAAAACCCAGCATGCAAATGGCCGGGCCAAGGCGTTCGCCTTTGGTTACCGCGACAGCAAGTTCGCCGCCGATCACCAGCCCGGTGCACGAAAACGATACGACAACCAACGTAAGCGCCATAAAGAAAATACCGATCAGGCCGCCACGGTTGGACTGCTCGTCGATCTTGTTGACCAATGAGCTTGGCAATACGATCTCGAAAGCGCCGAAAAACGAAATTGCAAATACCACCAGCAACAGGAACAATAGAATATTAAACACGCCATTGGTAGCCAGCGCATTAAGCGCATTAGGGCCAAACCAGATGGTGATAAGCAAGCCCAGGCTAACAAAAATAACGATAATCGAGAGGCCGTAGAATATGGAAAAACCAATGGCTTTAAGCCGGTTGCCGCCGAGTTTAAGGAAAAAGCTAACCGTAAGTGGCAGCAAGGGGTATATACAAGGCAGCAGGAAAGCCAGGAATCCGCCGCCCAGCCCGAAAAAAAACAACTGCCACAATGTTTTTGGCTTTTGTTTGGTGTTGCTCCCGGCCATCAGGGCCATGGCCGCTTTTTTTAAGCTGTCGATTTTTTTAATACTGTCCAGCCGTTTTCTGTTTGCGGCAATTTTATCTGCCTTTGTGGGAATACTTGTAAATTGAATATCCGAGGTAGATACCGTATCAGCCTTTTTTTGAAAGGCCCGGGCCGGTGTGCTGCCGGCCAAAAAGATAAGCGTTAAAAAAAACAGGATGGCGCCTGTTTTAAATAAATTGCTGGATTTGATCGATCTCATTTTGGCTTATGGTTATTTACCTAAGTCGATAGAGAAGTTAACATCTTCTGGCGGAAGGCACTTATGATCGTTGCAGGTTTCAAATTCCAGCGTACCTTTTACAACAGAAACATTAGCCGATTTTAGCCTGACCTTTTGCTGAAAGGTAACTGTTTTTTCAAAATAGCTCACGTTCATGCTAAACGCGCTTTCGTACTTGGTTAACGGCGCAGGTTCGCTGGTTTGGCCTATCAAACTGTATTCTTTTGATGGCGTAAATGTAAACGATGTTTTTATCGGGCCACCGTCTTTAACATTTTGCGAGTAAATATGCCAGCCATCCTGTATTGTAGCGCGCAAAAATACAACGGCCTCGGTGCTGCTCACCTTTTTGGCAGCATACGACCATTTTACGGGGCTTTCTATCTGTGCGTTGGCGCCGATGCTCAATAGCAGGGCCGCTGCAGCAAAAATCAGTTTCTTCATTTTTTTATTTTTCGTTTTTATTCAATCAATCAGTTTTATTCTTTCAGATAACTTAACTGCGGAAGATTTAACCACAAAGTTTCACAAAGGCCACAAAGTTTTAATAGTTTGTAATTTTTTTTCACTGTGCCCTCCGCGCCTTCTTAGCGGCCTTTGTGGTTAAATTCAATTTTTTTATCTTGCCTTTATTCAGGCCGTAAAATAACCGTTCAAATTTGTTGCAAATCTGAATGGAATTCCGTTTTAACACATTTTAACAAAAGGTGGTCATTTATTCAAAAACTCAATCTCTTTCAGGCTAAACTCCAATTCTTCCTGGTTATTACCCTGTACCTTCAAAACCCCGTTGTAACACACATCTTTTATAGTGCCGGTAAATAGCCCATCCTTCGATTTAAAAGTGTGCGGCTCATTTAACCAATATAGTCGCGATAAATACGAATTCCTTACATCAGCAATCTTCCCGGCCTTTAATTTAAGGTACCAGCCCTCAACGTGCCGGCAAATTTCGGATAATAAAGCCATTGAATCATAATCGGTATGTAAGATTTGCTTCAGTGATATAGCGTTTGGCACCCAATCCGGAAAATTTTCCTGGTTAATATTAAGGCCGATGCCGGCAATAGTGTTTTTTATTTGTCCGCCCTGTATCATATTTTCAATCAGCATACCACCAAGTTTGCGTTCCCCGTAGTATATATCGTTGGGCCATTTGATTTTTAGCGCCCGCCCGAGCAAAGGCTCAAAAGCATCGAAAACACCGAGGCTGACAGCTCTTACGAGGTCGAACTGATCCGTTATTTTCAGGAATGAAGGCTTTAACAGGATGCTGAAGGTTAAGTTTTTACCCGGCTGGGCAAACCAGCCATTTTGTTGCTGGCCGCGGCCGGCGTATTGATTTTCTGCCATAATGACCGTACCTTCGGGCAATGGCTTGGAATTTGACGCTAATTGTTTGAGGTAATTGTTGGTTGAATCGACTTCTTTTAGGAGAACAAAATTTTGTCCAACAAATAAACCCGAAATTATGTTATTTTGCAAGGTATAATAATTAATATAACCAATTCGTTCAAAACTAATTCTTTTTGATGGTAAAAAACAAAGCGCTAAGTGAATCCGCTTATATTTCCGAATTAGCCATCCACGGCATCCAGGAAAAAAAAGGAAACGATATTATCAGGTTAGATCTTCGTAATATATTCAGTTCGGTGGCCGACTATTTTGTGGTGTGCCATGCCGAATCAGCCACACAGGTGAAAGCAATAGCCAATAGCATAGAGGAAGAAATTTTTAAAGCCACGCAACAGGAACCCTGGAAAAAAGAGGGACTGGAGTATGGCGAATGGATACTGCTTGACTATGTAGATGTGGTGGTGCACGTTTTCAGAACAGATAAACGTGAGTACTATGGAATGGAAGATTTATGGGGCGATGCGGAGATAAAGCTTTATAAAAGCGCATAAGCCGTAACAAACCGTTACCCGGCGCGTCAATGTGACGCCTGAATAAATGTAAATTAAAGATTGTAAGTTTGTGTTTGTAAAGAAATGAAAGATAATAAATTGGAAAAACCAAGACCCATACGGAAAATACCTAATAAAAAGATCACGCCGAAACCGCCGCGACCCAATATTATGTGGTTTTACGTTATAATAGTGGTAGTTTTATTAGGCGTTGCCACGCTTTTAAATACCCCATCCACCAACCCCATCACCTTCCAGCGGTTCTCGGAACAAATGCTGAAAAATCATGATGTTGACCATGTTACTACCTACAAAAGCGGTGACTTGCTGGTTGCCGAGGTTTTTTTGAAAAAAGAAAGTCTGAATAAACCCGAATACGCGGACGCAAAAAAAGCTGATAAAAGTATACTCGCAACGGGCGATGACAGTACTTCCCCCCAGTATGTTTTTCAAGCCGCTACCTATGATGGACTGTCGAAAGCGGTAAACGATGCTGAAACAAGTTTTGGCTATAAGGATTCAGACAGGATTTCTGTCGGGATTGAATCGGGCCATGAAAGCCTGTTGTCGAACTGGCTGGTACAATGCGTTATTATGGCCGTGCTGCTGGTTGCAGTATGGTTATTTATAATGCGCCGCATGTCAGGCGGCGCCGGCGGCGGGCCAGGCGGGCAGATATTCAATATCGGCAAGTCAAAAGCTACTTTATTTGATAAAGAGGCCCAGGTTTCGGTTACCTTTAATGATGTCGCCGGTTTGGAGGAGGCAAAGCAGGAGGTGATGGAAATTGTTGATTTCCTGAAAAACCCCAAAAAATACACCAATCTTGGCGGTAAAATTCCAAAGGGCGCCTTGCTGATCGGCGCTCCCGGTACCGGTAAAACTCTGCTGGCCAAAGCCGTTGCAGGCGAGGCACAGGTGCCCTTCTTCTCCCTTTCAGGATCTGATTTCGTGGAGATGTTTGTGGGCGTGGGTGCATCCCGTGTTCGCGACTTGTTCCGCCAGGCTAAAGACAAAGCCCCTTGTATCATATTTATTGATGAAATTGACGCAATTGGCCGCGCTCGCGGTAAAAATAATATCGTTGGCGGTAATGATGAACGCGAAAACACCTTAAACCAGCTATTGGTTGAAATGGATGGTTTTGGCACCGATTCCGGCATCATAATCCTCGCCGCTACCAACCGCCCTGACGTGCTTGACTCCGCCTTATTACGTCCCGGACGTTTCGACAGGCAGGTATCTATCGACAAACCCGACCTGGTTGGCCGTGAGCAGATATTCAAAGTGCATTTAAAGCCGGTAAAGCTGGCTGATGGCGTGGACGCTAAAAAACTGTCCGCGCAAACTCCTGGTTTTGCAGGCGCCGAAATTGCCAATGTTTGTAACGAGGCTGCACTGATTGCCGCAAGGAAAAACAAAGAGGCGGTTGATATGCAGGACTTCCAGGATGCAATCGACCGCGTAATCGGCGGTTTGGAAAAGAAGAACAAGATCATATCACCCGAGGAAAAACGCATTGTGGCTTATCACGAAGCAGGCCACGCAATTGCCGGCTGGTTTTTGGAACATGCCGACCCGCTGGTTAAAGTTTCTATCGTTCCACGCGGGGTAGCTGCGCTGGGCTATGCGCAATACTTGCCGAAAGAACAATTCCTGTACACTACCGAGCAATTGATTGACGGCATGTGCATGACCATGGGCGGCCGCGTTGCTGAGGACATTACTTTTGGAAAGATTTCGACCGGGGCGCAAAATGACCTGGAGCGCATCACCAAACTGGCTTATGCCATGGTTACCATTTATGGTATGAACGACAAAGTTGGTAATGTATCCTTCAACGATACCCAGGGCGAATACCAGTTCAACAAACCCTATTCAGAGAAAACGTCCGAATTGATTGACCAGGAAGTACGCAACCAGATTACCGAGGTTTATGGCATGACCAAAAAGTTATTGCTTGACAAGAGAGATGGGTTAATAAAGCTGGCTGAAAAGCTGCTGGAGAAAGAAATTCTTTTCCAATCAGATCTCGAAGAAATATTGGGCAAAAGGCCGTTTGAAAACCGCACCACTTACGACGAGTTTGTTAACGGCCCCGATTCCGACCAGGAACCTGCTGCTTCTGCGCTCGTACCCGAAGGTGTTGCCGATCATTCCGGTACTTTTCAAAGGAACCCGGAAGAGAAGGAGTAAGTTTTAAGCCGAAAGTCTATAGTCCTAAGTCTAAAGCCGTAAGTAGTTGTCTACTTTTGACTTTAGATTTAGGATTTTTAACATCATTAACGTACACGAGGACTTTGGACTAAAAACTTTAGACGTTAGACTTAAAAATGAGGGATATCACCACATCAAAGGAAAAACTGCTTAAGAAGATCCGTAAGGCGCTTCTTGAAAAGCGCGAGAACCCTTATCCGAACCTCGAAGACCTTTATCACTATCCAGCCACAGAAGAATTACCCGAAGTTATTTTTGCCGAACAATTTACCGCTGTTTCGGGGCAGTTTGTTTTTTGCGAAGACGATTTGCAGTTTATTGAAAACCTGCTTGAACTTGCCGAGCAGCGCAAATGGCGAAAAATATATTGCTGGGAGCCTGCACTGCAGGAGGTTTTAAAGCAATTTGATTACCCTTATTTTGAAACCGACAAAGATTTTGAGCAGGCCGACGTTGGCTTTACCCTTTGCGAAGCGCTGATAGCCCGAAACGGCAGCATCCTGCTTTCAAATGCCGGAATGGCGGGGCGCAGGTTAAGCATTTATCCACCCGTACACATTGTATTAGCCTATACCTCGCAAATCGTTCTCGATCTGAAGGACGGGTTTAAACTCCTTAAAAATAAGTATGGCAATGATCTGCCTTCAATGATCACCAACGTTACCGGCCCCAGCCGGACGGCAGACATCGAGAAAACCCTTGTTTTGGGCGCCCACGGGCCGCGCGAGTTATTTGTATTTTTGCTGGAAGGGTGATTGCGTCTACAGTTCACACACCTTCAATTCATCCAGCTTACTTTCTTCTAGAACTTCCCGATTACTTCGCTTGTCTTTATCATATTTCCATTTGATCAGCCTGATGTTGCCGCCTTCTATTTCGATACCGGTGATATCGCCGTCGTTAAAACAACAGCAGCCGGTATTAAAATAAGTATCCAGGTAACCCTTAAAGTCTGGCATCCGGTCGCCCTTATTCTTTAGGGCACTAATTTGATCATTTAACTTTTGGACGGCTACCATATCCTTCCCTGTTTTAGCCTGCTCCAGTTGTTCATATAAAAGTTCGAGATGCGTAAACGATTTAAAAACCGGTTGGTGCGTGTGCCCGGTTATCAGCAGCATATTTTTACGCTTCGAGCTCCATTGATACATTAACCGGTTATGAACGGTTTTTAGCTCATCATTATTGGCGGGGGTGTTGGGGTTTATCCGCAAATACGATTGGAAGGGCGCCCAGATATCGGAAACAAACCATTTGCTGAACCAGTTGCCGTCGCTTTGCAGGTCTCCCTGGTGACCGTGGGTCATAAATATATCAAGCTTCATTTTGCTCAACTTTGTCCTAAGTATCGCACCTTCATAAATGGGCACCTTTTGTCCGTATATTTTTTCGAGGTTGATCGCAGCCAACGGATCATTATCCCAATACAGATCGTGATTGCCAAATATTTTATAGAATCGATTTGCGTGCAGAAACGTTTTCTCCGCCTCAAAAGTGGCTTTATTATGGTGCTTAACGGTTATCAATAGGTTCTCCCAAAGCTCTTCGCTATCCCCCAGGTTGATATAGTAAAATCCTTCCTTAAAATAATACGCTAAAGCTGCGATATAATTATTTTCAGCAAGTGCGAAAACGTCCGCCCCATCCCTTGCGCCTTTGTGCTGGTCTGACAGAATTACAAATTTATCCTTGGCGCCCAAATTTATTACCAACCCCTTTTGGTCATTATTTGTGCTGATCTGCTTGTAAAGGTCCGACAGCGCCCGGTCTACACGTCTTTTCACGGGTTTTGACGATATTTTATTGGCCAGGTTTACCACAGGCTTCGTTAGTAATTTTTGGAGAAACGCGCGCATAATCCATTAAACGACAATCTCTTTTTATTGTGTTGACTGCAAAGAAATTAAGTTAAAAGCCAGGATACAAGGGCCGGGAACCAAAATAAAAATTTAACCAATATTTTCCTGATTTTGATTCTTTCCTCTTGGCCCCTGGCTCTTCGTTCCGGCTTTAAACAGGTGTTTTACGCAATAAAATACAGTTAAAAGGCCCGGTGCAAATGGTTTTTATTAATAGTACTTTGGATAACCTTAAATTAATTAAACCGAAGTATACAACTATGGCCTCAACTATTGATCCCGAATCGGCTAAGAGCCTGATAAAGGAGTACCAGCAACAAAATGCAGCTGCCGGCGGCCCGGCCCTAAAAACACCAGACGGGCTTTTCTTAAACGGCTTTTTTATCGACCGCGAAAGCCTGGAGCGCCTGCTTAAAAATCCAAATGCGGCAGGAATAAGCATACACCTGGCGAAACACCCCAATTTTAAAGGGTCGAAAGAAAATCATGTCACGCTCCTGTACGCCGCAGCGGAGCCAAACCCGGCAACAGGGGCTGCGCCATATACAAATAGCGGCGAAATATGCGGTGATCCGCCGCCGTGCCCGCCCTATTGCGGCACGATAAAGGATTAAAAACGCACACTTATAAATTTTTTATTTAAAAACGATTTCCGGAACAATACTAAACCGACGCCGAATCATCGACCTGTCTCGCTTTTTAAAAAAAAGGGGACAGGTTTTTTTGGTTAATCCCTATCTTGCAGTCAACTTTTACGCTTTATCCGTACCAACTATGGTAATCATATACCTTCTACTATTGTTATCTGTATCCATAATGGGCATGGTGCGCTATCACCGGTTCACCTTTCCGGGGAAGATACTGGCATGGTCGGTTGTTATGGTGTTTACGTGTAATTTTCTCAATAAGGTTATCACCACTACGTATCGTAATAATGCACCCATATTGCAGACAGAAGCCATTTTGGAATTTATTTTTTATGCCGCCATTTACTACTTTCTTTTTAAAAACAGGACTGTAAAAAGGCTTGTTTTCCTTTCAATTATTGCCATTACCGTCTTCTTTTGCTACAACGCCGTCGTATTGCAGCCATTCGGCTCGGTATTCCCCACTAACATATATTTGCCTACGCTATCACTATTTACCATATTTTCTTTGTTAATGTTCAGGCAGATGC
>Ga0206971_10149_pt1 | contig 23481 bp, 22 predicted proteins | sample Alteio_BWOrgHeat_85_FD_152917 | JGI IMG/M metagenome (GOLD analysis project Ga0206971, IMG submission 152917) | Enriched cells from forest soil in Barre Woods Harvard Forest LTER site, Petersham, Massachusetts, United States -... | ecosystem: Environmental > Terrestrial > Soil > Temperate forest >...
TTCGCTCAGCGATTCGTATATATCGGAAGCGTTATCCTCGTTCAGTTCCGTTTTATCTAAGTCGGGATTGAATAGCTTTTTGGAGTAATGCTTGATGTAATTCCCACCAATTTTAAAGCCGGTCTTTACAAATTTAGCCGAACGCTGTGTTTTGGTGGTAGGTATGCTGTTTTGTTCTTTCTGGTCGCTCATGATTTTTCTATCTAAACTGCTTTGAGGATTTTACCGCAAAGTGCGCAAAGGGAAAAAACGCAAAGTAGACAAAGCTTTTATTGCGTTTTATTTTTCTCTCTGTGTTCTCTGCGCCTCCTTAGCGCCCTCTGTGGTTAAAATTGAATTGCCGTTTTTAACCTACTCTTCAAATAATGCCGCAATTTTTTGTACGGTTAGTTCGGCATAATCATTTATTACCAAATTAACCGGCTGCAACTCAGCAGCGGTGTGGCCGGTAGTTATTCCCACCACTTTCATGCCTGCACTGTTGCCTGATTTAATCCCCGCCAATGAATCCTCAAACACTACACAACGGGCGGGGGGCATATTTAGCTTTTCGGCGGCCCTCAGGTAAACCTGGGGGTCTGGCTTTGGTTTGGTAACCATCGTTGAATTGATAATGACGGTGAAATAATCCCGGATGGCTATGTGATCGAAAACGAAATTGATATCCTCCTGCGTTGCCGATGTACCCATAGCAATTTTGATCCCTGCACCTGTTAATTCCGCTAAAAAATTCTCCAATCCATTGATCGGGCGGATGTAAGGCGCGTATGACTCGCGGTAAAAAGCTTCTTTTTCGTTCAGAAGCGCATTCAGTTCATCCTCGCTTCTACCTTCGCCAAATATACTCCTGATGGTTTCCAAAACAGGTACGCCGCTAATATCGTGGTAATAAGTCTCTTTACTTAGCTCACCCTTGCCGTACTTTTTATACAGCATTTGCCACGACTTAAAGTGGTAAGGCGTATTGTCGATAAGCGTACCATCCATATCAAAAATGACGGCGAAAGTTTCGGGTAAAGCCCCCTCTAAATCTCCCCCGGTAGGGGAGACTTTAGCTGCAGGCGCTTCTAAAGCTCTCTCCTTTGGAGCGGGTGGGGCGAGGCTAGTTGTTCCCAAAACCCATACTTTGTTTAATGCCGCCGTGTTTTGCCAGGAATCTTCCGTATTCGATCAGGTTATCTATGGGCGAGCGCTGGAAAAGATCGAAAGTAACATTGATGCCCTTTTCGATGGCCTCGTCAGTTTTTTCGAAACCGGTTGAATTGTCGTTTATCCAGAAATGGAGCACAAAAACCAACTGTACCCAAAGCGCATCCTTATAGCGGTTGCTGAAAAACTTACGTTCCGAAAGTTCGTTCGACTCGATGCCCTCAACAATAAGGTCATTGCAAAAAGTCTCAAAAACATCCTTAATGCCCACAAATATATGGGGGGTCGAAAAAGTTTTCGGTTGTTTTTTTACGCTGTAAACCACAAAACTGCGGCTGCCCTTTACCAGTTCAAAAAAGCTGTAAAAAAATGAAAGGGCCTTTTCGCGGGAGGTGTACTGGGGCCAAACTTCCTGGGTTTTTATTTCGGAAATGGTTTTTACCGCAAAGCCGGTCCATATATTTTGTTCAATAGCATCGAACGAAGCAAAATATTTATAGAATTCCTCTTCGGGCATCTTATTTTTCTTCGAAAAAACATACACGGATTTGGGCTGCTCACCCTCCGTCAACACAAAATCGATATAGGCTTTCTGGATACTTTCAACTGTTGCCATAGGTATTAAAATTAACGTTATAAAATTATAACATTACTCATAAGTAAATGTCATGCATATCTATAAATTAACGCCTTGTAGTTGCGGATAGTACAAAGGGCAAGCTTTTGTTACTGATTGTCAGTCCGCCTATTGTCCGTTATGGTAATAGCTCATCGCCGTTGCGTCCTGCTGGTGTTCGCTCATCATCTTATAGGGAAAGAATAAAAGGATCAGCACGATCACAATAAGCATTGCCAGATCAGTTCCACTTAATTTTTCTTCGTTTGCCATAGAATTAGGTGTTTTTTTGTTTTCAATCAGCTGATTACCGGGCAATGCTAAAAAATGTCTGTGGTTTTCCACAAAATAGTTTTTACATTAGTAAACCCGGTTTATTTAAGCAAATTTAAGGCCTAAATGTTGGGATGATGTCAAATATTGGCGCAAATTGTTTTAAAAGCCAAATAAATTGCAAATTTGCATGCTGCGATTCCCGAAACCCTGGTTGACTATGAGCGACAGAACAATATTGGTTTGGTTTAGAAATGACTTGCGCATTCATGACAACGAGATATTGTTAGAGGCGTTGCGCAAAGCCGACAAGGTATTGCCCGTTTATTGTTTCGATCCTTATTATTTCCAAACCAACGCGTCAGGTAATCCCAAAACAGGCAGCATACGTGCCAGGTTTCTGCTTGAGTCTGTAGCCGACCTTCGCAAAAACCTTCGCGCTATTGGCGGTGAGCTCGTAGTAAGGGTAGGTAACCCGGCTGAGGTTTTACCAAAACTTGCGGAAGAATTCCAGGTGAACGAAGTATACCACCACCGTGAAGTGGCGCATGAGGAGACCGAAATATCCGAAGAGGTTGAAACCGCGTTATGGAAAATGCGTCTCAACCTGAAGCATTTCATCGGTCACACGCTGTATCATAAAGAGGACCTTCCATTTCCAATAAAAGATATCCCGGACAGCTTTGCGATCTTTAAAAAGAAAATTGAACGAGACAGCACCGTGCGGCCTTGTTTGGGTACGCCCGAAAGGGTAAATACACCCGTTATAAGCGATCCGGGTGATCTCCCCACCTTGACGGCGCTGGGCCTGGATGAGCCCTTATATGACCCGCGATCGGAAGAAACATTTCCCGGAGGCGAAACGCCAGCATTGAACCAGCTTGAAAAGTTTTTCTCGAGGAATGATCACGCCGAAACCGGCAAGGGCAGCCGTGCGACAATTGGTGTCTATTCATCCAGGCTGTCAGCGTGGATAGCGTTGGGTTGCATTTCCATGCGGCATGTTTACCACGAGGTAGTTAAACACCAGCAATCATCGCACAACAGCCAGTATAATGCTATGCTGCTTGATCTGTTGTGGCGCGATTACTTTAGGTTTATGTTTAAAAAACACGGCCAAAGGTTTATTGCAGCAAAAAATAACGGCGAGCAGCACGAATTCGCTCTAAATCAGGAGGTGCTTTTTGAAAACTGGAAAAATGGCGAAACAGGTGTGCCGATGATTGATGCTATTATGCATGAATTAAACGCAACCGGGTATATCGGGAACCAAAGCCGTCAAATAACAGCTGGCTTTTTGGTGAATGAACTGAACGTGGACTGGACGAAAGGTGCTGCTTATTTTGAGGAAAAACTGATCGACTACTCGCCCGCGAGCAATTGGGGCAACTGGGCTTTTATTGCAGGGGTTAACGATGCGCGCGAAAGCCGGTATAATGTGGTAACCAAAACGTCAACTGAACTGGAAACCAAAAGCGAATTTATTGATACCTGGCTGCCCTTGCTGAAAGACCTTGATTATCACGAAGACTTTGATCACCTTGTTGTAAAATAATCTTTTATAAGGTAACTTTTCCATTATCTTAGCGTCATACAACTGTATGAACTCATTTGAGCAATTTACGATAATTATTGGTGTCCTCGCTATCCTGTTCGAGGCATTTTCGTATGTGCGCGATTTCCTGCAAAAGCTTTTCCACCGGAAAGCATAATATGGACGGGCTTTATTTATTCAATGCAGCAAATTGGCACGAAAGCTATTTACCCCAAGAAACGCACCCGGAGCCCCCAAAGGATCGATGCCTTGTAGGTTAACTTACTTTTAAAAATAAATTACAAAGTTTATAACGGGTTATGCTTACTTTTGTACCGTTTTAAAGATTGGTTTTCTCATGGATCGTCTCAATTATATTAACAGCGGCAACGCTGCCTACATAAACTCATTATACGAAGTATACAAACAAGAACCTGGATCGGTCGACTTTGGATGGCAGAAATTCTTCGAGGGCTTTGATTTTGGAAAGGATATGCCAGCCGCCCCTGCATCATTTGAAGGGGAAACACCTGAGCATATTTTTAAGGAAATAAATGTGCTTAATTTGATAGATGGTTACCGCGGTCGCGGCCATCTTTTTACCAAAACCAACCCCGTTCGCGAGCGCCGTAAGTATTATCCCGGCAAAGAACTTGAAACTTTTGGTTTGAGCGATGCCGACCTGGATACCGTTTTTAATGCCGGCAGGCAGGTAGGTTTAGGTCCCGCTACTTTGAGAAACATCCGCGATCTGCTGGAGCAAACCTATTGCGAGTCCATTGGAGCTGAATACATTTATATCCGTAATCCTATAAAAACCAAATGGTTTGAGGACCGGATGGAAAGCAAGCGCAACACGCCGTCCTTTACGAGCGACGAAAAAAAACTGATGCTGAATAAGCTGAATGAGGCGGTTGTTTTTGAGAATTTTTTGGGGACAAAATTTTTAGGTCAGAAACGATTTTCACTTGAGGGCGCAGAAGCCCTGATACCTGCCCTGGATTCGGTTATACAAAATGGTTCCGAGCTGGGTATAGAGGAATTTATCATCGGCATGGCACACCGCGGAAGGCTGAACGTGCTGACCAACATTATGGAGAAACCTTACAAAGAGGTTTTTTCGGAATTTGAAGGCAAGAATTTTGATGAAGATACCCCTTTTGGCGGCGACGTAAAATATCACCTGGGTTACTCAACGGATATTGTTACCCAACGCGGCAAAAAGGTGCATTTAAGCCTTTGCCCCAATCCATCGCACCTGGAAGCAGTTGACCCGGTAGTTGAAGGGTTAACCCGTTCCAAGATCGAATTTAAGTATAAAGCCGATGAGTCAAAAATTGCCCCGATATTAATTCACGGCGATGCTTCGGTAGCGGGTCAGGGTATTGTTTACGAAGTTTTGCAGATGGAAAAACTGGACGGTTACCGTACCGGCGGCACCATCCACATCGTTATCAATAACCAGATCGGTTTCACCACCAACTATAAGGACGCGCGCTCGAGCACCTATTGCACCGACGTGGCCAAAACTGTATTGTCGCCTGTTTTCCACGTCAATGGCGATGACGTGGAAGCGCTGGCTTATGTGGTGAATCTTGCCATGGAATACCGCCAGGTTTTCCACGAGGATGTTTTCATCGACATTTTATGCTACCGCAGGTACGGTCATAACGAAGCCGATGAACCGAAATTTACACAACCGGTATTGTACAAGGCAATAGAGGCGCACCCCAACCCGCTTGAAATTTATAAGCAAAAGCTAGCGCAGGAAGGCAGCGTCGATGCAAATTATGCCTCGAAACTGGAGAAAGACTTCCGCGCTTTGCTGCAGCAGAATCTTGACGAATCAAAATCGGAAGATCATTTTACCGAAACCAATCAAATGTTTGAAGGCGCGTGGCAGGGATTGCACATCGCCAGCCAGCGTGAATTTTTCGCGCCCATAGAAACAGCTGTTCCGGAGGAGGAATTATTGGAGATTGGTAAAAAAATAACCGTTTTGCCGGAAGGGAAAGAGTTTTTCAAGAAAATTGAAAAGCTTTTTGAAGAACGCAATAAAATGGTCACCAAAACCCATGTATTTGATTGGGCAATGGGCGAACTTTTGGCGTATGGTACCTTGTTAAAAGATAGCCACCCGGTAAGGATCAGCGGCGAAGACGTTAAACGCGGGACATTCTCGCACCGCCACGCGGTATTGACCCTGGTCGACTCGGAAGATGAATATACACCGCTGGATACCATCGGAACCGAAGCAAAGTTTAGTATTTACAACTCTTTGTTATCCGAATATGGCGTTTTAGGTTTTGAATATGGTTACGCCATGGCAAATCCCAACGCCCTCACCATTTGGGAAGCGCAGTTTGGCGACTTTTTCAACGGTGCTCAAATCATCGTAGATCAGTACATTGCCAGCGCCGAAACTAAATGGCAGCGCGGCAACGGGTTGGTAATGCTGCTGCCGCATGGATACGAAGGCCAGGGGCCTGAGCACTCTTCGGCACGGGTCGAGCGCTTTTTAGAGCTTTGTGCCGATAGCAATATACAAGTAGCTAATTGCACCACTCCCGCTAACTTCTTTCACATCCTGAGACGGCAGATGAAGCGGGACTTCAGGAAGCCGTTGATTATCTTTACACCAAAAAGCTTGTTGCGCAGTCCGAAATGTGTTTCAAAACTGGAAGAATTTACCAAAGGCAAGTTCCACGAGCTGATCGATGATGAGTATGTTGACCCCAAAAAGGTGAAGCGTGTACTGCTTTGCACCGGCAAAATATATTACGACTTGCTGGAGAAACAACAGGCTGATAAGCGCCGGGATGTAGCTATTGTTCGCATAGAACAATTGTACCCTACACCGTTGGTGCAGATATTGAAAGTTAAAGCAAAATATAACAAGGCCACTGAATTTACCTGGGTGCAGGAAGAACCTGAAAACATGGGCGCATGGCCATATATTTGCCGAAAGTTTCATAATGATAAATTAATAAACCTAACTGTGATCTCGCGCCCCGAAGGCAGCAGTACCGCAACCGGTTTCGCCAAACAACATGCTGCACAACAGTTGCATATTGTATCGAAAGCGTTTGAGGCGCCTGTTGGTAAGCAGGTAAAGGTAGCTGTTAAAGCAACGGCTGCGAAAATGGCCCACGTTGGCGCGGATTAATGGTTTGATTTGAAAATTTGATGATTTGAAAATTTGACGATTTGAATAGGGAAGCGTCGTTAAAATTGCACATCGTAATTAATCTTCAAATCAGCACATTTTCAAATCTTCAAATACAACACACTACCACAAAATATGAGTTTAACGATCAAAGTTCCGCCGGTTGGCGAATCAATTACCGAGGTAACCCTTTCGAGCTGGAAAAAGAAAGACGGCGACAAAGTTGAGATGGACGAAGTAATTGCCGAGTTAGAATCAGATAAAGCGACTTTTGAGCTGACGGCTGAAAAGGCGGGAATATTAAAAACGGCCGCAAAGGAAGGAGACACCTTACCCATCGGGGCTGTTGTTGCCACGATTGAGGAGAACGGCGCTTCCGCTGCTGCGCCGGTAGCAGTTGATAGTAGCAATAGCAGTAAAGAAGCTGCGCCGGTGGCAGTTGCAAGTAGCGGTATTAGTAAAGAGGCTGCACCTGCTACTTCCTCACAACCTGCTCCTGCTACCGCAACTACTTTACAAGTTAAGGTCCCAACGGTAGGTGAATCGATAACCGAAGTAACGCTGTCGCGCTGGATAAAAAAGGATGGAGATACCGTTGCGATGGATGAAGCTATTGCGGAGCTGGAATCAGAAAAGGCGACGTTTGAACTTACTGCTGAAAAAGCCGGTATATTAAAAACATTAGCAAAAGAAGGTGATACACTGCCAATAGGCGCGGTACTTTGCACTATCGAAGGGTCTGCGGCTGCGCCAGTGGCAGTTGATGGTGGCAGTATAAAAACCGAGCCCGCTGCCAACGCTTCTCCACAATCTGCAACTGCTACTTCTTCCTACGCATCCGGCACCCCCTCACCTGCAGCAGCCAAAATACTGGCCGAAAAAGGCGTGGCGCCGCAAGCTGTAAGCGGTACGGGCGTTGGCGGACGCATTACCAAAGAAGATGCGATGATGGCTGAAAAAACATCCGAAAATCCCCAGGCCAGCAAGGAAGATTTGAAACCGGCAGCACCGGCGCCTAAGGCCGAAGCGCCAAAACCGGCTCCCGTTGCCGTTCCTGGCTCAAGGACTGACCGGCGCGAAAAAATGTCATCGTTACGCAAAACAGTGGCGAAACGTTTGGTAGCTGTCAAGAATGAAACTGCCATGCTAACCACTTTTAACGAAGTGGATATGGCGCCAATTATGGAGCTTCGCGCAAAATACAAAGATAAATTTAAGGAAAAACATGGCGTTGGGCTGGGGTTTATGTCGTTCTTTACCAAAGCGGTTTGCGAAGCGCTTAAAGAATGGCCGGCTGTAGGCGCACGTATCGAAGGCGAGGAAGTTGTTTACAGCAACTTTGCTGACATCTCAATTGCTGTTTCCGCGCCGAAAGGCCTGGTAGTGCCGGTTATCCGCAATGCGGAAAGCATGAGCCTGGCCGATATTGAAAAAGCGGTAGCGGCCCTTGCCGTTAAGGCACGCGACAACAAACTCACCATTGAGGAAATGACAGGTGGCACCTTCACCATCACTAATGGCGGTGTTTTTGGTTCGATGATGTCAACCCCGATCATCAATTCGCCGCAATCGGCTATCCTGGGCATGCATAATATCATTGAACGGCCGGTTGCCGTGAATGGCCAGGTCGTGATCCGCCCAATGATGTATGTGGCATTATCTTACGACCACCGGATTATCGATGGCCGGGAGTCGGTAAGCTTTTTGGTGAGGGTTAAGCAATTGCTGGAAGATCCGGCGAGGTTGTTGTTAGGCGTTTAAGCGAAATAAATTTTAAAGCGAAACCAATCTTTTTAACGCAATAATACAACCGATATGCAGCCCCTCATGGAAGGGTAAAAAATTGAGGGCATCATCGATGTTTGTTAACGCAATGCCATACCTGGTGACAACCGATGTGTAAGTTTTAAAAATACCCGCATCATAATCAGCCTCCAGTTCGTCAAGAGTTGAAAATAAAAGGATTTTTATTCTTTCAACTTCATCACCGCCAACAAATCCCTCAGGTTTTGTCCCAGGCCTGTATGCCTGAAAAAATGCCTCATCAGTTTTCAATTCCAGGCCCGAGCGTTTATAGCAGACGCCCTGCTGGGCGGCAATTAAGTGCCCGATGTTCCAGATGATATTATTATTAAAACCGGCGGGGATTTGATTTAACTGCTCGGTGGTTAGGCTTTCGATAATCCCGATCAAAAGTTTGCGGGGTGTTCTGATGATTTCTATGGTTTTGGTCATGTGCGAATTTCAGGATGTGAAAATACTATTTAAATAAACAATCATGTCGAGGCTAAAGAAACCTCCACAGCCAGTTAAACGCCAGTAAAAATAAGTACTGTAAAATCAGTACGCCATCCACATAAAAGAAATAGTAATACTCATTCTTTTCCCAGGTCGATTTAAAGATGAGCCACCCTGCAAGTGCCGCTGTAATGGTAAGCGCAAAAAAATCGGGGTTGAAGCCCTCGTTTCTGAACAGGAAAAGCAAAACCACATAGGCCGCCAGTAATACCTGGCAAAAAAGGTAGGCTTTTTTTTCGCCCAACATTACCGGAACCGTTTTCAAGCCCGATTTCCGGTCTTCAAACAGGTCGCGGATATCAAAAGGAACGGTTAGAGCGCCGATCAATAAGAAGCGTTTGGCAATAAGAATAGTCGTGTCGCGCATGGAAATGGTGGCCAGGTGCGCATGCTGCGCCTCCATAATGGGGAGCAGCACGGTGCTCATCGTCCATACAAGGGTGATCAGGAATTGTTTGAGGCCGGGAACATTACGCAGACTGAATTTTTGTTCGCCGATTGTGAAGAGCGGGACGCCATAAGCAAATGAAATTATCCCCAAAAAGATGAGCAATATGCGTGATTCAGTCGAAATCAAAAAAAATAGGGGGACCAGTGACAAAAGACACACAATGGTGAACGTAACCATTAAGCGGTAATGCGAAAAAAACCACCGCACCCTTTTGTATTGGGAATTTTCCGGGTTTTCCGGTTTGGGGAAAAGGATAGAGAAGTTGTAAATTCCGAGAGTTGAAGTAAAGAGTAAGCCTAAAGCTACCCCGACGGGTTTTGAACCCATCAAATAAAAAGTAACAAGGCCTTGTGCGACAGCACACAGCGCCATAAAAACATTACTGAAAAGCAGGAAATCAAATGCTTGCAGAAATATTTTTTTCATTTTTTAACAGGATAGCAAACCGCGCCTTTTGTTAGGCCTTAGTAAGTGACGGACCGGCTGCAGATTTTAATGTAAATATCGTAATCTCCGGCAATATTCCAACGCGTCCGGCAAGGCCATAAAAACCATAACCTACATTTACATATATCTGCTGTTTCCCTTCGCGATAAAGGCCGGCCCATTCGTGGTACAGGTACTCCACCGGGCTCCATTGAAAATCCTTCGTCCGTATGCCGCATTGCATGCCGTGGGTATGCCCGGCAAAAACCATGTCAATTTGTGGGTACTGCGGCAGCACTTGCGCGCGCCAGTGCGATGGGTCGTGCGACAAAAGTAGCTTTACAGGCAGGTCGTCGGTATTTTTTACGGCCAGGTCCATCCTTCCGTATTTTGGAAAACGGCTTAGGTCGCCCCAATTCTCTATCCCCAATATGCCAATCTCTTCGTTACCCACCTTTAATCTGCGGTTTTCATTTCGCAGCAAATCCCAACCCATATTTTTATGGGTACCGGTTATTTCATCAAAATTTTTCTGTTTGGCTGCGGGCGTCGGCCAGTCAATGTAATCGCCATAATCATGGTTCCCTAATGACGAAAACACCCCGAGCGGGGCCTTTACTTTGCTGAATATGTCCTGGTAATCGTGCATGTCGCTGCTCAGTACATTTACCAGGTCGCCGGTAAAGAAGACCAGGTCGGCCTTTTCGCGCATCAGCATTTCAACACCACCCTGCACCGCTTTTTTATTAAAAAAACTGCCGGAATGAATGTCTGATATCTGCCCGATCCGAAGCCCGTCAAAAGCTTTTGGCAGATTTTGCAGATACAGATCCTGGCGTACGATATGGTAATCGTACAAACCGCTTTTCATTTCCAGTTTCAAGGCTGCCAAAGGCACGGCTCCCGCAAGCAATCCAGCTTTTAACAGAAATTCTGATCGGGGAATTGCGTCAATTCCCGGTTTTTTATCCTGCTGAGGAATGTCTTGTTTTTTAAATTTTCGCCCGACAAAAACGCTCAGGCGCCTGATATCATCAGTCAATAAAAATAATGCGAAGCAAAATTCAAACAGGAGGGAGCCAAAAAAGGATACGATTATTGCCAGCCTTATGCCGAGTTCGACTTTGACGTAAACCACGAATATCAGGCTCAAGAGCAATAATACCGAGTAGGCCCAGTAGCTATAAAAAAACCACTTCCTACCAAGAAAACTCCATTTTTTTGATAAGGCACGCAGGCCGTTAAATGCATAAACATCGATCAATAAGGTTGCTGCGATAAAAAGCAACAAATTGAGGGATATTCCCTTCATAGTAAACAGATAATTGTTAGAAAATTAGTACCTGTCGTCATCCAGATCAAGATCATCGTCGTCGGGCTGCAGGTTAAACAGACTGTTAAACATATCCGAAAAGGCAAACCCATTGTCAAGGAATCCTTTGTTAAGCTGAGAAAACTCCGACAGACCGTGTAAAACAAATTCCATCAGCAAAAGCTCCTGGTTTTCATTTAAGCGCGGATGCATTTTTTTAACCAGGGCCTTTAAACCGTTAACGGAATTCAACGCCTTTTTGTATTCGTGCTGCGGCAGCTCATCTATCACCGACAGGCTATTGCCATCGCCAAACCAGTTAATTATTTCGGCATAGGGATTTGGCGCTTTGGCTTTTTTGGTCTTTTCGGGATCGGGAAAGAATTTGATCAGCAGGGTTTTTATGGCTTTGCCGATTAGGATATTGGCTACCTTCCCTGGGCCTTCCAGTTCGCCTTCATAAACCAGTTCGATTTTACCGGTTATGGCCGGAATAACGCCCAGGAAATCACTGATGCGTACGAACGTGTTTTTTTCGTTATTGATCAGCATGCGGCGCTCGGCGTTGCTTACCAGGTTTTCATAAGCCGATATGGTTAAACGTGCAGATACTCCCGATTTTTTGTCGATATACTCTGAATTACGCGCCTCAAAGGCGATTTGCTCAATCAAATCTTTAACCAGTCCGTCAACTTCAATGTTAGCTTGTTGTTCGGTAGTTAGCGAGGCTTCCTGCTGGGTAATTTTGCGGGAAATCTCGACGGTACGTGGATAGTGCGTCAATATCTGGCTTTCAATACGGTCTTTCAATGGTGTTACGATGGAACCCCGATTGGTATAATCTTCCGGGTTGGCAGTGAACACAAACTGTATGTCAAGTGGGAGCCGCAGCTTAAAGCCGCGTATTTGAATATCGCGCTCCTGCAAGATATTGAACAGGGAAACCTGGATGCGTGCCTGCAGGTCGGGTAATTCATTGATCACAAAAATGCCCCTGTGCGCGCGTGGGATCAATCCGAAGTGGATCACCCTTTCGTCTGAATAGGTCAGTTTCATGGTAGCTGCTTTTATCGGGTCAACGTCGCCTATTAAATCGGCTACCGTAACATCCGGTGTTGCCAGCTTCTCGGTATAACGTTCTGATCGGTGGACCCACGCAACAGGTGTATCGTCGCCGTGAATACTTACCTGGTGATGGCCGAACCACGAGATAGGCCCCAGCGGATCATCATACAATTCGGAACCTTCAATATAAGGTACATATTCATCCAGCAGGTTAACCAGTAACCTGGCAATACGCGTTTTTGCCTGCCCCCGCAAACCCAAAAGCAAAATGTTGTGGCGCGATAGGATCGCGGTTTGCAGATCGGGTATAACGGTATCCTCAAAACCCACGATACCCTCAAAACCGCCCTCGCCGTGGCGCAGCTGTTTTATCAGGTTTTCCCGTAACTCCTCTTTCACCGAACGGCTTTTATAACCGGCTGCCTTTAATTCGCCGAGTGTTTTAATATTTAGTTTATTCGTCATTTTTTAAATTTGATGATTCGACGATTTGATGATTTGAAAATGAAGACCCGCATCTTCAAATTCTCAAATTATAAAATCTTCAAATCAATTGTAGCTGCAAACTTCAATCAGGTTTTGATCCGGGTCGCGGAAATAAACCGAATGTATCTTCCCGGTCGCACCGCTGCGCTGAACCATTCCTTCTATCGGGATGTTTTTGCTTTCCAGCTCGCTTTTTACCTGCTCTATCGATTCAGTAACCACAAAACAGATATCAATTGTGCCCGGTATCGTCAGATGGGCCGTTGCAAAAAACTCACGTCCTTTGGGGCGGAGGTCCAACCGTTGACTGCCAAACCTTAATGCCTTTTTCCTTACCGAAATCGTTTCAACCTCCATACCCAATACATCCCGGTAAAAATCGCAGGTGGCCTCTACGTCGTTTACGGTTAAAACAAGGTGGTCAATACGTTCAACTTTCATATTATTTAAATTTGAAAATTTGATGATTTGACAATTTGAAAATAAAGAGATTTTCCGTCTTCAAATTTTCAAATTAGCACATCTTCAAATCATCGCACCGGTTATTAAAATTTTGAAAATTTGATGATTTAACAATTTGAAAGTGAAGAGTTTTTCCATCTTCAAATTTTCAAATTAGCACATCTTAAATCATCGCACCGGTTATTAAAATTTGAAAATTTGATGATTTGACAATTTGGAAATAAAGAGATTTTCCGTCTTCAAATTTTCAAATTAGCACATCTTCAAATCATCGCACCGGTTATTAAAATTTTGAAAATTTGATGATTTAACAATTTGAAAGTGAAGAGTTTTTCCATCTTCAAATTTTCAAATTAACACATCTTCAAATCATCGCACCGTTCTCCTCCGGTTACGGATATAATCCTCAAAAATATACTCGCCCAAACCGTTCAGCGAACTGTAAAACGCTTTGCCGCCGTTTGTCTCGGTAAATTTACGAACAAATTGCTGCAGGTAGGGGTCTTTGGCGATCATAAACGTGGTGATCGGTATTTTCAGGCGTTTGCACTGGGCAGCCATGTTCAGGGTTTTGTTTACCACTTTACGATCGAGCCCGATGCTGTTTTTGTAATATTTTGTTCCTTCCTTAAGGCAGGTAGGTTTGCCGTCGGTGATCATAAATATCTGCTTGTTGTGCGTTTTGCGCCGTCGCAACAGGTCGGTCGCCAGCTCCAGGCCAGCATAGGTATTAGTATGATAGGGGCCAACCTGCAAATAAGGCAGATCCTTCAAAGTGATCGGCCAGGCATCGTTGCCAAACACCACAATATCCAAAGTGTCTTTCGGGTATTTTGTTTTGATCAGTTCCGCCAGCGCCATGGCCACCTTTTTGGCAGGCGTTATACGGTCCTCGCCATAAAGGATCATGGAGTGCGATATATCGATCATCAGGACTGTGGAGGTCAGCGTTTTATAGTCCATTTCCTCCACTTCCAGGTCGCGCTCGGTCATCATAAAATCGCCGATGCCGTGGTTAACCTGGGCGTTGTGGATGGACTGCGTCATGTCGATCTGGTCGGAGCTGTCGCCAAACTCAAACTCCCGGCGTTCCGCATTTTTTTCCTCTCCCTGGCCCGATTGCGGCGAACGGTGGTTACCCCGACCCGACTTTTTCAGCTTCCCGAAAATTTCCTCCAATGCCGACTGCCTTATGCTTTGCTCCGTTTTGGCGGTGATGCGGAACTCCCCTTTTTCATTTTCTTCCGTCAGGTAGCCTTTTTCCTTCAGGTCGTCAATAAAATTACCCATGCCATACTGGTCGTTGGTAATGTTGTATTGTTTGTCCAGCTCATTCATCCAGGCCAAAGCTTCGCCTGCATCGCCGGCCGTATAGTTCAGCAATTCAAGGAATAATTTTAGCAGATCTTCAAACCCGCCTTTAGGAAGCTGGCTGGGCTTATACTTCGAAAACTCAAAACCGCGCATGGGATACCCTTTCTGATATAAAGAAACGGATAATTTTTGGCAATAGTTTGGCGGGGGAGGGTTAAAGGTGAATTGTTATGAAATGATGACAAATGCCGCTTTACCCGATGGGCCGGATTTTCGGGGTCGACGTCGTATGGGGTGGGTTTAATTACGGGTAGAAAACAGGGATGATCCTCACCATCCTAGCCGGCATTGACAAATTAAACAAGGAAAGGGTTAACACAACTTAACATATTTCAGGTTAACCTTAATTTAAATCATTGATAATCAATATATTATAAAATAATGGGTTAACATGGAAACCTGTCGAAATCACATTGATGCGTCGGCAATATTTTCGTTGTTGTCCCAATTAGCCGTGGTCACGCATCGTTTAGACAATGTGTTGTGTCTAAACAATTCAAATCTAACTTTCCAAGAGTTCTCTTACCTTAACTCCCAATTCGATCCAAAATTTATTTGAGTATACACTGGCTGGATGTGGAGACTGAAAGTAGCAGGTGTTATTTATTCTTATAAACTTGATTTTTGATTTTCCCACCAAAATTTCTTCAGACGCTTTCGTTCCGATAATCTTGTCCCAATTATCCCCCATTTTTTTGCCATAGAATAATATTACGGAGGGGTGATATTCACTAATCTTATTTTTTATGTAATTTACTCTTTCCTCGGTGATATAGTCGTAGTATGATTCCCTGTATCTTAATACATCTAGCCCGGTCCATTTATCATAAAACCACTTTGTATTATTTGGAGACGGGAGAGGGAAAAGTTCTATCAATAGGTTCTTTGAATTTAAATGCCCCCAATCGTTTTTCTGAACGTCTCTAATACATTCTCTATCAGTAGCCTTATTTTCAAAACTTAACTTAGTTAGAATTAGTTTTCGCCAGGTGTTTTGTAATTGACCCTTAACAAAGAAACAGTCAAGCTTGATATTAGAATGATGTATTTGGTTATCTAATAAGTCGACCTTATATTGATTCCAGCTATCGAGTCTGCGTGTTACATTTCCTATTTCTCCACCGCCTCCTTCCTCGATGCCAACAAACCAAAAGTTACTTTTCCAATTTCCATATCCGTAAAATGAGTGCATGTAAGATTTTATCAAATCGGGATTTAAGGTGCTCATATTAATGTGGTTTGACTAAAAGGCGTAGATTTCGATGAATTTGTCTTTGTAAAGGTATTAAAAACTAATCCTTTACGATTACCCTGTAACTATTTTTTTTAAATCACGTCATATCATCAGCAGGCGATTTGCAATGGTCGAAATCTTCCAAAACATCCGCAAAATATATACCTTCCAGCAGCCCTGCGAAGAACTCTCTGATCATATCGAATTTTTCTCCGAATCCTCCCTTGAAGCAACTCAACAACACGTATCCGGTAAAAATTTTTCGGTAAAAATGTTTGCCAGCTGGACGCCGACGTTTTATATCAACCTGGGTTCGCCGTATGAAATACAGGTTGGCACTAAACATCATTTTATTGGGGCCGACGAGGATATATTGATCCTTAGAAACTCCATCGTCGAGCGCTACAATACGCCGACTGACAACATTTTCACCGTTAAGTTTTACCCCGGCAGCCTGGAAGCGGTGCTGGATATCAAACAACCCTTGCTGGCCAATAAGGTGATCAGCCTTAAAAATATATTGCCTGCAAAGCTGCTTAAGAAAATCAAACAGCCCGTTACTTTTAACGAACGGGTGGAATTGGCAGCGGATTTTTTCCGCTCAAATCTTCGCAAGCCAAACGACCACTATGTCAAATTTGTAAAGGACGCCATCGATAACTTTTCTGAAACCGGCCTGCAAGCCAGCAATGCAGACCTTGCCGAACGCATGTTCACCACCTCAAAAACCATTAACCGCTATTTTAACCAGGTGATCGGCACTTCGCCAAAAAACTATTTTTCCATTATGCGCGCCCGCACCGCGCTGACCGGTTATGTCGGCAATAAAAGCGACTTTATTCCCTACAATTACGGCTATTATGATATGAGCCATTTTTATAAAGACGTGGCGAAGTTTACCGGGCAAAAGCTGGCAGCGCATGCGAATTGAAGATTTTTTTGTGCTGTAGAGACGCAATATTTTGCGTCTCGGAGACAACTGTTCAGAATATTCCCACAAGCCGTAAGCGTAAAACCCGGTCTAAGGCATCTTCCTATATTTCTAAATTTGGGTCCGAGACACAAAATATTGCGTCTCTACAGCCCAGTAATTTGAATATTGTCCGTTTTTTACTAAATTTCTTTTTCGCCATGCACTTACTTTGCTGAAAAAGAAATAACGATGCTTATCCGAAATATATTAGCCCTTTTGTTTTTGTTTTTTGCCTGCCAATTCTCCTTCGGCCAAAAACAAAATTATACACCCAAAATTGAAACCTGCGCCTGCGCTTTTAAAGCCGACAGCAGCCACAAGGAACGCTGCGCTTACCTCATTGTGCCCGAAAACCGGAACAAAGCCAACGGCAAAACCATTAAATTGCCTTTTATTGTCGTTGAAAGCAATAATCCTAACAAACACAAGGACCCTGTACTCTATACTGCCGGCGGGCCAGGTGCAAGTTCATTACATGGCGTAATGTTTATCCACCGGCGGCAATTTTTGCAGGACAGGGATTACATCGCCTTTGAGCAGCGCGGCACCACTTACGCTTTGCCAACACTATCCTGCGACGGGATGTCGGAAGCGATAAAGGAGGCCTATCGTAAAAACCTGCCGCTGGACAGCATGGTGATCGACGCTTCCAAAAAATGCCGGAAGGAACTCGCTGCCTCGGGTGTAGACCTGGATGCTTACAATACCATTGAAAATGCCGCTGATATTGAAGACCTGCGCCGCGCGCTGAATATCGATTCGATAAACCTCGTCGGTATATCTTACAGCGGCGGATTGATGATGACAGTAATGCGGAACTTTCCGCAGCATATCCGCTCTGTAACATTGGATTCGCCGCTGCCGGGCTTTGTAAATTATGAGGAAGATGCACTTTTTAATATTAACCAGGCGTTTGAGCGTATTTTTAGTAACTGCGACCGCGACTCGACCGACAAGGCCCTGTATGGCCGTATGAAACAACGTTTCCAACAATATTTTACGTCGATCGGCAATACAGTTTTTACACTGCGCTACCTGGAAAAAGGTACAAAAGACAGCATCGCCATTAAATATCGCCGCAGCGAATTGCTGGATTTTTTGGTAGATATGCTGCAGGATAATGGATCACTGAAAAAGGTACCGTATTTTATTAACCAGCTTATTGCCGGCAACCAAAAACAATATATGACCGATTATTTCAACTGGACTTTTAGTGCCGGGAATACCAACACGCTGGGCATGCGTTTTTCGATGTATTGCTCGGAGCAAATAGCTTATGCCGACCAGGCGCTGATTGACAAACAAAATGAAATATTCCCTTACCTTGCCGGTTACAGGTTTAACAATGTGGACCACCCAATATGCGACTGCTGGAAAGTAAAACCGGTGGATAAAATTGCCAAAACATCGGTTTACTCTAATATCCCGGTTTTGTTGAGCGCAGGCGATACCGATCCGTATTGTCCGTTTTATAATGATATCATCCATCATTTTATGCCCAACAGTCAGCGGCTGATGTTTATAGATAAGTCGCATGGCCCCTTGCTGAATACAAAGGTAGGGGATGAGTTGCTGGCAGTGTTTTTAAATAACCCGATGGCGAAGGTGGTGCCGGATGGGAAGAGTGTAGTGGCGTATTAATCAATTAGTGAATTAGTGAATTAGTGAGTTAGTGAGTTTTGAATTATTGAGTTTTATTATTTGGATGATGAAGACGATTATAACATTTATACTAACAGTGATCTGCCTTTCGGGGTTTGGGCAGCGGAAGGATAACCGGATCGTGATTGGGACAGCCGATACCGTTTATTCAAAGATTTTGAATGAAAAGAGGGTTGTATATGTTCACGTGCCGGATGGCGATAAAGGTGAGCGCTATCCTGTTTTGTATGTGCTGGATGGCGAAAACCATTTTGAATCGGCGGTGGCGATAGTGGAACAAATATCGGGCATTATACCCAATATGGTGATCGTGGGTATTACCAATACCAACCGCGAGCGCGACCTTACACCAACACATGTTGAGCCTTACGCCTTGCTAAGCCTCAATGAATCGAAGCAATCGGGCGGCGGTGAAAATTTTATGGCTTTTATGGAAAAGGAGCTGATTCCCTATGTGGATGCGCGTTATCCAACGATCAACTACCGGGTTTTTAGCGGACACTCACTTGGCGGCCTGGCAGTAATGAACGCTTTTTTTAATCATACCAACCTGTTCAAAGCCTACATTGCCATCGACCCAAGTTTGTGGTGGGACCATGAACACTGGATAAAAACGTACCAAGCTGAGCTATCGCGACGCGACTTTACCAGTAAAGCTTTATTTGTCGCCATGGCCAATGACATGCCGGCAGGGATAGACACCATAGCCCTGATGAAAGATACGGCCACAATAGCGCCGGTAACCCATGCCGTATTTCCTTTTGTGCAAACGCTGCGAAGCACCCGCCCTAAAGGCTTGCGCTGGGGCTCAAAATTTTACCCCAATGAGTGGCATGGGTCCGTAGAGCTAAACGCCGAATATGATGCGCTGCGGTATTTATTCAATTTTTACCGGTTTGACATGGGCCGGTTAAGGGCAGACCCGGAGTTAAATGCTGATTCGCTGTTAAATACCCATTTTGTAACCGTATCGGCGATGATGGGTTTAAAGGTTTTGCCAAGTGAGAGTAACGTTAATGACCTGGGCTATTTTTTTATGGGTATAAACAAATTGGACAAGGCTTACGCGCTTTTGAAAAGAAACACGATTAATTATCCCCAAAGCGCAAATGCGTGGGATAGCCTGGGCGAATGTTATGTTGCGATGGGCAGCAAGCAAAAAGCTGTTGAAGCATATCAAAAATCACTTAGCCTGCAGGAAACTGCCGACACGCGCAAAAAACTGGAAGAACTGCAGTCGCGAAAACCCTGATGATGTAACCAAAGCTGCCGGCAGGTGGTCATAATTGCCGTAAAATTCGTTTTATGGAAACAGCTTTATACCGCGCATCGTTGTTGCTGGCCCCGGCCTTGTATTTTACTTCCGGGTTCTTTTGGTTAAATAATGGCTTATACAATATAACCGGGGGCACCTTAGTTGTTGTCGGCAGCGTGTTTTATGTACTTGCGTTTAACGGCATATTTACCTTACTGGAAAAAAAGGCGCCGCGTTACTCCTCTTTCGTCAAACTGTTAGCTATTTACGGCTGCATGTGCGGTGGCGTGGCTTTCGGTCTGCGCGATGTATTTATGGACATGTTCTCCGTATCCCACGCTGTAATGTTACAGGCGCTGGCCATTCATCCCTTTGCCGCCAATATCATTTTTTGGGTAGGCGGACCTACTTTTCCCTTGAGCATGCTCGTACTTGGCATTATGCTGATCGTTAAAAAAGCAGCTCCGGCCCGGATAGGTATATTACTCTCGTTAAGTGCTGTGTTATTCCCGATATCGCGGATTTTGCGGATGGAGTGGCTGGCGCATGTTACCGATCTCCTTATGCTGATACCCCTATGGTACATCGCATTTGCTTTAACGGCGATGCGGACGACAAATCAGGTGGGCAGCCAGATTTAACATCTTTTTAATTTTGACAAATCTTAGCGGTTTAAAAAGGCCGGCCCGACGCCAACTCCTTGTTTGCCCATTTTACGGCCAGCCTTTCCCGGTACTGGGCGTACTTCGCCTTAAAGGTCATTTTCAGCATGCTGTCAAGCCCGCCTTTTACGGCCAGGTTATAAATGCTTGCTGCCTTGCGGCTGATAGATGCATCCCAGGCGCGCAGGCTTAATGAGTAACCGCCTTCGATGTATTTCATCCAATGCCAGTAACCGGTCGGCATAAAAAGGGTATCGCCATGTTCTAAAAAAACTTCCTGGCCTTCAACGCCATTCAGCGATGGGAATTTTTGAATATCGGGGTTTAATACATCGTAGTCTTCCAGCGCATAGGTGGCGTTGGGGATACAGTATAAACGCCGTTTCCATTTGTTTTCGAATAGGATCACGTGTTTCTTACCCCCAAAATGCGTGTGGAAAATATGCGGAAGATCGATATCGTAATGTAAAAAGGTGACAGAGTTTGACCCGCCGAAAAACATCGACGGCATGCTCTCCAAAAAGCCGCCCATTAATTCCTTCGGAAAAACAATGTCATCCAATAATTGCGGCGCATGTTTAAATATATTGAAAAAAAATATCCGCAACTCGGTGGGTTCCGACATGATCAGATCGATATATTCGTCAAAGGGCATTTCTGCCGCTGCTGAATTGATGGGTTTTGATGGATCAGCCTTTGAATTATCGTATAGCGGCACTACTTTTTTGCCGACGATCTGTTTCATATAATCCGGCGTCCATTTTTCCCTTGCCGGCCAGTCACCGGTCAGGCCTTTAATGATCAACGGGTGGCGCGGGGCCAGGTAGTGCTTCTTAAAATCAGACGGACCAATATTTTCAACGGTATCCACCGTGCGGAGAATAAAACTCATGTTTCATGTTTCCGGATCAATATAAGCTAAACGCCGCTTATAACACGGAAAGAAACAAATTAACGAATTAATACTACATGCAGCATTAATAAATTGTTAACGATTGTAAACTACGCCGGTTCACCGTTTTTCAGCGCGTTCCCGGCACGTTTGATGGCCAGCGATTCTTTCCAGTGCATATATTTACTGTTAAAGCTTTTCTTCATCAAATCATCAAACTTGCGCTGGACGGTTAGGTTGTACAGGCTTTTAGCTTTGACGGCCCAGGAACCATCCCATGCGCGAAGCGAAATAGAGAACGAGCCATCAAGGTACTTCATCCAGTGCCAGTAGCCGGTAGGCATAAAAAGGGTATCGCCATGTTCCAGAATGGCCTCCTGGCCTTCAATTCCGTCAAGTGCCGGAAATTTATCAAAGTCCGGGTGCTCAATATCATAATCTTCCAGTGCGTAAGTGGCAAACGGTATGCAGTACAGGCGCTCGCTCCATTTTTGGTCGAACAGCATCACGTGCTTGCGGCCGTTAAAATGGGTATGGAAGATATGCGCCAGGTCGATATCATAATGTAAAAACGTCACCGACCCTTTTCCTCCGAAAAACATGTTAGGGTATTTATCCAGAAACCCGCCCATCAGATCGGTTGGCGAGCGGTAATCATCCAGCAATTTTGGGGCATATTTTATCGGGTCGAACAAAAAAATACGCAGGTCGGTCGGTTGCTTTTGTATCAGGTCGATATAATCGCCAAACTTCATCTCCGCAGCAGCGGCATTGATCGGTTTTGAGGGATCGGCCTTTGAACTGTCGTAAAGCGGCACTATCTTATCGCCAACCACTTCTTTTAAATACGCAAAGGTCCACTTTTGCAGGGCCGGCCAGTTTTCCGTAGCTTTCCGGATAATGAGCGGCTTGCGCGGCGTTAAGTAATCATTAATAAAATCTTCTTTTTTTATTTCGTCAACGCGATCTATAGGGGTTAGCACGGTGCTCATGTTCACATTTTTTTAAACTGCAAATTTAATGCTTCGGGCTAATAGTTCATAGTTGATCGTTCATGGCAAAAGTTTTGACATTCAATTCCCGCAAAAAACTATTAACGATGAAAAATAAAAAACCCGGCGCTTCTGCAGCCGGGATTTTCCTTCTTAGGTAGATTACGGGGTGCCTCACCTAAATCCTCTCCAAAGGAGAGGGTTTTTTGATTCGGCTTTAATTCAATTAATTTGTTCAAACCCATTATAAAGCCCTCTCCAAAGGAGAGGGTTGGGTGAGTTTTTTAATTAGGCATCAACACAGCGTTTACCACATGGATAACGCCATTGCTTTGGTTTACATCGGCGATGGTGATCCATGATTTTCCGCCTTTTTCGTCAACCAGGTACAGTTTTTTACCTTTTGCCATTACCATCAGCTTACCGCCCTGAACTGTGGTAAGGGTGGCCATACCATTGCCGGCTTTAACCTGGTTCCAAAGATCCTGCGAGCTTAGGCGGCCTGCTACCACGTGGTAAGTTAATATCTTGGTCAAAGTTTCTTTGTTTTCGGGTTTTACCAGGTTGTCAACTGTTCCCGCAGGCAATTTGTCAAATGCTTCATTGGTTGGCGCGAACACGGTGAACGGTCCGGCGCTCTCCAGAGTCTCAACCAAACCGGCTGCTTTTACCGCTGTAACAAGGGTGGTGTGATCTTTTGAGTTTACAGCATTTTCAACAATGTTTTTGGTTGGGTACATGGCCGCTCCGCCAACCATCGGGTCGCTTTGTGCATTTGCTTTCGGCGCAATTGCGATAGCTGCTAAGGCAAGGGCCGCGATAATCAATTTTTTCATAGGTTTTTTGTATGTTATTTGTGAGAAGATACGGGACTTGCAAAATGCCGGTTTTTTATATCGGGAATAATTTTATAAAAAATTGATTATCAGAATGATAATTGATTAAAAAAATAAGGAAGAAGCAATATGGTCGGCATATAGTTTGCCTGTTTGGGTGAGGAAGAGCGTGTTTTCTTTTTGCCTTATCCACTTTTTTTCGAGGAATTCTAAGGTCGATTTGCTAAGTTCTGCTGCCGACCCCGCGGCAATTTTTTCCAGTTTTTCCAGGTCGAGCCCCCAGATGGTCCGCAGCGAAGTGATTTTTGATATGCTTCAACAGCTTTTTGCTTGCTGCCCATCGCAACATAACATTCGCCCAGG
>Ga0206971_10168_pt1 | contig 23299 bp, 19 predicted proteins | sample Alteio_BWOrgHeat_85_FD_152917 | JGI IMG/M metagenome (GOLD analysis project Ga0206971, IMG submission 152917) | Enriched cells from forest soil in Barre Woods Harvard Forest LTER site, Petersham, Massachusetts, United States -... | ecosystem: Environmental > Terrestrial > Soil > Temperate forest >...
CCGCACAGCGAAGCGTTTCAGGCGATCGTGTGGCATTTGCTGGTGTCGCATCCCAGCCTGAAGAAGACGCAAACGAAATGGGAGTCGGTGACGACCGCGAGCGGTTCGGCGAATCGGGTTCACTAAGTTAAGTTCAGCGGGTCTGCGGTTCGTGATTCTGGATGTAGGCAATCAATGATTATTGCGCGAGCACCGTATCGGATCACGTTAGGCGGCGGCGGGACGGACCTGCCTTCGTTCTATGAAAAGCATGGCGGATTCATCTTCGCAATGTGTGTGGACAAGTATCTCAGCATCATTATCAATCCCACGATTATCGACCGGCGCATCCGGCTGGAATATTTGCAAAGTGAATTAGTGGATCATGCTTCGAAGTTGCGGCACGGGCTGGCGCGCGAAGCATTGCTGCTGCACAAGATTGAAACGGCGATGGAGATTACCAGCATTGGCGATCTGCCGGGCCGGGCGGGGATTGGTTCGTCGGGAAGTTACCTGGTGGCGATGCTTTCGGCGCTGCATGCATATCGGCGAAATCCGGTGAGCCAGTTCGAAATCGCGGAAGAGGCTTGCGAGATTGAGATCAACCGGCTGAAAGAGCCGGTGGGCAAGCAGGACCAATATATGGCAGCGCTGGGCGGATTGCGCTGCCTGGAAATCGCCACGAACGGAGAAGTGAAGACGCATACAGTTTCGCTCTCGCAGTCGGCGCTGCATGAATTTCTTGGCAACACGCATCTTTACTACACGGGCGCGCAGAGAAATGCTTCGAGCATTCTGAAACTGCAGAATGACGCCGCGCTCGACGATTCACGGGTCGATCACCAGACAGTGGTGAATTGTCTGCTGCACATCAAAGAAATCGGCTACAAGATTGTGGAAGCATTGCAGCAGGAAGACTTCGACACGTTTGGCAAACTGCTCGATGAGCACTGGGAGACGAAGAAGCGGATGAACCCGGAGATCACAACCTCCAATGCCGACCGTCTTTATGATGTAGCGAAAAAAGAATTTGGTGTGTTGGGCGGAAAGATCATGGGCGCGGGCGGCGGCGGATTTTTGATGCTGTACTCGCCGACGAACCATACAAAGCTGATGAATTTTATGGAAGAGCAAGGGTGCCCGCGACTGCATTATGGAATCGATATGCAAGGGGCCAAAGTGGTAGCTGATCTCAGAAGTCCATCTCAACCTGATGTAGACCACAGGAGCGAAACATGCGCGCATTTGTCCCCGGAGGCGCCGGCTTCATTGGAAGCCACGCGGTAGAGAAGCTTCTTGGAACTCCCGGCATCGATCGCGTCACGGTTTTCGACAACTTCTCGTCCGGGCATCTTGATTTTCTGCCACGCGATGCCGAACGTCTCGACATTGTGCGCGGCGATATTTCAAACCTCGCCAGCCTGACGGATGCGATGCAGGGGCACGATGTGGTTCTGCACTTTGCCTCGAATCCTGACATTTCACAGGCGATTACCAATCCATCGATCGATTTCTGGCAGGGAACCGTGCTTACGCAGAATGTCGTTGAGGCGATGCGCTGCAGCGGTACACGGCAGATTCTGTATGCATCGGGCAGCGGTATTTATGGCGACTACGGTCATCACGTGCTTGACGAAGACTACGGGCCGCTGTTGCCGGTTTCGACATACGGCGCGAGCAAACTCGCCGGCGAGTCAATCATCTGTGCGTATTGCCACATGTTTGGGTTGCGGGCGTGGGTGTTTCGCTTTGGCAATGTGGTCGGTCCGCGGCAAACGCACGGCGTGCTGTTCGACTTTATTCGCAGGTTGAAAGCAGACCCTAGCAAACTTTTTATCAAAGGCGATGGCGCGCAGAGCAAACCCTATGTTCACGTGCAGGATGTGCTCAACGCGGTGTGGCTGGCCTGGCAGAAGACGGGCGACTGCTTTAATTTTTTCAACGTCGCGACCGATGATGCTACGACGGTAAGCGAGATCGCGTCGATCGCTGTGAATGCGCTGGAACTCAAGAACGTGCCTTTTGAATACGCCGGCGGCAAACTAGGGTGGCCGGGCGATGTTCCGGTCGTGCGCATGGACAGTTCCAAGATCAAGAAGCTCGGCTGGCGCGCACAGCGCAGCAGCAACCAGGCCGTGGATGATGCGGCGAAGTCGCTGGCGAAGTGATCCAGTTGTCTGCGTTGCGCTGAAAACCGCGTATTCTTTTACTGAACAGCACTCCATCAAACTCATGCAAGCGGTCATCCTTGCCGGCGGCCTCGGCACCAGAATGCGTCCTTTTACGGAAACGGTGCCGAAGTGTCTCATCCCAGTGAATGGGCGAGCGTTCGTGGATCTTCAACTCGATTTGCTCAAGACGGGCGGAGTTCGCGACATTGTTTTGTGCCTGGGATATCTAGGCGAGATGGTGCAATTGCATCTGGGTGACGGAAGCGATCGAGGAATGCATATTGAATATGCATGGGACGCGCCGGATTGCGGAGGGACAGCCGGGGCATTGAAACACGCAGAGCCATTGCTGGCCGACAATTTTTTTCTTACCTGGGGAGATTCGTACGTACGAGTGGATTATGCGGCGATGATGGCAGCGCATCGGGCGGGCGCGCCGCAAGTGATCGCGACGATGGGCGTGTTCCGCAACCAGAATGCCTGGGACTCGAGCAATGTGGAGATCGCGGAAAATAAAGTCGTTCGCTACGTGAAGAATGCGCCGGAGTTGCGGCTGCAGTACATTGACGCGGGCATTTCTGTATTTCAAAAAAGCGCGTTGCAGGAAATTCCACCGGGTCAGAATGTTGCGCTGGAACCCTATTTCGCAACGTGGGCAGGCAAAGGATCGCTGGGCGCTTACGAAATTGCAGATCGATTTTATGAAGTCGGTTCGTGGACAGGGCTGGCGGACTTCGAGAAATTTATCGGCGCTGCATCGGGTGACCCGGTATGAGCGAAGAAGGAAAGCTTCGCCCGGCGGTGTTCATCGATCGCGATGGAACTCTCAACAAAGTTGTGTACGACTCCGATGGGATGGAGAATAGTCCGTTTCGGGTGGAAGATCTGGAGTTGCTACCGGGTGCGGCTGAGTTTACGCGGCGTATTCGCGAAGCCGGCTATCTCGCGGTGCTGGTGACGAATCAGCCCGGCGTGGCGAAGGGAAGCATCACGATTGACGGTCTCGATCAGATTCACCAGCGTCTATGTAGTTTGCTGGCGGAAGATGCCGGAGGACTGGATCGCATTTGCTATTGTCCGCATCATCCGAGGGGCAAGCCGGGAATTTCTTCTCCATTCATTCAGGCTTGCGATTGCCGGAAACCGAGTCCGGGGATGTTAACGACGGCGGCGGAAGAGATGGGGATCGATTTAACGCGGTCCTGGATGGTGGGCGACAAACTTCTGGACGTGCAAGCCGGACAGGCAGCGGGATGCAGAACGATTCTTTTGCCACGAGTGACAGGCGAGCATGATGCGATGCCCAACCAATTGCCGCAAGCGGCCTACGAAGTGAATTCTCTGGACGAAGCTTTTAAAGTTATCCGGAATAACGGAACGTGATGAGCGTGCCGCGCCTGAGCAGCTTCACGGTTGTATAGTATCTACGAATTATGGCCGATTCTGCCGCAGAACAATTCTGTGCCGCGCCTGTCACCACATCTGAAGATGGCGCCGAGGTGGTGTGCATTCGACTGACCGACGGATCGGTCTCGCGAATCAGCGCTTCGCAAGCGTTCTTGCTTCGCGCTGCCGCTGATATGAAACCGTTCGACGAGCATGTAGCCCTGCTCTGCGAATACGACATCGGACAATTTGTGCAGCGGCTTGCCAGCAAATTCCGGATGTCGGCTTCGACGGGGCGGCGTTTTGCCAACACGCTGAAGCAATGGCGCGAAGAGGGCACGTTAAAGTCGTATGGAAGCCTTTCCAGCAAGCGCGCTCGCGAGTTGAAAGATCTGCGCGCGAGAGGATTGTTGCTTTCGGATCAGGAGCTGTTCGCCACACTGCAAAGCAAGCAACCGATTGCGGAGCCGGAGGCGAGAATTCGCTACCTGGCGATTCCGACGGCGAACCGTCCTGACCGTCTGGCAGTGTGCGTGCAGAGTTTTGTCGAAAGCTTCGGAAAACATGGGCGGCAGGATGCCACGATTCTGGTGATCGAAGATGGCGAGGATGCCGGAAATAAGGAAGTCGTCAGAAAAGCAAGTGAGCGTTCGCAGATTAAAGTAGAGCATTACGGGCTACAGCATCGCGAGGCCTTGATGGACTCGCTGGTGAAACGGACTGCGGTTCCGCGCGAAGTCGTGGAGTTCGGCTTGGCGCTTCCTAAAGTTTTGAAAACGCCGATGGCAGCGCGGAATGCATTCACTCTGATGACGCAGGGTGAATATATTTTTCAGACGGATGACGATACGCGATGTGCATATGCAGCCGGATCTCCGCCAACCGACACGACTCGGATTTCCGCGACCAACGAACCGTGTGAAGCGTGGTTCTTTGCCGATCATGAGAGCCTGCTGCGGCAGCAATCGTTAGACAAAGATGTCGATATTCTTGCTGCGCACGAGGAACTGCTGGGGAAGTCTGTGGCTGCCGCGGCGAAACGCGCACCCCATGCAGCTTGGAAGCAGGTTAATCAGGATCTGCTGCTGAGTGTCTATGCTGGCGCAGGGCAGATTGGAATGACGTCGACTGGTTGCATCGGCGACTCCGGACTCTATTCCAGCGGGAGCTACTTGATTTCATCGAGCGACGAGACTCTAGCGCGGATGTGCAAAGACGCGGAGAGTTATGATCACGCGGTGCATTCGGGAAAAATCTTCCGCGTGCCGCTCGGTAAAGTTGTCAGCCGCGGCGAATATTTTCAGGGTATGTCGTACGCAACCGACAACACACAGTTGCAGCCGCCTTACTTTCCTATGGGACGGAATGCCGATGGAGTTTCGGCGCTTCTGTACTTGTTATCGGATTCACAAGCGTGGATCGCACACCTGCCGTGGGCGATATATCACCAGACGGATGCGAATCGAAAGAGCTATCTGGTCGAGCACACTGAGCAATTCTCGCGCGTACGGTTGGCCGACATCCTAATCTATGCTTTGAAGTCGGCAGCGCCTCCGATTCCGACCTCGCGCAGCCAGGCGCTGATTTATATGGGAGAGCAGTTGGTGGCACTCGGCGAATTACCCCCGGCCTCATTCAAAGCTTATGTGCGCGCACAATTTACTCACGTTCAAGCGGTTACACTGAGATTTCTGGACGAAAAGCTCGCGACACACCCGGGTAAATATCCACTGTGGGAAAAAGATATTCGGACGATGCATGCCAGCATCAAACAGTCCATCACCGAAGAGGCCAGTATTATCCCGTTAGATTTGGCAGCGGAGATTGGCGATGCCTCCGCTTTAGAGTTTGCCCGGAATTCGGTCGCAAATTACGGCCGGCTCTTATTGGGTTGGGAAGAACTCGTAAACGAGTCGCGTAATATGATTCGCGAAGCCGCTTAGAGGTACGTCTTACGCCGTTTCCGGCGTTTCGATGGGACGACAGGATTCCCGCTTCACCAATTGGGTTGGTATGGTTTGCGTTTGCGGGGCTATGTCCGGCCGCGCGATGCGAGCCATTAACATCTGGGCTAGTTGCCGCCCCACCTGCTCTACGAAAACGTGAACCGAAGTCAGCGCCGGATTCATGCCCGGTGCCTGCACGTCATCAAACCCAGCTACGCTCACATCGTTCGGCACACGCAGTCCGCTGTCCCATAGCGCTTTATAAACGCCCTGCGCACTCAGATCTCCACCGGCGAAAACAGCGGTTACGCGGTCACGCCGGTTCAGAATGGATTTGGTCGCCAGATAACCGACATCCTCATCTCGTTCGGCGTCAATGTCGCTCAGTTTCGGCTCGAGTCCGGCCTCCACCATGGCGCGGCGATATCCCTCATAGCGGCGAGCAAACCAGGGCAAGCGCAAATTTCCCACGTACCAGATATCACGATGGCCGAGCGATAGAAGGTATTGCGTCATTTCGTGCGCGCCTAGCACGTCGTCGAACCACGTGACGTCGTAGTCCTTTTCGCGCCAGTCGCCGATCATGTTATTGCCGAGAACAGCGAAGCGCACTCGCTTATGCGTGAGAAAGTCGAGAAGATTTTGCGTGTTCGACCCAACCAGAATGAATCCGTGCACCAGATCCTGGCGCAGCAGAATGCGAGGCATTTGCAAATCGCGTGAGGGAACTTTCGCTCCGAATTGAATCGGCAAAAAAAGTGTGTTGTAGTCGGACTCAGTGCAGCAGGCTTCGGCACCGGCGAGCAATAAAGAATGAAATGGATGCAGCAGCTTACGATTGCTCAGGATGAAGCCGATGACTTTTGCTTTCGTGGTGCGGTGTAGGTCGACGCCCAGATTCTCCGCGGCTTCATTCACGCGTTGCAGGATAGAGGGGCTGACGCGCGCACTGTTTGTGGCCACGCGCGACACGGTGGCGAAGCTCACGGCAGCGGCTTTGGCGACGTCTTTAAAATTAGCCTTTTTTATTTTCATGCTGGCGTCCACGACAATGCAGGTTATCCCTTCGGAAAATGAGAGAGCCATATTCGTCGCGAGTTAGTCAGTTTGTCAAGAAAATTTCAGTCGAAATATGTATAAAACAATCATAAATCAGGAAATTTTTCTTGCTATATCTGAAATAGATTGACACCCGCATCCCCCATTTGTTATTGATTTTGCGCCGCACTTTTCCAGAATTGCGTCTATCGTTATCTGTTTTAACCAACTGTTGAATGTTCTCAATCGGTTCGAATTCACCCTGCGGAGGGATCGCTTGCACTCTCTGAATCGAAAGTCTGGTGTCCAGGCGCTTCTGGTGGTTGTGTTAATGCTTTCTTCAGCCGCTGCAGTGTGGGCGCAGGGCGAAGCCGAAGACATCCAGGCCGTGCTCAAGGATGAAATCATGGCTCCGCAGGTCGCGGAGTTCCAAATCCGCCAGTACATCAGCAACGCGACCATTGGGGCACCGAAGGTTCCAGCCTCAGCGCAGGAGTGGACCAAAGAAGCCGACCGTCGGCGCCAGCATCTGCTGAACGATGTCGTCTATCACGGTTGGCCGAAAGAGTGGGTGGACGCGCAGCCCAAGTTTGATGAAGTAGCGGTAATTCAGACTCCGGACGGCTACCGCATTCACAGATTCCTTTACGAAGTGGTGCCAGGATTCAAAGCTTCGGCGCTGCTCTACGAGCCGGACCACATTGCCGGAAAAGCTCCGGCGGTTCTGGTGCTGGCCGGACACGATGGGCCTTCTGGCTACACCTATGAGTTCAAGCAGAAGCGGTGCATCACCTACGCGAAGCACGGCATCATGTCGCTGAACCTTGAATGGTTCGGCTACGGAGAGCTCGGCAACAAGGATAACGATCACTGGAATTCGGCGCATCTTGATCTGGTAGGAGCCAGCGATATCGGCATTTTTTATCTGGAGATGCGGCGCGGTCTCGACTACCTCTACAACGACCCCAGCGTTGACCGCAATCGCATTGGAGTGAGTGGCTTGTCGGGTGGCGGATGGCAGACGATCGTTCTGAGTTCCTTGGACGAGCGGGTAAAAGCGACGAATCCGGTCGCCGGATTTTCCTCACTCATTTCGCGCATTGAAGTGAAAGAATACGGAGACATGGGCGACGTCGAGCAATCGGCGACCGACTTTCTAAAAGACAACGATTATTCCTATCTGGTCGGCCTGCTCGCACCGCGTCCAGCGCTGCTGACCTACAACGGAGAAGACGACTGCTGCTTCCGCGCAACCATCGTCAAGCCACGGATTTACGACGACATCAAGCCGATCTATGCACTTTACGGTAAGGCCGATCTCCTGCAGTTTCACGAAAACGCCGATCCTGGAAATCACAATTACCAGATCGACAATCGCCTTGCGGACTATGCCTTTTTTACCAAGGCGTTCGGCCTGCCTCCGATTGATAACGAAGACGGCGTCGCCGCTCAGGTCAAGAGCTACGAAGAACTCGTAACTCAACTGCCGAAAGACAACTTGACTATGCTCGGCGTGGCGCGAAAGCTGGGTCAGGAAATTACTCGCGATCCGATCCCCTCCGACGCTTCAGGAAAATCCACCTGGGCTAGCGCGCAACGCGCCAAATTGAAAGACGTCGTGCGCTACAAGCCAGTTGATATCCAACAGCTATGGCCTGTGGCGATGAATAAGCACCGTGGTCTGCAATCGGTTTCGTACCTGTTCCAGATGAATAACGGAATGAGTGCGAATGGAATTTTTCTGCGCTCGATCCGCGAGAGTTCAGATACCGCGCCTGTCACCATTGTGCTCAATGATGAGGGCAGAGAAGCGGGTGCGAAAGATGTATTCCTTCGTTACAGCCGCGGCGAGCAGGTATTGTCGCTCGATCTGATGTTTATGGGTTCGACCTGGAAGAATGAATATCCGTTTCTGTTCGCGCAGATGGTAGATGCCGTTGGAGACCGCCCCTTGGGAATGCAGGCGGCGCAGCTGATCCGGATTGCCCACTGGGCGAAGGATCGCAGCGGAGTAGCGAAGGTTCGGCTGGACGTCAGTGGCATGAGGAATCAGGCGATCGCACTCGTGGCAGGTTCGATCGAGCCCGACTTGTTTTCTGACATTTCGGTTAAGGGCGGACTGCATAGCCTGCGTTACGTGCTCGACCTACCGGTAACGTTTGTCCAGTCTCCTGAACTCTTCTGTCTCGATCTTTATAAAGATTTCGACATCGACAGCCTGGAAGCTCTGGCCGCACCGGCCAAAGTTGAAAGCACCCACTATCTGGAGCTTCCCCAGAACTAGCGCGCACTTGTGCCAAAATTTTCGAACCAGAGTGTTCCTCGCAGCGGTGCCGTGGCTCGTCTCTAGCGCCCGCCGCGAGGCGCAACAAGGAGAACCCCGTGAAGATCACAATTAGCCCGCGGTATGTCGCTTTCATTTCCTCCGGATTACTTTGCTGCGCCATGTCAGCAGCTTCGGCGAATGCGCAATCCACGCCGAAGACCGCCGCCGTCTTGCTGCCGCAGAATGCGGCCGGGCCATTGCAATTTGGCGCCAGCGAACTACGCGATGCGCTTACGCAAAAGGGATTGCAGGTTAACGCGCAAGATCAGAAGTCCTCCGCGGACTTCAACGTGGTCATTAGTGAGAAGGGTCACAGCAAAGAGAGTAGCTTTCAGAAAGCTGCTGATAATCCGGAGTCCTACGCACTCTCGCTTTCTTCGAACGGCAAGACTGCCTACGTGGACGGGAGCGATGCGACCGGCGTGATGTATGGCGAGTTTGAATTAGCCGAACAGATTCGCGCACAAGTGGGAGACGATTGGGCGAAAGCAATTAAGCCGGTGAACAAGTCTCCATATCTTGAAATTCGCGGCGTCAATATGTTTTTGACGGTGCAGGATGTCGACAATGCCGATGGCGCCTTCTGGTCGGACGATTACTGGAATAGCTATCTCGGCATCATGGCGCGCAGTCGTTACAACTTTCTCGACATTCATGGCCTATGCGATTCGGTAACACTGACATTTCCCAACGCGTTTTCTTATTTTCTGAGCTTGCCTGATTTTCCTGAAGTGGGTGTTGGTCCAGAGCGCGCCGCCAAAAATCTGGCTCGCTTCAAGCAGGTGATTCAAATGGCTGCCGACCGTGGAATCAAAGTCGGCTACATGAATTATGAAGCTCCGCCGCCGATTGGCCCTTGGAAGACCCGCAAGGTCGGTGTGGATGAGCGCTGGGTGGATGTGCCGCAGAAATATCTCGAGGGCCCGCGCCTGGTGGACTACACGCGCGAGGCAGTGCTGACATTCTTGAAGGAAGTCCCCGGTCTTTGGATGTTCGGTTTCCGCGTTGGGGAATCAGGCCAGCCGGAAGATTTTTATCAGAAGACCTACATGGCCGCACTTGCGCAGCTACCGCCCACGCAAAAAGTTTATCTGAGGACCTGGATCGCCGATCCGCAGAAAGTTCGTGATCTCGCGGGCTCGGCAAAGAATCACTTTTACATCGAGCCGAAATATAACGGAGAGCAGCTCGGGTCGCCGTACCAGGCATCGTTGGGTGGCCGTGAGTATCCGCCGAGTGGTTCGTTCGAGAACTACACCGACAAGCCGCAGAATTTCTCCATCATCTGGCAGATTCGCGCACACGGCACTCATCGCGTCTTCTCGTGGGGGTCTCCTGCCTTTGCGCGCCGCACGGTTCGCAGTTGCAAGTTTGGTGACGGCGTGGGCTTCTCGATGGAACCGATGGAAGCCTACATGCCCGGCGCGGATTATCTGCACAATAATCCCAAGACCGATCATCACTTTTATAAATGGATGGTCGAACGGCAATGGGCCTGGCATCTGATTTGGGGGCGAACCGCGTACGATCCTGAGGTTCCGGATCAGGTTTTTGTCGACGAATTCGTGCGCCACTTCGGCTCTCAGGCCGGGCCGCTCGTGTTTCAGGCTCTAGCGGAGAGCAGCAAGATCGTGCCGTTCGTGTACTCGTATCACAACATCGGTATGGACCATCAGGACTATGCTCCGGAATTTGAGAATGGCGATCACGCTTTCGGATCGCGGGTGCGGCTGTGGCAAGGAACTCGCCTTGCCCCTTACGGCGGAAACAATGATGACTTTTTGCGCGTGAATGCGCTGGATCGTACCGCGATGGCCTCACCGGCTGTGTATGTCGACGATCAGTTGCACGGCGTGGTCACCGGCAAGATGACTCCGTTTGAAGCCGCCGATTATCTCGACAAGGCCGCTGCAAAGAGTGAGGACGAAATTGAGCAAGCCGCAAAGCTCAATCCTGAGTCCGCAAAGAACTTCGACTGCATCCGCATGGATATCGAAGCCGTCGCATGGCTGGGCCGTTATTACCGCGATCGTGTTCTCTCGGCAACGCATCTGAAATTTTACGAGAGCACGTCCGATCACCCTCAGTTGACACAGGCGTACGAGTGCATGGAGCGCGCTGCGTCCGACTGGGATCATCTCTCCGACATCACGGAGCAGCACTTCGGCTATGTCCCCGAATATATCCGGATGGGAGTGAAAGATTTTCGCTGGCGCGACGAGGGTCGCAGTCTGGGAGTCGATCTAGACCAGTTGAATAATCTCGAGACAAAGTTCCGCCACCCACCGGATCAGGAAGGCGCCGGCATCATCATCGGCCATGTGCCGCCGGTAAAGGCGGTGCCCGGCCAGCCGCTGACTCTGACGGCGACGTATGCCAATCCGTCCGACGATCCGCAGGTTTACATCTTTTACCGGAACTCCAAGCAACTCGGCTACACCAAGGCGCAGCTCACTCGCGATGGCACTCGTGCCCGCACCTGGAACATAACGATTCCTGCAGAGCAGATAGTGCAAGGTTCGTTCGAATATTATTTCGGGGCAAACTCCGGAGTATGGAGCGACTACGACGAGACGATCGCTCATCGTCCGCCGTTTCGCGTCGCGGTCAACAGCAATAACACCAAACCAGGTTTCTCTTACACGCCACCGGCTCGCGCGACAGGTGAATCGGTGAGTCTCTCCGTTCATGTCGAAGATTCAGCGAAAATTAAATCCGTTCGCGTGTATTACAAAGTGATGCCGTCCTATTACGAATTTGTGCCCCTTGAAATGCATGCCACAGGAGGCGGGAATTTTGCCGCCGATGTTCCGCTGACACCGGAGGGCATTCTGTATTACTTCGAAGCGGTGGATGAAGATGGCAATGGCGCCAATTATCCCAATGTTCTCGAGCAGACGCCTTACCTGGTGATTGATAGCTGGGCGCCTCAAACTGCGAGCCGATAAATGAAAATTACAGACGTTCGAACTACGCTGCTCTCCGTTCCATTGAACCCGCCTATCGCGGATTCCACCCATGTACTTCACCACATTCAATGGATTCTCGTCGATGTTGAAACTGATGAAGGCCTGGTCGGCAACGCCTTCATGCTTACATTCGACTACGGTCCGGAATTGTTGCGGGGAATTGTCGATCAGGAATTGAAGAAGCTGATTGTCGGCAAAGATCCGCGCGATATTCCCGGCCTCTGCCAGTTGTGTTATTCGCACTGTGAATACATCGGCCAGTCAGGCGTGGCTGCGTGGGGAATTGCGGCAATCGATATCGCTCTCTGGGATTTGCTAGGCAAAAAGCTTGGCGTGTCGGTCGCGCAACTTTTCGGCTCGAACCGCAGCGAAGTTCCTATCTACGGCAGCGGTGGTTGGCTCTCGTACAGCATGGACACTTTGCTTGCAGAAGCGACCGATTACATGAAGCGCGGCTTCACCATGGTGAAGATGAAGGTTGGCAGCCCCGACTTGAAGCGCGATGTCGAACGCGTGCGCGCTGTGCGAAAGCATATCGGCGACAAAGTGAAGCTCATGGTTGACGCCAATCAGGCCTTCGCTCCTCACCAGGCGGTTGCGTTTGCCCGCCAGGTGGAAGACCAGGATATCTTCTGGTTCGAAGAACCGGTTTCAAAAGACGATCTCGACGGCTACTGTCAGGTTGCGTCGAACACCATCATCCCCGTGGCTACCGGAGAACGTGAGTATTCGCTGGGCGTGTTCCGCGATTTTCTGGTCCGCAAAGGTGCCGCGATTATTCAGCCTGACGCGTTGCGTATTGGTGGTCTCAGCCAGTGCATGAAAGTTGCGCATCTGGCCGAGAGCTTCAACCGTCCGCTGGCCCCGCATTTCTACAAAGAGCTCGATATCCACGTGCTGGCTGCGATTCGCAACGGGCTTTTCCTCGAATATTTCTCCTGGCTCGACGATCTTCTGGTCCACCCGACGGAAATTTCCAACGGAATGGCGAAAGTTCCGACGAGGCCGGGACTCTCTATCGAATTCAAGCCGGAGGCGATCAAAGAATACAAAGTGAATTGATTCCGTTTGACCTCGGGTTGTCTTGATGTTTACTCTCCTCAGGTCGCACTCTCGCATTTTCCGTTTCGGATTCTCATCTATGAAATGGCTGACTGCAGTGCTTTCCTGCGCTCTTGTTTGTCCAAGCCTGGTCTTCGCCCAAGACACGACCGCCAAGTTCGATGAAGAGGGCATCCTCGCTCCCGCTTGCCTGCAGGCGGCGCAACCTCTATGCACCAATGAAGACTTAGATAAATATGCGGCTGACTTGCGGCATTGGCGCATGGAGCATCGGGTCCGCATGGGATTCGATGATGCGTATTACCACAATCCCGCGCTGCAGTGGACGCAGTCGAGTTTTATCCAACCGCAAATGATGGTGGAGGATCGCAACTTCTACGATCCCGTCAATCATCGCTACACAGTCGACCGTTATCTCGACGATCTCGAGAAGCGCTATGGCGGCATCGACAGCGTTCTCATCTGGCATACATACCCGAATATCGGCATCGACAACCGCAACCAATACGACATGCTGCGAGCAATGCCAGGGGGCCTCGATGGTCTACGGCAAATGGTCGCTGATTTTCATCGCCGCGGAGTGCGGGTGTTCTTCCCAGTCATGCTGTGGGACCAGGGAACGCGCGACGAAGGCAAGCCGAACTGGCAAGCCACAGCTGAGTTGATGAAAGCGATCGGAGCCGATGGAGTGAACGGAGACACGCTGGACGGTGTGCCACTGGCGTTTCGCACCGCCGCAGATGCAATCGATCACCCGCTCGCACTTGAGCCCGAAGCGGATCCCGCGCACGATGAAATGCTGGCCTGGAACACCATGAGCTGGGGATATTTCAACTATCCCTATCTTCCCGAGGTCAGTAAAGGTAAATGGCTGGTTCCCGCGCACATGGTGAACGTCTGCAGCCGCTGGCGGCGTGACAAGACCGACAATCTGCAAATGGCTTGGTTCAACGGCATCGGCTATGAGAGTTGGGAAAATGTGTGGGGCATTTGGAATGGAATCACTCCACGTGACGACGAGGCATTGCGGCGCGTCGCGACTCTCGAGCGAGGCTTGGCTGACTTTCTGGTAAGCCAGGACTGGCGCCCTTACTCTCCCACCGCAACTTACGGATTATTCGCAAGTGAATTTCCCGGTGATCATGCAACTCTGTGGACGCTGGTGAACCGCGGCCAGTTCAATGTTGATGGTCCACAATTGCGCGTCCCGTTCCAAGCGGGCATGCACTATTACGATCTGTATCACGGGGCGGAACTGACGCCCGAGCGAACCGGCGCCGATGCTGTGTTGAGCCTGGATGTCGAAGCCCAGGGCTACGCGGCGGTCCTGGCCTCCGAGCAACCAGCGAACGAGAAGATTGCAAAGCTGATGCAGGTTATGAAGTCGATGACCGCTCAGCCGCTTAGTAGCTTCAGTCATGAATGGAAGTTCGTGCCGCAACAGATTGTTCCTATCGATGCGACCAACAAGTATTCAGCGGCGCCCGATGGCATGGTGAAGATTCCCGGCGGCGCTTTTTATTTCAAGGTAAACGGTATTGAGATCGAGGGAGATAACGACATCGGTGTTGATGTGCAGTATCCGTGGGAAGATTCACCACGCCGCTTTCACAGTCACGACATGCAGGTGCACGCGTTCTGGATGGATGAATATCCCGTCACCAATGCGCAGTTCAAAAAATTTATTGCCGCGACTTCCTACCATCCCGCCGACGATTTGAATTTCCTCAAAGATTGGAAAGATGGAAATTATCCCGCCGGCTGGGAGAACAAGCCGGTGACGTGGGTGTCGATCGAAGATGCGCGAGCCTATGCGAAGTGGACAGGGAAGCGGCTTCCGCATGAGTGGGAGTGGCAGTACGCCGCGCAGGGGACCAACGCGCTCATCTACCCATGGGGCAATGAGTGGAACCCGTCGTTTGTACCGCAGACTGATAAAAGCCGCACACTGCGCGGCCCAGACGACGTAAACGCGCACGATCAGGCTACGACCCCATTCGGTGTTCGCGATCTGATCGGCAATATCTGGCAATACACCGACGAATTCCAGGACGAACACACCCGCGCAGCCATTTTGCGCGGCGGCAGTTACTACCAGCCTCAGGGATCAGGATGGTATTTTCCGCAGGCCTATCGCAACGACCAGCACGGAAAGCTGCTGCTGATGGCTCCCAGCAAAGACCGCAGCGCCACGGTTGGATTTCGCTGTGCGGCGGATGCGCAATGAGTTGAAGATAGCGAAATCGTTGGTTTCAGGCATCAGCCCGTCAATGAGTTGCCTGCGAAATAAATAACGCACTGCGTTTCAAGCCCTTTGATCAAATTGACGATGAAGAATACACAACCTACCTGCGACGGACCTGATTGAATATTCTCAACCCGTTTGTCAATGTGCAACGCTCTAGACGAAGCTTTTCTGTATCATTCGACGATCGATGTGATCCGGTAACTCCCTGAATTCGAAGTTCCGCACAAAGTCAAAGTGAGGTTTGCCATGAAATTGTTTTGCAGTGGAATGCTTCTGCTCGTGCTGTCGTTCCCCGCCTGGGGGCAATATTCGGTGCGCGATCTGCCCAATCTTCCGGATTACGAGACACATCGCGATTCGAGCTACGACCACACTGGAGCCAACCACGACTACATCAGCGTGCAGCCCGGCCAGACCGTCACCATTTTCGATGAAGATGGTCCCGGAGAAATTCGTCACATCTGGACCACTATTCCGCCGTGGTCCGAGGCGTACGCTCACCAGAAGGTTGTGATCCGCGCCTACTGGGATGGCGAGACCGATCCAAGCGTGGAGTCGCCGCTCGGCAACTTCTTCGGCATCGCTTTTGGTACCGGGACGTTCCCAGTATTTCAATCCGCGTTGATTTCAGTGCTTCCGGCGCAGGCGTTGAACTCGTACTTTCCTATGCCGTTTCGCAAGCACGGCAAAATCACCATCACCAATGAAGGCCACAAAGAAATTTCCGATTACTACTGGAATATCGATTGGGTGAAGTCGGACGTTTCTGCCAAGGCCGGCTACTTCCACGCGCAATATCACCAGTGCACTCCCTGCAAAGGCTGGTATTTCGGCGACATTTACGGCAATGACTTCGACGAAGCACGCAAGGATCCGCGCTGGCACAACATCAACGGTGAAGACAACTACGTCGTTCTCGATGCCAAGGGCGAAGGCGTTTTTGTCGGCATGATGTTCTCTGTCTTCAACAACCAGTGGGGCGCGTGGAATGAAGGCGACGACATGATCTGGATCGACGGAGAAAAGCGAATCAACGGGACTGGCGGAGAAGACTACTTCAACAGCGCCTGGGGATTCGGCAATCTATACCAGACGCCGGAAGTGGGGCTTGTCGAGTTTTCCGGCGAGCAGCCGGGCAGCCGTTCAACAATGTACCGATGGCATCTCGAAGCTCCCATGCGCTTTCACAAATCCATCAAGGTGACCATGGAGGACGGTCAGGCCAACCTGCGCTCCGACAACATCTTCTCCGTTGCGTACTGGTACCAGATGGAGCCACATACGCCGTTCCCACCACTGCCTCCCGTGGAAAAGAGAATCCCGAAGATCTATTCGACGGGTGGGGCAGGGCAGGATCCGAATATGAAGTAATAACGAAAAAAGGAGAATCATCAACGGGATGATTCTCCTTTCAGTTTGGCTCATCGCGACGGCTTATTCGCCGCAACATCCAACGCAGAAATTTCCCTCTACCTCTCAAGCGCAACACTCTGGCGGAAACTCCAGAAACGCTACTGCGCGGTCAGCCCCTGATAAACGAACAGTCCGGCAATCACTAGAAGCATGGCTCCCGAGAGCGAGCCAAGGATCTTGACGACCGGGGTGACCTTGTTCACTTTCGCGATCAACTCCATCTGATCCTTGGCCATGTGGGCCTCGGAATCACTCAGAAAGAGCTGTTCCTCTTCGTGCATGGTCAGGGTGCTACGGTAGATGAGAAGGACGATCAGGACAACTGTGAGACTGCCCCAGGAAATGAGCAGCCATTCCAGGCTTGAGGACATAAAGCCACCTCGCTGAAACCATCGAGCCGGCCCGCCGGGGGTCTTCTTGCAGTTGGGGATTCTTGGGGTCCCCAAAACCACACTCGGTCCGGGTCCGCCGTGGATTATACCCCTGAAATGAAGGAAAATTCGCTTTCTTTGTATATGCGACCCTAACGCCTTTTGAATCATCTAATTCAGCAGAACCGCCGAAGCGTGCCGGGCAGCCCTTGCATGCCTTTGGTATAATCCAGCAATCGCAGCTTCAAGGAGATAGAAATGGCCACCACTACCGCTCCCGAGATTACGCCTAAGGTCGCTCCGATCAATCTGACACCGAACGCCGTAAAGAAGGTGAAAGAAATCATGAGCCAACAGAATCCTGTGCCGTCCGGCCTGCGCGTTGGTGTGGTCGGTGGCGGATGCTCCGGCTTCTCCTACTCGATGCAGTTCGAGAACGCCCCCGGCATGATGGACAAAGTGTTCACCATGGATGGCTTGAAAGTTTATGTTGATGCCACCTCGATCATGTACTTGAACGGTTGCATTGTGGATTATCTCGAAACTATCGAGGGCGCCGGTTTCAAGTTTGAGAATCCCAACGTCAAGAGCACATGCGGTTGCGGTTCTTCGTTCAACGTCTAAATTTTCTGCAGACTCAAAAGCCCCGCTCAAAGCGGGGCTTTTTATTTTCGTTGCAATCGCAGGATTATTGATTCGGAGTGGTTTGCGAAGATTGCGGCTGCGTGGGCGAACTGGAACTGTTAGACCCAGAACTATTCGACCCGGAATTGTTCGTGCTTGAGTTGTTGTTGCCCGAGCTGAACGGGCTTAAGCCCAAGTTGGAATTCGCGCCTTGCGGCTGGTTGCCATTTTGCCCCGGAATCGGAGAAGCCGCGGTATTCTGCAATTGAGGCTGCGAAGGCGTATTGATCAGTCCCGCTCTCGGCGCGGTTCCCGGATCATAAATAAATTGCCACTGGTTGTAGTGATCCTTGCCGCCGAATTCGCGGATGCTCTTCGCCTTGCTGGTGCTGATCACTCCAACGATCGGCCCGCCCGCCGTGAGATTCGAGTTTGTAGAAAATTGATTGCTGGCTGCGGCCTGGTCGCCTGTGGGATTTGCCGCCGAAGCCGAATCGAGCGGAGCGTTCGCATCTGCCGCTCCAGGTTGCTGCCCGGGAGTGGTTGGGCTGCCGTTGGCGCCCGAGCTGAAAGGTTGACCGCTCGCCGCCCCCGGATTCGATCCCGGCGTGCCCATCAGACCACCACCCATCATCCCGCCCGCTCCCATTGCAGCCGCAGCACCCATGGCACCCGCAGCACCCATCGCACCAGCAGCACCCATGGCGCCAGGAGCGGTTGTGCCGGGAATCCCGCCGCCCATCATCCCGCCGCCCATGCCCATCAACTGCACCTCGCTATAGTGCAGCAGTTTAAAATCTTTCCCTGTAATTGGATCTTTGTAATGTTTCCGCAGAAAACGGATGTTGTTGGTGTTGTCGAGATCAGCCAGGCTCGTCGGGTAGCGCCCGAATTTTTTGACATATTTCTGGATCGCCCGCGAATATTGCACTCCGCGATGAATCATCTCTTCTTCGCGGTCTCTCTGAATTTGAAAAATGAACGTCGGAGCGATGGCCGCCGCGGCGATGACCAGCAGCGCTACGAACAAAGTGAGCGTCACCAGAATGTAGCCTTGTTCCGATTTGCGGCGTGAAGTTTGTAACTGCGGCATCTGCTTCAACTCTTTGCCCGTGCGGTTATCCTTGAGTGAGTGGGATTTCCTGCCGGTTATTGTTCAGTACGTCTTCAATCTCGACCGCGGTTGGGGAGATGCGCAGAACTTTGTAACGGCGGTCCACGATCTCGCCTTCGGACGCGATAAAAACGTCCTCACCCTGTTGCAGAAAAATCTTCTTGGCCTCTCCCGGGTGGCTGGCAAAGCCAAAAAATTTCAAATCGATAGGCGGAGGTGGTGGAGGTCCTGTGGGCCCGGCGGCCGCCGCAGCCTGCGCTTGCTGGCGATCCGTCACAGCTGGCGCCACGGGCGTCGGAATATCCATCTGCGCCTGGAAAATATTTCGCCCCGAACCTTTATATTCCGTATCTTCACTCTGGCGTAGCCAGTCGTAACGCAAAGTCGGGTCAAGCGAGCGTGCGGTTTTCTTTACGGTCGTCGTCCTGCGCGTGGGGCGCGGAGCGGTTGTGCTTGGATCATCCAGCGCTAACGCATTGTCCGAAGGACGGGCTACGGCAGGCGCGGCACTCGTTCCGCCGGAACTGAAAAGCCAGTTCGCGACCAGCAGCACTGCCAGTACCAACAGCACGACGGCCGCGATCAACTTCCCCCGGTTTTCGGTGCCCGCTTTCATTCCAGAACTATGCCCCTGTCCTCAGGTATGTTTCCAGCTTCACGTGCAATTTCACAATGCCGCCCTGCTGCCCGACCAGATCGACGCCGTTGACAATAAAAAAGACCTGATCGCGCTCCAGCGAATTCACGTAGCGAACCAGCTGAAGATAGTTTCCCGAAAGTTCTGCTTCTACTTCAAAAGGAGCTAGTCCCACTGGCTCCGGATCTTTCGCTGTCTGCTTGATGCTGTCGATCTTCGCTCCGCTTTGATCGGCCAGGCGGTACATGGCTTCGTAGATCGCCGAGTCACGTGTCGGCAAGCGGTCTTTGTAGAAACCGTTGATCTGGGTTTGTGCGACTCCAATCTTCTTATCCATGCCGCGCAGCGGCTCGACCTGACGCGTCTTGAGCTGCAGATCTTTCCACAACGAGTCCAGTTGCTGCCGCCGCGCCGTTTGCGATCCGGCAATCGGAGAAAGCAGAACCACAATCGCCGCAAGGTCGATCACACCCAGCGCGATGAACCCGATCTTCAGCTTGTCACGAGCGTTTTGCAGGCCTGCCATTATCGGGCACTCCGTATCGTGGTGCCTTCGGGTACATACAGCGAACTGATGTTGAACTGCACGTTGTCGCCCGCGACGGGCGTCATTGCGTTTACCTGAGAAACGATCGCCGCCTGCCGGAAGTGGCGCGAATCTTCCATGTTACGCACCAGTTCTAGAACCTTCTCCTGCGATTCGCCCGCTACTACCAAGCTCAATTCGAGCGGATGATCTGACGACATGGCCGGAGTGATCGAGACCACGTGTACACGCGCCGGCATCACCTGCTCCAGATCTTCGAAGACCTTGGTCCAGGAAAATGCTTTTCGTTCGAAGGCATCATTCAAAAATTGCGAACGGTCGCGGATGACCCTGTTTTCGCGGCGGTTCAACAACGCCTGCGCCTTCTGTTCTTCGTTATCACGCTCGGCAATCTGCTGTTCTCGTTCGTGAATTAGCGTTCGATCGTGCGCCGCCGTATACCATCCCACCCCAGCGCTATAAACAAGAACCATCGTCAGCAGGATGACAGCGGCCAACGCGCCGCCCCAGCGCAGCCAGAAATGGCGCGGATCCTCGTAAGGATGACTCGCGAGATTGATGTCGAGGCGCATGTTTTAAGCTAGTGCCCCCACAATCCCAGCTACCTGCCACTTGGGAATTGAGTCACGTCCACCACCGAGTTGTGAACTTCCGGCCAACTCTTGTACCTGAGCCCCGGTTTGTGCGCGTAGGGCAGCAGCCGCTTCTTCCAGGTTAGGCAATCCCGCTACAAAAATCTGATCGATATTCAGATTGTAGGTGTCCTGGAAAAAGACGACTGAGGGATAAACCTCTTCCGCCAGCCTGTCTCCCGTGATATCCACGCCGTTGGTATTCTCCAGCGTGCGGAACAGCAGGATCTGCTGCTGGTCGAGAATCGCGATACTGATCGTTCTCGCGTCTACTTTTAGCACCAGCGCGGGACGCGCGGCTCGTGCCGCGCCAAGTGCGCCCAGCATGGAGGGCATGACCACTCCCGGGTTGTAGCCCGCTTCTACGAAAGCCGATTCATACTCCTCAATCACGCTGCTCAGAGCAACCGCTGCAATCACCCGCACGCTGCCTTGTGCCGGATGCGAATGATAGGAAACTTTGGCTTTCTCGACGTCGAAGGGTAGAGATTTTTTCAAACGGAAACGCACCACCGCTTCCGCTTCCTCGCGTTTGGTGGGCAGAGTTTCGAAATCGAGAAACACTACACGCGCGGCTGCATCGGGAAGGAGCGCGATCACATCGCGGCCACGCGTCCCGCCAAATCGCCCCAAAGCGTCGCGAATTCCCTGGGCGACATTGTCACGATCCTTGAGATTCGGTTCGGTCAGATCAGGAACCAGGCTTCCCGGACGGAGGCTTGCAGTCGCGCACTCCACCGGGCCGCCGGGTTGTGAGGTGCGACCCGCCAGAACACGATCCGCCGTGATCTCACACGCCAGATTCGGACGCGAGCTGGAACTGAAACTATTGCTCATGGCTATTCTTCATCGCTTGGAATTCAATAAGACCCGAGCAGCCCGTAAAAAGCAAGGCCTGAAAGGGTTAGTACCGTGATGTCAGGTACTGAACCGGCCCTGTTACCGCATGCTCTCAATGAAGGTGACTTTGTTAATCTCCTTCAGCGTCGTCATCCCCAGGCGGACTTTGTCGAGCGCGGATTCCCGCAGAAAACGCATACCCTCTTCGCGCGCCGCGCGCCGGATTTCCGAAGTCGGCTTCTTGGCCAGAATCATCTCGCGAATGCGGTCGCTCAAATCCAGCAGTTCGTGGATCGCGGTTCGCCCGCGGAACCCTGTGCCTGCACACTCGATGCAGCCCTGCCCCTCGAAAAATGGGACCTTCGACCACTGTTCGGCGTCGAGTCCGCTGGCTTCGAGAATCTCTCTCGTATAGGTCACCGGCGCGCGACAAGTGTTGCAAATGAGTCGGACCAGCCGCTGCGCCAGAATGCAATTCAAAGCCGATACAAAGTTGTAAGGTTCGACGCCCATGTTCAGAAAGCGTCCGATCACATCGACCACGTTGTTGGCGTGAACTGTGGTAAACACCAGGTGACCGGTCAGCGCGGACTGAATTGCAATCTGCGCGGTTTCCGCATCACGGATTTCGCCGACCATGATTTTGTCGGGATCGTGCCGCAGGATCGAACGCAATCCGCGGGCAAAGGTCAATCCTTTTTTCTCGTTTACCGGAATTTGCGTGATACCGCGCAGCTGGTATTCCACCGGATCTTCGATGGTGATGATCTTGTCTTCATCTGATTTGATTTCGCTGATGGCCGCGTACAGAGTTGTCGTCTTACCGCTTCCAGTCGGCCCGGTGACCAGCACCATGCCATAAGGTTCTTTGATGTAGCGGCGGAACCTGCGCAGATCGTCTTCATCGAAACCGACAACATCCAGAACAAGTTTCTGGAACTTCTCACTCATCGATTCTTTATCGAGAACGCGGAGCACTGCATCCTCGCCGTGAATCGACGGCATGATCGAAACACGAAAATCGATGGGCCGCTCTGGTGTTCCATATTTCACGCGGAACCGGCCGTCCTGCGGCACGCGGCGTTCCGAAATATCCAGCTCGCTCATGACCTTGATACGCGAAATGATGGTCGAGTGATGTTCCTTACCGATGGGCGGCATGGCCTGCGTCAGCACGCCGTCGATACGGAACTTGATGTGAACTGAATCGTCCTGCGTCTCAATATGAATATCACTGGCTCGGCGCTGCAGCGCGGTGAAGATCGTTGTATCGACCAGGCGGATGATCGGGCTATCGCCCTCTGCTGTCAGCCGGTCGATCGAAATTGTTTCGTCGCCGCTTTCATCTTCGTGAACCACATCGAGCGTGAAGCCTTCGCTGGCTTGTTCGAGCACGCGCTTCGATTGTTCGGTCTTCTTGAGGATTTCCGTGATCTGCCCGAGCGTGGCGACCTTCGTGATCATCCGCCGCTGCAATAGCAGGCTGATCTCGTCGATCATCATCAGCTGGCTGGGATCGGCGATCGCAATCACGAGTTTTCCGTCCGCTGTCTCTTCCAGCGGAATGAAGTTGTAACGGAACATCAGGTGAACTTGAATCTTCTTGAACAGATCGTGCTGCAGTTGGAAATCGTGCAGGTCGACGAATTCGCAGCGGTAACGCCGTGCGACGTCTTGCGCTTTACTCAGTTCCGCGGCCTGTGCGGCCGTGTTAGTCCGGCCTCCATTGCCGCCGGTTACGAGAACTGGTTTTTGCTCCGCCATGGTTGCCATTCCAAACCGCCTGACTGCACCCTAAGAATGCTTAGTTTAGTGAATTCCCGTACCCAAAGTGAAGATCGGCAGATACAAAGAGATCAACACTCCGCCTACGAACACCGCCATCACGATCAGAATCAACGGCTCGATCAGCGCCATTGCCGCGCCCAGTGCCGTCTGCACATCTTCTTCATAAAATTCCGCGACCGAGTTGAGCATGGCTGGCAGCGCGCCGGTG
>Ga0206971_10169_pt1 | contig 23245 bp, 16 predicted proteins | sample Alteio_BWOrgHeat_85_FD_152917 | JGI IMG/M metagenome (GOLD analysis project Ga0206971, IMG submission 152917) | Enriched cells from forest soil in Barre Woods Harvard Forest LTER site, Petersham, Massachusetts, United States -... | ecosystem: Environmental > Terrestrial > Soil > Temperate forest >...
CCAGTGTATCCGCTCCCTGTAACACGCAGATTACTATCCTGTAAATTAATTGTAAAGACTCTTCCGGGAATATGCTGAAATATTCGTCGGATATGCGAAAACGAATCACGGCATGCCTCATCTTTTTGACGCTACCCCTCTTGGCGGTCCCGATGCAGGAGACCCTCACGCGGGCCGATGCGGCTCCCAGCACCGACACGCTTCGGCTGGCCTTTCCCGGCGTTTCCGGACCGGTTCCCTATGAGACTTACGGTAAATTCGAGAATCTGGCGACCCCTCAGTACCGTTATTCCATCTCCGACCATGTTGGGCTTACGCATGCCGTCGGAGAGGGGATTTATCCGAATTCCGATGTGTTTAAGGATCCCGCGTATTTGGCGCTGATGAAAGAAGGAAAGCTCACCGGAAGCCAATGGCATTATGTGGATACCCCTACGGCTGCCCTTAATTTTTATAAATGGGCGTCCTGCTCGGAGGATCCCGGAGTCAAACAATTTTATTGCGCGTTGATGTTGGAGCGCGCCAATAACCTGGAAGCGGCGGTCAAAGCCTTGTACGCGGTGGCTGTTCACTTTCCGAAATCGGTGGGACTTACCTATTACAACACGCCTTGGTACATGGGACCGGCGGCGTTGGACCGCATGGAAGAAATTCTTCGCCGGCATCCGCAATTGAAAATGGAATGGACCGGAGGGGAAATCCGCATCCAAAATCGATTCGATACGCAGACGAGCAATGATGTGTACAGCACGGATCCCGGGCGCCTGATCCGTTTGACGTCATCCCCCGCGGCTTCTGGCGGGGGAACCAGAGCCAAACTTGGATCCCCGACAGGGTCACTCGGGGATGACGGCTTAAATGTGACGCAGACCATCGGCGGGCCCAAAGTGCAATTGAAAAAATACGCCAATCACCACTGGCAGCTGTTCGTCGATGGGAAGCCCTTTCAGATCAAGGGGATTACCTATTCTGTCACCCCGGTGGGCTTAAGTCCTGACCGTGGAACCTGGGATGTCTCCAAGGACTGGCAAATGGTGGATACCAATCACAACGGCCTTCACGACGGCCTTTTCGAATCGTATATCGATAAAAATGGCAACGGCGTGCGCGATCCGGACGAACCGGTTGTTGGGGATGCTCAGCTGCTTAAGGATCTTGGCGTCAATACCTTGCGCGCGTATCACCATCTCTATAATAAGGAATTGTTTCGGCGTCTTTATAAGGACTACGGCTTTTACATTCTTTGCGGTGATGTGTTGGGAGGCTATGCCATCGGCAGCGGAGCCAATTGGAAAGAAGGTACGGATTATCGGGTCCCGGCGCAGCAGGAACGGATGCTGGCCGGCGTTCGGCAGATGGTGGAAGATTATAAGGATGAACCCTACATTCTCATGTGGGTGCTCGGAAATGAAAATGTTTATGGGGTGGGCAATAATTCCGGCCAGTACCCGGAAGCGTTTTATTCTCTCGTCGACCGTGCCGCGCAGCTGATCCATCAGCTCGATCCCACGCGTCCGGTCGCCATCGCCAACGGGGATGAACTTTATCTGGACATCTTGAAAGAGAAAGCGCCGCACATCGATGTTTTTGGCGCCAATGTCTACCGCGGGGACGAGGGATTCGGGCGCAGCCTCATGAAGGATGTCCAAGAGCAGCTCGACAAACCCTTTATGGTTACGGAGTTCGGGGCGCCGGCCTACGCAGAAGGATATCCCGAGGATCAGGCGGAAGCTTATCAGGCCATGTATCTGGCAAACAATTGGGAAGATCTCCAGGCCAACATGGCCGGACGCGGCGTTGGCAATGCCCTTGGGGGTGTCCTATTCGAATTTATGGACGAATGGTGGAAGGCGAACAGCGATCTTCCTTTGAAGATCCAGAAGGAACGTCCGGAATGGTACGCATCGAAATCGGCGCTCTATAAAAACCTGCAGCCGGAAAACCATGATAAAGTCCCCCAATTCGGTCTGCCCTATTTGGACGGGTGGAGTTACGAAGAGTGGTTTGGATTGGTGAGTCAGGGCTCTGGGAAAGGCAGTCCGTTCGCGCGAGTGCTACGCCCCGCCTATTATCGGATGAAACGAGTATGGAACGACAAGTGAAGCGGGGTTTATCCTGCGCGGCCGTGGGGATGTTCCTGCTCGTCATGGGTGGCTGTTCAAAACAGGACGCCGCCTCTAAGAACGAAATTGTCGTCTGGCATTGGCTGACCGACCGCGAAGATGCTCTCGAAACGTTGGCGGATCAATACGAGAAATCGTCGGGCGTGAAGGTGCGTTTAGAAGTGTATGCGCCCTCGGACGTGTACTCCTCGCGAATCCGCGCTTCCGCGCAGACCAACACCCTCCCAGATATCTTCGGCGTCCTCGGTGAGCCATGGGATCTGGCCAGCTACATCAAGTCCGGTCATGTCATGAATCTCGAACCAGCGATGGTTGCGGAGCATGGGGCCTGGCGCCATCAATTTTATCCGAAGGCTCTCGCGACCAATACCTTTATAGCCGGCAACCAGTATGGCGTGGCTCCCGGCATCTACGGCGTTCCCTTGGATGTCACCAATATTCAGCTGCTTTACAACAAGGACTTATACAAGCAGGCAGGGCTGGATCCCGAGCGTCCGCCGAAAACGTGGCCGGAATGGATGGCCGATTGGCACCAACTGAAAGCGGTGGGGACTCCGGGGTTGGTAAGCGGCTGGGGCGAAACGTGGATGATCAATTGCTTCGCCAGCAACTATGCCTTCAATCTTATGGGAGAACAGAAGGTGCTGGATACATACCGGGGCAAAGTCCCCTATACGGATCCGGATTGGATCAACGTTTTTTCCGTGTTTGATGAAATTCGCAAAGAAGGTCTCCTCGTCAGCGGCGCAGTCACGATGATCAACAAGGCGGCCGAGCAAACCTTCGCGAATGGGAAAGCCGCCTACGCCTTCAATGGGTCCTGGTGCGTTCATCCCTATCAGGAAATGAACCCGACCTTATCCTACGCGCCCATTCTGCCGCCGCGGTTTTCGAATCGATTCCCGATGCGCATCTGGGGCGGTGCGGGATCTTCCTTGATGGTCAACGCCCAATCGCCACGCCGCGAAGAGGCCATCAAATTTTTAAAATGGCTGACGTTGGAGCCGCAACAAGCGATGCTTTCGAAAGAGACGTTTAATTTGCCCTCGAATCGGTCGAGCGCCGTGGCATTGCCGCCCATTCTGGCCGCGTTTGCGGCCCACATGGAAGAGACGACGCATCCGTCGCAATGGCCGGTGTCGGAACGACCCGCCATCACGGAAGCCATTGGCAAAGGCATCCAATCGATTTTGATTGGCGAGAAAACTCCCGTACAGATGGCGCAGGAAATCGAAGCACTGAAAAAACAACAATGAGCTGGAAGAAAACCCAAGAACTGATTACCACCTATTTGTTTGTCCTTCCAGCAGTTCTGCTGTTCGTCGTGTTTTCGGTTTTTCCTTTTTTTAAAGTTTTTCAGCTTAGTGTGTTTGATTGGGATGGTATTGCTCCCCAAATGCGTTTTGTCGGCTTCGCCAATTTTCGCGACGCCATTTTCCGGGACCCGTCCTGGTGGATTTCGTTGCGAAATGCGTCGGTGATCACGCTCATGACCTTGCTTTTCCAAAACACGCTGGCTCTGGTGTTGGCCTTAATCGTCGATCGCGAAATCCGAGGGAAGAATTTTTACCGAGTGGTCTTTTATCTGCCACCGGTTCTCTCCGGCATTGTCGTCGGTCTGGTGTGGAACTGGATTTTTGATGGTTCGCATGGCCTGTTGAATTATGCGCTCGCCGGCGTGGGGCTCGGTCATTGGACCCGCGCCTGGTTGGCCGATCCCAAAACGGCCCTTTTGTCGGTAGCCGTGATTCATATGTGGAAAGGGTTTGGGTGGGGGTTCGTGATTCTCTTGGCCGGCTTGCAGGCGATCCCGCGCGAATTAAATGAAGCGGCGCGGGTGGATGGCGCGGGGGAATGGCGGATTTTTTCGCGCATCACGGTGCCGCTCATGCTTCCGGTTTTCTTTTTAGTGTCGGTCTTGACCATTCTCGGGACGATGCAGATATTTGACATCATCATTTCGACAACCAACGGCGGGCCCGGTTATCACACGGAGGTCCCGATCACGCGAATCTTGGTCGCGATGGTGGGATCGTCGCGTTTCGGTTATGCCTGTTCGCTCGGCATCCTCTTCGGGCTGATTCTCTTGGCGGTGTCTTTGGTTCAAATGCGCCTGTCCAAATGGTCGTCTCGGTATTCTTAAATGGCTGAAATTCTAACCCCACCGCGACCCAGCGAAAAGATTCAATTCCAGCTTTGGGCTTACAAAATGAAGCACTGGCTCCGGCATGGGTTGGCCGAATTGGTTTGTATGACCGTCGCTGTCGCTTGCCTTTTTCCCTTGGTTTGGATGATCTCCTCAAGCCTGAAAACGCAAAGCACGGTTTTTTCGGACATGCGGCTGTGGGTTCCCCATCCGCATTGGCACAATTATTACGAAGCCTGGACTCGGGGCCACTTCGGGCAGTATTTTTTTAACAGTATCCTTTATACGGTCATTGTCGTCTTTGGGGTGATTTGGATCGCCTCTATGGCCGCCTACGCCTTTTCTCGACTGGAATTTCCCGGCCGCAATGTGATGTTTATCATCATTATTTCGACCATGATGATTCCGATTCCCGGCTCCTTTATTGCCCTGTACGTGGTTCTGAATAAATTGGGACTGATCGACACGCGGCTCGGCTACATTCTCCCGCAAATTAATGGCGGCCTGGCGCTCGGGGTTTTTCTGCTTAAGACCTTTTTCGATAAGCTTCCTCCGGATCTGGAAGATGCGGCGCGCATCGACGGGTGCAATAAATTCCAGGTCTACTGGCATGTGGCGATGCCGTTAGCCAAGCCGGCAGTAGCTGTCCTGGCGGTTTTTAACGCGCTGGCCGTCTGGAATGAGTACCTCTTGGCCATGCTGGTGCTCTCGAACCGGTCGCTCATGCCGCTTCAGCGCGGCCTCATGGTTTTCCAGGGCTCGCATATCACGGAGTATCCATTGCTCATGGCGGGAATTACCATCTCGATCATTCCCATCGTTTCGCTTTATTTCCTCATGCAGCGCTACATCGTGGCGGGAATTACCGCCGGCGCGCTTAAAATGTAAATGCAGTCGTCTGCCGTCATGAGAGTTGCGTTTGTTTTCCTCATGGCTTCCCTCACTTCCCTCAGCGCCTCGACGTCTTTTCAGCTTCACGATCCCGGACGTGAAACGAGGGTGGCCTATGATCGCTATGGAGTTTTTATCGGTACGGGGACCCATCAGTACCGCTACTACATCAACGACCGCGACGGGTTGGCCAACGCTGTTGGGGAAGGAGTTTATCCCAATGTGGAAGGCCTTCGGCAGGATCCCGCTTTTATAGCGTGGCGCCGCGACAAACCGCTGTCGGGAAATCTCTGGGACGACCTCAACGCGGGGCGGAATCAGGAAGCCTTTTTCGAGTGGGCCTCCAATCATGATCAACCGATCGGCCTCAAACAATTTTATGTGGGGATGGTTTTGGAAAATGCGGGACTCTATGCGCAGGCCATTAAAGCCTATCAGGCCGTCGTCATCCATTTCCCGACGGCCTATGCCCACACGACGTGGGGATCGCCCTGGTACGCCGGGCCGGCGGCGCTGGATGCGATCGCTTGGCTCATCCGTCAGCATCCGGAATTAGGGATGCGCCTAGACGGCGGCCGGATGCGCATTAAGAATCGCTACGATGATAATCCGCGCAATGAAGAGTTCAGTGTCGATCCTGGCCGAATTGTCGCGCAGGCGGTGCCCACTCCGATGCCAAGCAGGGTCCTTTTATCCACCTTGCCCGTCCGTCGGGAACTTGGCAAGGGTCATGTGCGTCTCGTTCAACGATCAAACGGTCATTGGCAGATGCTGGTGAGTGACGTCCCCATGATTGTTCGGGGCGTTACGTACAATGTTGTGCCGGTGGGCAAGTCGCCGGATAACGGCACGCTCGTCGTCCACCGGGACTGGATGCTGGCCGATGAAAATCAGAATGGAAAGATTGACGGTCCGTATGATTCCTGGGTGGACGCCAACCGCAATAATCGCCAGGACCCCAACGAGCCTGTCATCGGTGATTTTCGGCTTTTGCAGGCGATGGGGGCCAACACCTTGCGTCTGTATCATCACGAATACAACAAGGCGCTTTTGCGAGACCTTTATGGGCACTATGGGATCCGGGTAGTCATCGGCGATCTGTTAGGCGCCTACACGGTCGGATCGGATGCGGACTGGTCGGAAGGGACCGACTATCGGGATGCGGCACAACGCCGGCGCATGCTGGCCTCGGTCCGCGAGATGGTGGAAAGCGATAAAGACGAGCCATATCTTTTGTTCTGGGTTCTCGGGAACGAGAACAATTATGGCAATGGGAACAATTGCCGAAAATACCCAGATGCCTATTACAGCCTGGTGAACGAGGCGGCCCGACTGATCAAGTCTCTGGATTCTCAGCACCCGGTTGCGGTGGCCAACGGGGACCTTACCTTTATCGATAAAGCGGCGGCGCTTTGCCCGGACGTCGACATTCTCGCCGTCAATGCTTATCGCGGGCGGCATGGCATGGGCGATAGTTTCTGGCAGGATACCGCAGAACTTTGGGGAAAGCCGGTGCTCATTTCCGAATTTGGCGCCCCGGCGTACCATCGCTACAAGTCCACCGCCGGAGCAGAGGCGGAACAGGCGGAATTTCTGAAAAATAATTGGAACGACATTGAGCGAAACGTCGGCGGGGGACCCGGCGAAGGCAATTGTTTGGGTGGTATCATTTATGAATGGATGGACGAATGGTGGAAGGCTGGACCGGCGTATGATCCAGCGGTCCATGATGCCGTCGGCCAGTTTCAGGGACCGTTTCCGGACGGTTGGAGTTATGAGGAATGGTATGGTATCGTGAGTCAGGGAAATGGACGCCTTAGTCCTTTCCTGCGCCAGCTCCGGCCGGCCTATGATGTTTTTAAAAATAACTTATGGAATGCCAGAGCGTGGGCCAAACGAGGTTTGCCCAAATAAGGACAACGGAAAACTAGAAAAGGAGACAAACGACAATGAAACACCGAAGTCAATGGATCACACCGGCCCTGGTTCTGGGCTTGGCGGCATTGTGTTTCGCCGCGCCTAAGAAACATGCGGCGTCGGCCGATGCGTCCGCGAAAAATGTCTTTTATGTATATTCCGATAAAGGCGCCAAAGGAAATCACTATATTCCTTCAGGGTGGATGGGCGACTACGGGGATATAAAAATCGACGATGGCAACACAACCGACCCCGCGGACGGGAAAACCTGCATCAAAATAACCTATACCGGGAAAGCGACGCAAGGCGCCAACTGGGCGGGGATTTTCTGGCAGCACCCAGCCAACAACTGGGGCGAAAAGCCTGGCGGGTTTGACCTCTCCACGTATAAGCGGCTGACGTTCTGGGCGCGCGGAGAAGACGGGGGCGAAAAAGTCGCCGAGTTTAAAGTCGGCGGCATTACTGGGGAGCACGGCGATTCCGATTCCGCCGCCGTCGCCCCGGTGACGCTCACCAAAGATTGGAAAAAATACACCATTGATCTGGCGGACAAGAACATGTCCCACATCATCGGTGGTTATGGACTGTCGGCCAGCCGCGATGACAACCCGAACGGGTTTGTGATCTACCTGGACGAAATCCGCTTCGAATAACCCACACCCCCCGACCCCCTCTCCCTCCGCAGGGAGAGGGGGGAGACGGCGTTTCCTTCCCCCTGCTGAGGGGGAAGGCGGCCAAAGGCCCGGATGAGGGTCTCCCTCCTTCCATGAATAAAATCCCTTCAAATGCCTCTAAGAATATGTGGAAGGTCCTTACTTCTTACGCCAACGCGCGCGTGAACTCCGTCTCGGGGCTACTGACGCTGAAAAGCGTCTCTGGTTTTTCCTGAGATCGCGCTCTTTAGCGCCCTACAAATTCAGACGGCAATATGTGATAGGTCCATTCATCGCGGATTTCTGTTGTTTAGAAAAGCGACTCGTCATCGAGTTGGATGGAAGTCACCATGCCGAACAAATCGAACAAGATCATGAACGCGCTGATTATATGGCTTCGCTCGACTTTCAAACGCTGAGATTTTGGAATGCTGAGGTGCTGCATCATCCGCAGGAGGTTGTCGAGAAGATCTTTGAAGTTTTGAGTCAAATCGAAAGGCGCATGACGGAGAGAAAGCGGAACCTTTATGGATGGAGGAAGAACCCTTGAACCCTCACCCCAGCCCTCTCCCTCAGTAGGGAGAGGGGGAACAGCTGTTCCTTCCCCCTGCTGAGGGGGAAGGCGGCCAAAGGCCCGGATGAGGGTTAGGAAGCGGTGCCGCGGCGTTTTTCGAGTTCCTTGCGGATTTCCTGGGCCCGTTCCTGCGTCAGATCGTAAGGCAGCATGATGGCTATGGCGGCCAGGTAAGTAATGACGGGGATGCCGACTTCAAACATTCGAAGCAACAACAGAGTCTGAGAAGTTTGAGCGCCGCCTAATTCCTCGTGAAATCCCGTCCAGTTGAGCACATAGCCCGACAAGGCCAGGGCGACCGCATTTCCCAGCTTGACCATGAACCAATAAATAGCTCCGAAGGTCGCCTCCCGGCGCTGGCCGTTTTCCAACTCGTCCTGATCGCAGACATCCGCGATCATCGCGGCCACGGTCGTAAAAAGACCGCCAAGCCCGAAAGCTGTCAAGGGCGCGGCCAAGAGGATCAGCCACGGCATTTGGGGGTTATAGAATGGGAATTTGATGGCAAAGCCTAAAATCGCGAGCGACGTGGAAATCAGGAACGCCTTCTTCTTCCCAATTTTGGAGGCGAGCCACGCGACGATGAAAATCGCTCCGAACGTACACAAGGACGAAAGGCTTCCGAACAGTCCGATGTATTTGCCTGACGTCGAAGCATTTTTGTCACCGTGGAACAGGTAATAGATGATCGTGTAATTCCCGAGGCCGGCGATGATCATGAATCCATTGAAGATGAAGAAAGTAGCCAGAGCCAGCTTGGTGAAGCGCGCGTTCTTCAGCGTGATCCAGATGCCACGGAAAAAGCTTTGCACGTGATGAAGCGCGCCGTTAAATAGGCTTTCCTTCGACTCGGACTGCTTGTGTTCCTTCAAGGCGATCTTGTAGAACGGCTCTTTGCAGAGCAATCCCGGCAGCATGCCGCACAACGTGATCGCGATTCCCACGCCGATGGCCAGGCCTCGAGCGCCGTTGACGGGATCGGAGAAGATGGTTTTGTTGTACATCACTGCCCAGAACCAGGGGACGGCAAGCCAGGCAACCTGTCCGATAAAGTTGGCGAAGGCCTGGATGCGGGTGCGCTCGTGATAATCGGCGGTCATTTCATAACCCAGCCCGATAAAGGGCGCCGCAAAGATCGTATAGCAGATGAACAGGATGTTTGTGCCAATAAGGAAAAAGAAGAAGTAGAAATGCTTGCTGTGACCCGGCGGGAGACGCCACATGAGCGCATAGATGATTCCGGAGAGGATCGCTCCGACGACCATATAAGGCCGGCGCCGCCCCCAGCGGAAACTCGTATGGTCTGAGACATAGCCCATGATCGGGTCCACGATCGCATCAGTCAGTTTTGAGAGCGCGAGAATCAGGCCGATTTTCGCGGGATCCATATGGAACTCAAGATTCAGCACAATGACCATGCAGCCCAAGCTGGCTGGGACGAGATTGTTCGCCAAGGCGCCCAAGCCATAGACAAGTTTTTGTACGAATGGGACGCGATCTTTTGCCGCGGTGGTAGACTCACTCATAAAGGCCCTTTCCGGATCCGATCGTTTTTAGGGAAAGTCGGATCAAATCAAAAACCCTCTCCTGTTGTCAATGAAGCGCGACATACAACGCGGCTCAATTATTTCATAGGTCCTACAGTCTCGAATTTTGGCCCAAAAGACTATAGTGCATTTGTTCGAAAATTTGCCAAAATGAACACCGCGGATGAGCCGAGATTTTCATCAGTCCCTTGCAAAATTCCTGTGCGCGCTACTTTTGTCCGGCGCGCCCCTCGCGGCCGAAGAATCCTTCCATTTAAATGATCCCGGCCTAGAGTCTATCGTCAATTATCCCAAATACGGGGATTTTAATGGCGTTGGAACTTCCGACTATCACTATTACATCAAAGACCGGGAGGGCCTCTCACGCGCCGTGGGCGAGGGTATCTATCCTAACGTCACCGGCCTCCTAAAAGATCCCGCTTTTCAAAAGATGCAGTATGAAAAAAAGCTCGAAGGAAACGTCTGGGATTTCGTGACGGCCGACGATCCCCAAGCCGGCTTTTACAAGTGGGCCTCCAATCACGATGAGCAGGGCGGCTTAAAGCAATTTTATGCCGCCATGCAGCTCGAAAGAGCGGGACTCTACGAACAGGCCGTCAAAGCCTATTACGCCGTTGTGGTGAATTTTCCCAAGGTGCACGCCAATACCTCTTGGAAAACCCCTTGGTATGTCGGCCCCACGTCACTAGACAGTGTCGCCTATCTCACACGCCAACACCCCGAGCTGAAAATGCGCCTGGAAGGCGGAAGAATCCGGATCCGCAATCGCTTTGATGACGACCCGCGAAACGATGTTTTTGAGATTAATCCCGGACATATCGTGTCGGCCTCCGAGCACCCCGCGCCACCTGAGCGCGTCAATCTGAATTCGCTGTCGATCCAGCGTCAGCTCGGTCATGGCCCAGTTCATTTAACGCAGTATGCCAACGGGCATTGGCAGCTTTTTGTGGACAAGGCACCCTACGTGATTCGCGGGATCACCTACAGTGCGACTCCAATCGGTAAAACACCCGATGATGGCAGCTGGGTGGTGCACCGGGATTGGATGCTGTCCGATGTGAACAAAAACGGCAAGATCGATGGGCCCTACGACTCCTGGGTCGGTCAATACAAGGATGGGAAATTGATCGGTAAGGGGCCGGCGGTTGGAGATTTTCGTCTGCTTAAGGAAATGGGTGTCAATACGATCCGGCTCTATCATCACGGGTATAACAAAGCGCTATTGAAGGATTTATACCAGACCTACGGAATTCGCGTGATCATGGGCGATTTCTTTGGGGCCTACACGATCGGGTCCGACGCGGATTGGAACACCGGCACCGATTACCGCGATCCCGAACAGCAGAAGCGCATGCTCGAGTCGGTGCGGCAGATGGTGGAAGAGTATAAAAACGAGCCCTATATCCTCTTCTGGGTTCTCGGCAACGAGAACAATTACGGCAATGCCAACAATTGCCGCGAAGTCCCCGACGTCTATTATGCTTTCCTTAATAAGGCAGCGCAGCTGATCAAATCTCTCGATCCAAATCACCCTGTCGCGCTCTCCAACGGAGATCTGCTTTTTATCGATAAGGCCGCCAAGCTATGCCCGGATGTGGACATTTTTGGCGCCAACAGCTACCGCGGCAGCCATGGAATGGGTGACAGCTATTGGCAGGATGTGCAGGACGAATGGGCCAAACCGATTTTGATTTCGGAATTCGGTTGCCCAGCCTATCACCGCCACAAATCGCCACAGGAAACGGAAAAACTTCAAGCCGAATACCTGCGCGGCAATTGGGATGATATCGAGCGTAACCTTGGCGGTGGTCCGGGTGTCGGTAATGCGATCGGCGGCGTGTTGTTTGAGTGGATGGATGAATGGTGGAAAGCAGGGTCCCCTCCTACGTTTGATCCGGCCGTTCATGATACCGTCGGGCAATTTGCGGGTCCCTTTCCAGACGGCTGGAGTTATGAAGAATGGTATGGTATTGTTAGCCAGGGCGATGGGAAAAACAGTCCCTTCGAACGGCAGCTGCGCCAAGCGTATTTCGTATTCAAAGACGAACTATGGAATCCTAGGGAATGGAAAAAAAGGGGACTTCCTCAGTGAACCGCCGGATTTTCGCCGCGGTCGGACTTTTCCTGTCCGGCATCGCTCACGCGGATACCTCCGCCTCCACCTATAACCCGGCTTGGGCCGGTGAACTCGGCTGGACCAATTCTGAATTATTCGCCAGGCCCTTTGCATCCTTCGCCTACATGAAGGACAACTCCTCTGAAAGCAACTATCTCCCCTGGTGGGAAACCGACGTGGCGCATCCCATCCGTGATTACAGCGCCGGAGCTCTGCCGGTGGGCGGCGTCCGATTGGACACGGCCTTGGAATCCGAAGTGACGTTCCATCGCTTGCTCCCCGGATGGACCAAACAAACCTCACCGACGGGGATCGATAATGTTTATTGCCATGGCGTCTTTGTAGCCGGAACCTGCGTCGCTACGCCAGGTAGCACGTCTCAGGAAGACCAAACCGCGCGCGCCGGCCAGGCCGCTTACGTCAATTTCGGTATGCATCCGATCCAGTCGATCACCGGAGACATCGGCGTCGAAGCGATCGGCAATTACGACCAGCGCTACTGGTTTCCAGTCAACGATGAACATCGCATGTCCAATGACGACAAGTCGATCAAAATTGTGCGCGGCGAAATTAAATACGACGATGGAAATGTGATGCTGCGCGGTTTCGAAGGCGTGCCGAATTACAACTGGCTCGGCCAAAACGATCTCTTTCAGCTTATGCCATCGCAAACGGATGTTGAATTCTACCGTCAAATCAATGGAGAAATCGCGCCCCGCGGCGGGGAGATGCGGGTCAAATCGCCTTTAGGAACGTTGGATGTTCTCGGCGGCACAGAGCCGCGCTGGACCTATGGATCGAGCGTCTACGCACGTTACGAAGCGCCTGTGATCGGAAACCTGGAACAAAGCGTTTTGTACCGCAATGAAAATATTCCCTGGGGATTTGAAGACCCGGATGAACGTCGGTGGACCCTGTCTTATAACGCCAGCTATCCATTTTCCGATCGCGTCCAAGGTCACGCCGGAATCCTCTACCAGCCATTCCGATTGCACCGTTCCTATACTGATGTGGATTCCAATAACAATATTATGACGGACTCGACGCACCAAAGCGACGCTTTTGGGGGAACCATGCGCGTGGACGTTCGTCCTCCGCAGTGGGTAGATCAGTCCGGCTTGGGCTACACCTACCTCGGTCCCGTGGCCGGCGACAAGCAGCAGATCGATTTAGATGCCACTCGGACCGTGGTCGCCAACTGGACATTGTCAGGGGCGTACATTTATCGCCAGCCGATTAAGGGACCCGTTCCGTATATTTTCCAGGGGACGCTGGCCAATCCCGGCGCCGTGCTCGCTCAGCCACGCGGACCCGACGATCCTTTCCGTGTTCAGTGGGATAATCGCAAAGCCCATATTTTCAGCCTGACTCTCGTCTACGATCCGACGCCTGGCACACCCCTATTTAAATATCAAAAAAATGTTTTGGAAGATTGGAATTTCAATCCCGAAGAAGACGCCACCTGGACGGGTGTGTTGCAATACCGAGTCACCCATTATTTGACGGATACGGACCGCTTGTATTACTACGATGAGGAGCATAACCTCATTTTTGATCCGCCCAACCATACTGGCGCCTTGGCCACCGCGCACCCCTTTAGCTCGGCCACCGGAATGCTGCGCTGGAAGCGCGACAATTGGCATGTGAATGTGGATCTGTCCGGCGGAGAAGCCTTGGCCGGCGCGGCCATTGCGTACACCCCGGAGACCAATTTCTACAAGCCTTCAACGTTATACATGTCCGGCGGAGTGAGCGCGGATAATGGTTTCCTGAAAGCAAGCTTCCGCTACAGCCAGGATGTGTGGGGGCCCTTTGACTATGCGACGCAGTTGGGCTGGACTTATCATCGGATTTATCAAGGAAGCTTGTCGGTGATTTTCCTGAGAGATGCTGAAGCGGGTGTGCGCTACACCGGAACACGAATGACCGATGAATTTATCGGCTCTGACGTGGGTGCCTTTAACGAATATACGTTTTTCTTGACCTATCATTTCTCGCTCGAGCACAATTTTGGCAGCAAGTTCGAGAAGATCGGGCGTCCGCTGCCGCAGTCTTTCCCCGAAGCGCATGTCGCGCTTAGCGACCCCCAATTTACGCCGGACGGATCCGGACCGGTCAAAAATGTCAGTCTCTATCCGCAGGCCTATGCGGAATCCGGCATCTTGTCCTGGAAACTTTATATTCGCAATGCGCAGGGTGAGACGGTACGCAAATGGGAAGGCAACGGCAATCCCCCGAAGGGCGTGCAATGGGAAGGCCTAAGTGTTGACGGAAAGATTCTTCCCGCCGGGGTTTACGGGATCACACTGGATGTGGTGGACTTGTATGGAAACGAAGTGACCAGTCCTTCGCAACCCATCGAAATTCGTTCCGCGGCGCCGGCAGCCGGCGCACCCGCTGCGGCGATTCCTGCGACGCAATATTCCGTCAAGACGACCGCCGAAGGCCTTCGCGTCACGCTGAATGCTCTGGTCCTCTTCGACGTCGACGCCACGGAGCTCAAGCCTTCGGCCAAAGAGGGCCTGAATCAGGTTGTCGATCTTTTAAAAGCCTATCCCTCGAATGCATTGCGCATCACCGGTCATACCGATGCGACGGGTACCGACGCGCATAACGAGACTCTTTCGGTGCAGCGCGCCAAAGCTGTGGCGAACTACTTTATTGAGGTGGGCAAGATTGACGCTACTCGCATCAAGGTCGTAGGCTATGGCAAACGCCGGCCTGTGGCATCCAATGAGACGGAAGAAGGCCGCCAGCAGAATCGGCGTGTGGAAATCGATATCTTGAAGTAACGTTAAAAAGGAGATTGTAATGACCAAAAGACTAGGGCAGTGCATGATACTTGCCATCGGCGTGGCGATGGCATCCGCCGTAAAAGCGGATAAACCAGTGGCGGATTCATCCGTGAAAAATGTTTTTTACGTTTACTCGGATAAAGGCGCCAAAGTGAACCATTATGTTCCTTCGGGATGGATGGGCGACTATGGAGATGTCAAAGTGGAAGACGGCGTGACGACCGATCCCGCCGACGGGAAAACCTGCATTAAAATCACGTATTCGGCCAAAGGCACGCAGGGCGCCGGCTGGACCGGGGTTTTCTGGCAGCATCCGTCAAACAATTGGGGAGAGAAGGCTGGAGGCTATGATTTGTCGGCCTATAAGCGTCTCACCTTCTGGGCGCGCGGCGCGCAGGGCGGCGAGAAAATCGCCGAATTCAAGATGGGTGGAATTACCGGCGAGCACGGCGATTCGGATTCCGGTTCCGTGGGACCGATCACGTTGACCAAAGATTGGAAAAAGTACACAATCGATCTTTCGGATAAGAACCTATCTCACATCATCGGCGGATTTGCCTGGTCGGCCAGCCGCGATGACAATCCGAATGGGTTTGTAATTTATCTCGATGAGATGCGCTACGAACAATAAGTGAAAAAAAGTCCCGTCCTTCTGTGCAGTGTGCTCCTGGCCGGCGGTTTGACCGCCGGCAGGGGGCGCGCGGCCGAACCGGTGCTTCCGGCTCCGACCTTTAAAGTTTTTTCCGTTTATACGGGAAAAGGCGGAGGCCATTCGCATTACGCGCCCTCAGGTTATATGGGGGACAGCGATCTCTCCATGTCCGGGGCTTTCATGACGACCTCGCGCGGTCAGGGTCCCTGTTTAAGGGTGATCTATAAAGCGACCGGGCCGAAAGGTTGGGCCGGGATTTATTGGCAGGATCCGGCGAACAATTGGGGCGATGTGCCGGGCCGTGCCGGTTACGACCTGCGCGGAGCCACGAAACTGACATTCTGGGCCAAAGGTGAGAATGGCGGCGAGCGCGTCCATGAGTTCCGGGTCGGCGGCATCGTCGGGCAATATCCGGATTCGGATGTGGCGAATTTAAGCAACGTCCGGCTCTCTCGCGATTGGAAGCAGTACACCATCGATTTGTCGAAAAAGGATCTTCGCCATATCATCGCCGGTTTTGGAATTTTTGTGAGTAAAGCGGAAAATCCCAGCGGCGCCACCATCTATTTGGACGACATCTTTTTTGAAGGGGCGCATAGCGAGGAGGCCGCGCTTTCTGCGATGGGGCCCGAGCCCACCGGCCGTCTGCCTGTGGAGACGACGGCTCAGACGTCGATGCCGGCGCCCGCCCCCGCCGCACCGGCTGTTCCCACGGTGCCGGCTGAGGCGAAAGATTTGAGCGTCAAGCAAGTCGACGGCGGTCTGAAGGTAAGCTTCAGTTCGCGGCTGATGTTTAAGCCTGGAGAATCCGTACTCGAAGCGGCGAGCGGAAAAGTGCTCGATCAACTCATCAATTTGCTAAGCGCCTATCCGACCAATCGGGTCCTCATCGAAGGCCATACCGACAAAACCGGCGATGCCAAGTTCAATTTGCGGCTGTCGGAATTGCGTGCCCAATCGGTCCGCGATTATTTGATCGCGCATGGCGGGTTTGAGGCGTCTCGATTCCAGATCACGGGCTACGGAGACACCAAGCCGATCGCCGATAACAGCACGAAACCCGGACGGGCGCTCAACCGCCGCGTTGAAGTCACCATCTTGAAGGCTGTGACCCCATGAAAAGGATTTTGTTCATCGCTCTGTGTCTTGCGACGGCGGGATGTCAAAACCCATTCAACCGCACGCGCGATGCTTCCGGCGCCGGGCCCACCGGAACGATATCGGCGACGACCGATTTTGTGGTTTTTAGGGATGAATTAACTACCGGCGGCGGGGCCTTTGAATTTCCGGGTTCGGACGCCCAGAGCCTGAGCTTCAACGATACGTCCAACCCCCTCAGCCGTCGTTCCATCCGCTACAGTTGGACCGGAGACGCGGTGGCGGGCCAAAGCGTTTTCGCGGGATTCGATTTGATGCATACGACCACGCTGGCAGCCTATGCAGGAACCCCCGGCCGCAATTTAGTGGCGACTGGCTCCAATCCCAACTACACCAAAGTGACGTTTTATGCCCGAGGATCTCTATCGAGCAATACGGTTTTGAAGATTGAGGTGGCGGATGATGGAAATACCACCACCCCCGATCCTTGCTTAACCTTGTCCAAGGCCGGCGCTCAGGCAGACGATGTCTGTTCGGCTAACGGGCCTGATCCCTTTGCGCAGCCCCCTCAAGTGCTGTCAACGAACTGGATGCCTTACACGCTCGCGATCCCGAATGCAAGTCTGCTTTCTAATATTAAAGATTTCTTCAAGGCCACATTTGTCTTCACACCATCATTCGGTGCACCGCAAGGACAAGGAGGCACTGTTTACATTGATAAAATTCAATATGAACAATAAATTAACATTCATGGCTGTCGTTTGCAGCCTCGCCGTAACGTGCGCATGGTCGCAGGAAGGCGCCCAAGCGCCTTCGGCATCGCGCCCGCTTCCCTTTTATATCTATCGTGAATTTCATTCCCGGGAAAATCATTTTGCGCCGTCAGGCTGGATGGGGGATTACGGAGACGTTCGGTTGGATGATCATTGGCTGCCGAAGGGCACAACTCAGGGGAAGACCGTGATTCGCATCGCCTACAGCGGCCAAGCCAAGCAAGGAAACGGTTGGGCGGGGATCTATTGGCAGAACCCTCCAAACAATTGGGGCAGCCGACCGGGCGGTTTCAATTTAAACGGGGCGCACCGTTTGGTCTTCAAGGCTCGAGGGGAAAAAGGCGATGAAGTCATCGATGATTTTAAAGTGGGGGGAATTTCGGGAGATTACGCGGATTCCGGAACGGCGGCGTCGGGGCCGGTGACGCTGACCAAACAATGGACGGAATATGCTATTAATCTCGAGGGACAGGAGCTCTCCAGCATCACGGGCGGGTTCTGCTGGACCATCAACCGCGATTCGAACCCCGATGGGGCTGTCTTCTATTTAGACGATATTCGATTTGAATGAATGGTTGGAGGGGACTATGAAAAAAGATGACCGCCGTCACGCCAAGCGCTTTAATATCAAAGTCTTAGTGAATTGCTTGCCGCCAGGAACGGCTCGCAAGCGCAATGGCCACGCCGCGCAAGGATGGGAAATGTGGGCGGAAGATTTGGGTGATGACGGCGTCCGCTTGCAATGGTCGCTGGAGTGGGCGACCCGACGCTATATCCCGGATTTCCGAGAGATGGATGTGCGTACGGGTCGTAAAATCGGTGTTCAACCTCCTCAGGCGCTGCTCAAAAAGAATTCTCAAATTATCCTCGAGGGGCTCGTCTACAACGACAAAGGCGCCAAGCCCATGCATGGCCGTATTCAGTGGGCCAAGGCCGCCAAAGACGGCCGCTCTTACGAATTCGGAGTCAAAGTCACCTCACCTGATCGCCGCAGCTATTTCCGCGCCCTGACCGTCTAAGCCGAGCCAGCTTTCGATCCGACAAAATAATGAGCTGAACCGGGATGGCCCAAAGTTTCAGCGGTCATTCAGGTGGGCGCGCCCCAGCCTGCGCCGTAGCCGCGACCACGAACTCTTAAGCAAATCTTCATCATATTTTTAACTAATCTTCATTTCCCTTTCAGCCAATCTTCAGTTCTGAACGCTAATCTCTTAGTCATCAAGGAGGATTTCAATCATGATGACCGAGTTAGAGAAGCGTCCACTGATCCGTAGCGCCCAGGAAGGGAACACGAGCGCCCGCGATATTCTGTTGCGGGAACATCTCCACCTCGTCATGCATCGTGCCCGAAGGCATCATCGTTCCGGCGCATTTCTGGAAATGGATGATCTGGTGCAGCAAGGCAACATCGGCTTATTGCGCGCATTGGAAAAGTTTGACTTGGAGCGCCGTTCGCGTGACCGAGAGGTCACGTTCGTCACCTATGCGACGTATTGGATTGAGCATTCCATTCGCCGGACAATCCAGAACCATGGACGGACCGTTGCCGTTCCCGTCAGTGCGCCAAAAGACTTCTACCAAGAGATTGTTTCTTTTGATGCTATTGGAAGCCAACAAAGATCCCTGGAAGATGAAACGCTTTTTGAGTCGCGGCGCCACTCCGATGACGCCGAGCATCTCATCTGCGCTGAGGAAAATGTGCGTCGTGTGCGGGATCTCATGGGGCTCTTGTCCGAAAGGGAGCGCGGCATTATTGCCCAGTTATTCGGTTTAGGAGAAGACCAAAATCCCATGTCAACCGAAGAGGTCGCACAGATGTTAGGTGTCAGCGCCACTCGTGTACGACAGCTGCGGCAAAACGCAATCGCCAAGCTAAAGGCAAATATGAGCCATTAGACCCTTTCGTTTTTAAAGCGGATTGCTACAACCATGAGAAAATGAACGTTCAACGCTTACTTGTTGTCTTCATGCTGGGTTCCATAGCATCTTCGGTCTTCGCTGGGGAGCAGGCGGGCCCGAATCCGGGAAATCTTAATCCCTCTGGTTCGCTCAGTGTTTCTTTATTTACTGGGGCCTTCACGTATTCCTATCCGATAGCGATACCCCCAGGCCGCCAAGGGGTACAACCGGATCTCACCCTTCTTTATAATTCCCAGGCGAACAATGGTTGGCTTGGGATTGGTTGGGATCTTAGTATGGGATCAATTCAACGAAGTACCAAAAATGGAGTTCCAAAGTATGACGATACGCTCGATACGTTTATTCTGCAATTTCAAGGCCAGAGTTTTCAGCTTGTCCCTGTAGTCATGGGAACGGATTCAAATGGCGACTATACCGAATATCGATCTCAGATTGAAGCGCTTTTTCTTCGCATACGGCATTACTCCAACGGTCTTTCCCCAAATTCGTGGTTCGTAACGTCAAAAGACGGTAAACAATTTATATTTCAAGGATTGGCTAAAAATACAAACAACGGCCAATATTCTTATTGGGGACTCGTTAGAGTATCAGATCCTTCTGGAAATTATTTGCAAATTTCGTATCCTCCAACATCGGGGTCCGTCGCAGCAGGAGCGCCCGGACTTTCTGGGTCACCGCATGCGGTTTCCGGCACGGGCGGAGTCGTGAGCTATACTCCAAGCCAAATTCAATATACGGGGTTTGACTGTCCGCCATCACAAACTTGTCAAAACCAGCACGTAGATCCGCTAAATCAAATCACATTCTCTTACGAGCCACGAACAGATGTTCTTACTAGCTATACCTCCGGCTTTCAACAGGGAATGGGTACACGTTTAAAAACAATCCAAATCTCTAGTAACGGCTCCATTATTAGAACATACACTTTGAATTACAGCGCGAATCCGGCAGGAGGCTCGCTTCTTTCGAACATTACCGTTACAGGCAATGATCAATCGTCTGCCTTGCCTCCTACTACGTTTACATATCAAAATAATCTGGCTTATACCGCTACATCCTCAACCAGTTATTTACCTCCTGATGATTTTGTATCCCGGCAAAATGCTTTAAGTTCTACGCCAAAGGATATGTCTATCGTTGACGTAAACGGTGATGGATTGCCAGACATAATCCAATGTGGAAGCAATCAGCACACATGGTTAAATACAGGAAACAGTTGGCAATTAGACGATAGTTATAGTTTTTGCTCCCCTTACGGAGAATCTACGATGTTCGATAGTTCTGGTGTGGATGAAGGAATTCGCTTTGTAGATTTAAATGGCGACGGGCTAGTAGATATTATTCAAAGTAGGAATGATTTCGCGGTCTTGAACGGTAATATTTATCCTTCCGTGCCTTCTCCATCCCAAGCATGGATTAATACTGGCAATGGTTGGCAATTAGCCCCACAATGGAATTCTCCTACAGCAATAACAGAAAAAATACAATATCAAACTTCATCTGGAATTGGGAGTTCTACTTATTATACATCTGTGGATCTCGGAGTACGATTTGTCGATGTAAATGGTGATGGATTACCAGATATAGTTCAGAATATCAACGGGCAGCACGGAACGATTGCGCATGCATGGCTCAACAATGGCAATGGCTGGAGTCCTGCTGACAACTGGATACCCCCGGCAAGAATTTTGGATTGGGTTGACACTTTTACGACAGTAGACGAAGGCGTACAATTTGCTGATCTTAATGGCGATGGTTTGGTTGACATTCTGCAATCTCAATGTGGTTATTATGAAGCGGGCATAGATGGAACGAAATCCAATATATGGCTAAATACTGGGAGCGGTTGGACTAAGGTTGCGTGGACAATTCCAACATGTTTCCAACTTCGCGAAGGATTTGGATATTCCTTCGGACAAGGTGCCAGCCTCATGGATATTAATGGCGATGGTCTTCCCGACATTGTTCAGAATATATCGGGTCTTGCTTCTGCGAGTGGCGCATGGCTAAATAGCGGCAATGGTTGGTTGGCAAATAATAGCAGCTGGGTTCCACCTGTACGGATAGCAGATTTTGAAGCTCCTCCTGATTCGGCGATAGATGAGGGTGTTCGCTATATCGATCTTAACGGCGATGGTTTGCCAGATATTATCCAATCCGAAACCGGTGTAGCCAACATTCATACAGCATCCTTAGCTCAAGGAGGACCTCAAAACGTATTGATAGCCGTCAATAATGGTTTGGGGGGAACTAGCCAGATTTCTTATGGGTCTGCGCAATATGGTTCTCATATCCCTTTTCCTATCACCGTTGTTAATTCTGTAACAACTTCAGATGGTCTAGGGAATTCAGTATCAAATACTTATTCGTATGCCGGAGGCCTGTTTGATGGCAGTCGTCAGAATCACGAATTTCTGGGCTTTAGCACGGTCACCGTAACCGATGCGCAGCAGAATTATACTGTAACGCATTTCGAGCAAAATCAAAATTCATTCGGAATCAATGCTCTGAAAGGGAAAATCGCAGAACAATATAATTATAATTCCGCGGGAAGTCTTCTTACAAAAACAGTTAATACATGGAATGTTCAAATCACTACTACAATTTATACAACCACCCTGACCAACTCTTTCACAACACCTTTATATACTGGCAGCATTGCATTTTCTGGATCTTTTAGTTTGTCCGATCCCACTTATGTAATGACAGGTTTAGCAATTAATCAAGGCCCTTTCGCTATCGGAAGAAATAATGGATATAGCTATAGCCCAGGGAATCATTATTGCAATTACTCTGGATCGATTAGCGATGGATGTGCGGATGGCTCCGCGCAGATCGATTACACCGTTAATCAAGGTGCGAGAGATATGCAATTTTTTGAGTTGGATAACGGTGTTTCGTATATCGGATCAGTCAATCAACCGCCTCCTCCAGATACCTATACCGATCCTAATTCTGCTATCCAAGCCACCGTAACGTTGACTGGACGCAAAGGATTAGTTTTCTTTCCCTTTTTATCTCAGACAGATACGTCTGTTGGCAGTAAACATTCAGTTATAAATTACACCTATGATAACTTTGGCAATGTGATTGAAGAGGATGATCAGGGTGATTCTTCGAACGATGCGCGCTCAATAGTTACGATGTATTCCACATCCAGTATTAATAACGATAATTATCTAGTCAGTTATCCGATTGAAAAACAAGTTTTTGTAGGACCTAGATCAAATACCATTAAGGCTTCGCAGACAATATACTTCTATGACAGTACACTTACGCAAGCCCCGATAATTGGCAATCTTAGTAAGACGCAGAGTTGGCTGCAGAATGGATCAGATTCTGTGGTTACTATAGGTTACGATGATTTTGGAAATATTACCGATCAATATGATGCTTTATGGAATGCTACAAGTGGCGCTCAGGGAAATCATATTCAGCGAACTTACGACTCAACTAATCATCAATTTCTTCAGAAGGTCACTCAGGGAACGGGTTCGCTAAATTTAACAGAGTCGTATACATACGATGCTGGGACGGGTCAGATCTTAACCCACACGGATGCGAACAATCAAGTAACGCAGTACCAATACGACATGTTCGGGCGAGTAGTGGCTGTGATTAATCCGAATGATTCAGCATCGCTGCCAACCATGTCCTATCAATACACCATTAATACGACTCCTCCACATATGATTGTGAGTAACGCAAGAATTGTCTCTGGGTCCGCAGCGACACTCACAACCTACACATTCCTGGATGGTTTGGGTCGAACACGAGAAACAAAATCGCCTGGCCCGGCAGGCACGCAAATTGTATCCGGTTTTTCTGCCTTCGATTCAAGAGGAATGATTGATAAAGCCTACCTGCCGTATACGGCGTCATCGCCATCGTCTTCCTATTTGCCTGAAGACCCTTCAAAACCTTCTATCACAAGCCAGTATGATGCGTTGGGACGGATTATCCAGATAGCGAATCCAGATTCAACCACCATCACGAAATCTTATAGCGAATGGACAGAAACGGACACCGACGCGAATGGG
>Ga0206971_10171_pt1 | contig 23075 bp, 18 predicted proteins | sample Alteio_BWOrgHeat_85_FD_152917 | JGI IMG/M metagenome (GOLD analysis project Ga0206971, IMG submission 152917) | Enriched cells from forest soil in Barre Woods Harvard Forest LTER site, Petersham, Massachusetts, United States -... | ecosystem: Environmental > Terrestrial > Soil > Temperate forest >...
AAGTTTGAGATGTTAAAAGAAAAGTCGTCCATCATCAAAGTTATTGGTGTAGGTGGCGGCGGCGGCAATGCGGTAAACCACATGTACAGGCAGGGAATCACCGGTGTGGATTTTATTGTTTGCAATACCGATGCACAAGCCTTGGAATTAAGCCCCATCCCCAATAAAGTTCAGCTGGGCGCAAGCCTTACCGAAGGAATGGGGGCAGGTTCGATACCTGAAGTTGGAAAAAACTCGGCTATCGAAAATATCGATGATATTAAACAAATGCTCGGGGTGAACACCAAAATGTTGTTCATCACGGCAGGCATGGGCGGCGGTACCGGTACAGGGGCCAGCCCGATCATTGCAAAAGCAGCCCGCGAAATGGATATTTTAACGGTCGGCATTGTTACCACCCCGTTTGCATTTGAAGGTAAACGCCGGAAATTGCAGGCAGATGAGGGGATGGAAGAACTGAAAAAATATGTCGACTCTTTCCTGGTAATTTCTAATGACAGGTTACGCCAGATATTTGGCAATCTTACTTTGGGATCGGCGTTTGCACAGGCCGATAATATATTGACTACTGCGGCCAAGGGAATTGCCGAGATCATCACACTGCCGGGCTATGTTAACGTTGATTTTAAAGACGTGCGTACGGTTATGAAAGACAGCGGGGTTTCCATAATGGGCAGTTGCGCAGCTGAAGGGGAAAACCGCTCGTTAAAAGCGGTGGAAGGCGCTCTTGCTTCGCCGTTGCTGAAGGATAATGAGATAGAGGGAGCAAGATATATCCTTTTGAATATCAGCTCGGGCGTGAAGGAAGTTACAATGGACGAGGTTACCGTGATAACCGATTATATACAGGAAGAAGCCGGTTTGGCTGCCGATGTGATATGGGGCAACTGTATTGACGAGAATTTAGGCGACAAGCTGTGTGTGACCATCATCGCGACGGGGTTCCAAACGCAGGACGAGCGCCAGAAAAAGGAAGGCGAAAAGAAGATTATTTCGGTGCTCGATCCCACCGTTCCGCATACCGTAAAACCGGTAAACGAATTTATAACTCCCGTAAATACGGAACCAACAGCTGTGCCGTACCTGAAGGCAAAAGCGGAACCCAGGGCTAAAGAGGATCAGAAACAAACCGGTCTTTTCGATTTGTTCGCGCCGAGAACAGAGGAGCCTGTAGTGATAAGGCACAATTGGATGAATGAAGGACCGGAGGCCGTTGAAAATGAGGCGGCGGAAATGCCGGAAATGACTTTCAAAATTGTAGAGCCAATTGCCGAACCGGAACCGGTTGCGGCGGTAAAACCACCGGAACCTACTCCCGAACCGGAAATAATTGTTGGGGCAGACGATCATAAAACGGATGAATCCATCGAAGAGCAATTGCGCAAGTCGCGTGAACGGATTATGCGTTTGAAAGACCTGAGCATGAAATTGCGCAATGGCAACCTGCAGGAAATGGAAAATGTGCCGGCCTACAAACGTAAGGAAATAGCGCTGCAGCAAACACCTGCATCAAATGAAAGCCAGGTTTCCAGGTTTACTTTGTTGCCGGATGAAGACGGCAGAACGGAAATCCGCGGAAATAATACCTTTCTGCACGACCAGGTAGATTGATTAGTCCGAAAGTCGGGAAAGTCCGAAAGTCAGAAAAGTCGGGAAAGTCAGAAAAGTCTAAAGAAGAAACCTGAATACAGCTGAAAAGAAAAGGTTCGATAGAAACCCCCATCCGGGGATATTTTCTATCGAACTTAATTTTTCGTCTTTCGGACTTTTCTGACTTTCCGACTTTTCCGACTCATTATAGCCTATTATAAAAAGTTATAACAATTGCCCATAAACGTGGTAAGCCGTATATTTGTACTTTAAAATGAATCGGTTTGGATCTGTTTGACAAAATTTCAAAAAATATGGGCGGCCCGCTGGGGCAGCACCAAAAATGGTCGCATGGCTATTTTTCCTTTCCTAAACTCGAAGGCGAAATAGGGCCCCACATGCAATTCAACGGCAAGGAACACATTGTATGGAGCCTTAACAATTACCTGGGTTTAGCTAATCACCCTGATGTAAGGAAGGCTGACGCACAGGCCGCAGCCGATTACGGTATGGCTTACCCCATGGGCGCCAGGATGATGTCGGGCAATACCAAACATCATGAAGAACTGGAACAGGGCCTGGCCACATTTGTGGGGCAGGAATCGGCGTTTTTGCTGAATTATGGCTACCAGGGCATGGTATCCATCATCGATGCTTTGGTCGACAGGAATGACGTGATCGTTTATGATGCCGAATCGCATGCCTGTATCATCGATGGCGTGAGGCTGCACATGGGCAAGCGTTTCGTTTACCAGCACAATGACCTGGAGAGCTGCGAAAAACAACTAAAAAACGCAACCCGGCTGGCAGAACAAACCGGCGGCGGCATATTGCTGATCACCGAAGGTGTTTTTGGTATGTCCGGCGCGCAAGGTAAACTAAAAGAAATCTGCGCGCTGAAAGATAAATATAACTTCCGCATACTGGTGGATGATGCTCACGGTTTTGGCACTATGGGTAAAACCGGCGCCGGTACACACGAAGCGCAGGATTGCGTAAACGAGATCGATGTGTATTTTTCAACCTTCGCCAAATCAATGGCCGGGATTGGCGCCTTCGTGGCTGCCAAAAAAGATATTATCGATTACCTTCGTTACAACATGCGCTCGCAAACCTTTGCCAAGGCTTTGCCGATGCCGATGGTGATTGGCGCCAAAAGGCGTTTTGAGATGCTAAAAACCCAGCCTGAACTTCGTTCTAAGCTATGGGATATTGCCAATGCCCTGCAAAAGGGTTTAAAAGAACTTGGCTTTAATACCGGTGTTACCAATACTATGGTTACTCCCGTGTTTTTAGAAGGCGACCTTTATGAAGCCACCGCACTAACCCGCGACCTGCGTGAAACTTATGGGATATTCTGTTCTATTGTGCTGTACCCGGTTATACCAAAAGGATTGATTATGCTGCGGATTATCCCTACGGCTTCGCATAGCCTGGAAGATGTGCAGAAGACACTGGATGCTTTTGCTAAGATGGGAGAAAAGTTGAAGGCAGGGTATTATAAGGAGAATAAGTTAGTTGTGGTATAAAACCCCTCTATATCTCTCCTAAAGGGGAGACTTTAAAATTTTTTTAAATCAATAAGGTCTTTTGGTAATCCGAAGGCCTTTTTTATTTTTACCGCTCACCAATCGAACTTATATGTTGTCCCGCCGCGATTTTATAAAAATTAATGGAGTAACCACCGCCGGCATCGGCATTGGGCTCAGGCCAAACTGGTCGCCAGTAAATACTTATGACAGCAAACGCCCGGCGCCTTCTGCCCGTAAATTTACCAGCAAGGCGGTTGAGGAAACCATTCAGCGTATAAAAACCACGATTAAAGACCCTGAACTGGCCTGGATGTTTGAGAACTGCTATCCCAACACGCTGGATACTACCGTGAATTACTCGGTTAAAGACAACAGGCCCGACACTTTTGTGATCACCGGCGATATTAACGCCATGTGGATGCGCGATTCATCGGCACAAGTTTGGCCTTATTTGCCTTTGATAAATAAGGATGGGGAGCTAAAGCAACTGATAAAAGGCGTACTTAACCGCCAGGCTGCCTGCGTTTTGATTGACCCTTACGCCAACGCCTTTAATGCCGGCCCGACGGGAAGTGAATGGGACAGCGATGATACTACCATGAAGCCCGAGTTGCATGAGCGCAAATGGGAGGTAGATTCGTTATGTTACCCTATCCGCCTGGCCTATAACTATTGGAAAACCAGTGGCGACAGCAGTTTTTTTGATGAAAACTGGCAAAAGGCCGGCAAATTGATCCTTGCGACTTTCCGCGAGCAGCAGCGCGAAAACAGCCCCGGCCCGTATCATTTTCAACGAAAAACCGAAGTAGCCAGCGATACGGCCCCAAATGGAGGCTATGGTAACCCGGTGAAGACGGTAGGATTGATCTGCTCTATTTTCCGGCCTTCGGATGACTCGACTATTTACCCATTTTTAATTCCGTCAAACTATTTTGCGAAGCTGAGTTTGACGCAGATGGGGGAGATGTTCCGTATGATCGGGAAAGACCATCAAACCGCGTCCGCATGTGATGCACTTGCGAACGAAGTACACGCCGCGCTGCAAAAATATGCCACCAAACATCACCCCATATTCGGCGAAATATTGGCTTATGAGGTGGACGGTTTCGGCAATCAGCTGTTTATGGACGACGCCAATGTTCCCAGCCTGCTGGCTTTGCCTTACCTGGGGGCCTTGCCGGCGAACAACCCCGTTTACCTGAATACCCGGCGCATGGTGCTGAGCGATACAAACCCGTATTTCTTTAAAGGTACAGCTGCCGAAGGTATCGGCGGGCCGCATGTTGGTATGGATTATATTTGGCCGATGAGCATTATTATCCGTGCGCTCACCTCAAACAGCAGGGCCGAGGTGGCCAGATGCCTGCACTGGCTTAAAACCACGCATGCCGGCACCGGTTTTATGCACGAATCTTTCAATAAAAACAACCCGGCCGACTTTACACGCAAGTGGTTTGCCTGGGCAAATACGTTATTTGGCGAGTTGATTATAAAAACACAGCGTTATTATCCCGAAATATTATAAAAAAATTGGTTTGCGGATATCCGGTAATAAATTATAATTTAATACCATACCGGACAAGTTAAGCATACTGCTTTATCCTGATAGCCACAGTATTTTAATTAATGGGTAATTTATTTTTTAATATTATCACATCGGGATACTGTCCGACTTATATTAAAAGACCTATTGTATTTATATTATATTATATAATAAGATAAAATAAGTATTTGATAGCCTAAATGTTGAAAAAAAGCGCTTTAAAGGCATTATTTTTATGCATGAAAAATTTTTAATTCAGAAAAAACAATTTAGATTAGCTTAACAAAACAATAAACCTCAATATTTAAAAGGAGTAACTGAAATGAAAAAATTTACAGAAGTAAAGGAATTAGTGGCGTCGTTGGAAGCTGACGCTGACAAGTTTTACAACAAAGGTAACAGCGCGGCAGGGACACGCGTTCGTAAGGGCATGCAGGATTTGAAAAATTTGGCCCAGGCCATCCGCCTGGAAGTACAGGAAGCGAAAAATAAAGGTTAAGTTTTGAGGGGAAATTAATCTTTAACGAATTTCGACAAAACGCCCGCCGCCTACAAAGCGGCGGGTTTTTTATTGGATAATTTTGCCGTTTCAGCCATAATCTTATCGGCGGTAATGCTGCTTACCTGCACCAGTGGCAGGCGCAGGGTGTCGCCGCAAATGCACAGGTGCATCAGCGCAGTTTTAGCGCCGGCCGGGCTGCCTTCCACAAACATCAGCCGCGTAAAATCGATTAATTCCGAATGTATTTTTTGAGCGGATTTATAGTCCCCCGCCAGGCACAGCCTTGTCATTTCCGACGTTTTTTCCGGCAGAACATTACCTACTACGGAGATTACGCCAACGCCGCCCAGGGCAACCATTGGCAGGGTGATGGGGTCGTCGCCGGAGATCATCAAAAAATCAGCGGGTTTATCCCGCATGATTTGGTTCATCTGGTCGAAGTTGCCGCTTGCCTCCTTAATTCCGATAATGTTGTTAAAATCTCGTGCCAGCCTTACGGTGGTTTCGGCGCTTATATTGCTACCCGTGCGGCTCGGTACATTATATAATATTAACGGTAGCGGGGCAGCTTCTGCAATTGCTTTATAATGCTGATAAATACCCTCCTGGGTAGGCTTGTTATACTGCGGACTGGCTGAAAGGATAGCATCGTAGCCCCTGGTGTCAAACTTTTTTACCTGGTCAACCACTTCCAGCGTGTTGTTGCCGGCTATACCTGCAACCAGGCCAACACGGCCGCCAACTTTCGAAGCCGTATAGGCAAACACCCGTTTTCGTTCATCGGCGCTAAGGGTGGCGCTCTCGCCGGTGGTACCTAAACTCACCAGGTATTCAACTCCCCCGTCAATCAAATAATCGATCAGCCTGCCCAAGGCATCATAATCAACCTGCCCGTCTGTTTCAAACGGTGTTATCATAGCAACACCCGTCCCGTAAAATCTGTCCATTGCGGTAAAAAAATTGTGCTAAAGATAGGGATTTTTTGGTTGATAGTTCATTGTTCATGGTTCATGGTTCATGGTTCATAGTTCAAAGCTCATAGCAGGAAGATGACCAATTAGTTCATGGTTGAAGGCGAACAGCTGATCTAATCAACTCAAGCGGTCAGCGTACACCGAAAAGGTACATTCCCAATCCGCCATGAACTATGAACCAAAAAATCAAACCCCCACCCGGCCCAATGCTTTCAGGGCGGCCATGTTGCCCTTAAAAATATCCTGGTCAACATCGCCCGAGGTACCGGGAAGCGAACCCTTTTCGGCATATTGCCAAATTGCGAAGTCCGGCCAGCCGCCGGTTGCCGGTAATCCCGGTGGGTTGGTTTGGTAGGAGGGTATCCACAGCGGGTTTCCGCTAAATTGCGTAATGCCGTTAAAATACTGGTCCCAGTAGCTGCGCGCGGTGTAAATAACCGGGGTGCGGTTGGTAGCTGCGGCAACCGCGCTCAGCCAGTCGGTTATAATTTGTACGCAGGCGTTTTTATTATTGGCTACATATTGGTCAAGCTGGGCGCTTTCCGCATCGGTGCTTCCTACCTGCCATTCAATGTCGAGGGCCGGCGGCAATACGTTCGGGTCGGTAAAATCCAGCCCGTTGGCCAAAAAATTGTCCGCCTGGTCCTGCCCGGCCGATTGGAAAGTTAAAAAGTGATAAGCCCCGTAAACAAGCGATTTCTGCTTAGCAGCAGTAATGTAATTGTTAAACATCGGGTCTTTAAAACCAGCGCCCTGGCTGAATTTGCAGTACACAAACTGGATATGCGGCGTAAGGCTGGCCCAGTTAACAGGCCCGTTATTGTGCGAAAGATCCATCCCCTGTGGCGCCAAGTTATCAATTGCGCCCCAGGTATCAGGTCCGGCAACGCCATCGGCGCCGAGGCCTTTGTCTGTTTGAAATTGCGTAACAACTGCGGCGGTGCCCGGTCCATAGTCACCGTCGATGCCAATGGTGTACCCTAAAAACGAAAGTGCCCGCTGCAGCATGGTCACTTCGCCACCAGCCGAGCCAATTTGTAATGTGTTCATAGTGTAAGTGTTTAAATTTAAAGTAATAAAACATGAGATATTGCAATAAGGCATGTGCCGAGGGGTAAGCACGTATCAAAGTTTAGTATAAATAATGATAATGGCAATACGTAAAAATACCTTTTTTACACTCGTCCGCATTATTCCCGTCGGCTGCTTTCGTCTCGCGTAAAACGTTCAGCGATGTTTCAACTGTTACCATGGCGTAAACTTTTGGTATTAAAACAGGAAATTGTTTATTTTACCATTAAAACTTAATTTGCTTCGTGTTTTCAAAATCAAACCTCATTACAGCTGCCCTGATCGGCTTGTTCCAGCTGGTTTGTTTGACGGTATTATTTATTTACTGCGACAGTTATATCAAACAAATAATAGCAGAAAACCGGGAAAAAAAGGAGGCTGAGTTAAGCCCGGTAAAAAACGATGTAGGGCTGACCAAAATAGACTGGGCGCAGGTAAAAGAGGCAAAACCTGAGCACGTAACTGCCGGTATTTATTTAGACCGCATCCAGGATTTTGACATCGTACACGCCAAATGGAGCTACGAGTTTTATGCCTGGTTTAAATGGAACCCTAAGAGAATCGATTTTATCAGCCTGAAGGACTCCGTAAAAGGGGCTATTACGCCTGTAAATGCCCCCGTAAATATTGTGAATGGCTCGATCGAGCATATCGAAACGCGTACGTTTTATTTAAATGCCAAAGGCGATTCTGCGTATGTTTTATTCCACCTTGTTGCATCTGCTACCAAACTCTTTGACGTATCGCAATACCCGCTGGATAATTACCTGCTGATGATCCAATTGGAAAGTGTGAGTTGTGACGTCCACCGTTTTGCTTTCGTGCCCGATTCCGCAAATTCAAATGTTAGCAGCAGGGTCTTCGTGAGCGGTTTTGAGATAGACCGAAATTTTATACTCGCAAAACCGCACACTATAAAGTCAACCCTGGGCGACCCGCGGAAAATTCAAACACAGCGCAATACACATTCCCAGTTGCGGTTTGCACTGTTTATAAAAAGGGGCGGCATCGATATTTATCTAAAAGTGTTTATCACCCTTTACATAGCCGCCCTGTTGGGATTTTTGTCTTTTTTTGCCAGTGACAATGACAAGATGCGGGTAATAGTGGGCAGCTTGTTTTTTGCCGCCGCCACATTGAATATCATTATGTCGCGGATACCGTCAACCAGCGGCATTTCAGTTGCCGAAATTGTAAATGATATCAGCCTTGTAACAGTTTTGCTGATTGCCGGCAGGGAAACATTTATAAAATACCTTTTCAAAGACAACCCCCAGTTGAACACACTAAACAAATGGATCACATTTGTTATAACGTTTATTTTCTACGTGAGCATCAATGTTGCCATCCCGGTTATCTGTCTCAGCTCTTTAGACCAGCTTTGACAGAAGGAGTGTTGCGGGGGCTGAAAGGTAACGACGGGAATTTTAAAAAAATAAGGGGCATCAGCTGAACAACTGTTTCAGGGTAACTTTATTCAAAACAGTTTTACCACATCGGCGCCGGTCATGCCATGCTGCGCAGTTAATTTTTAAACTCAAAAGTCATCATATCCCCATCGGTTAAGAGTTATTCATTTTTATAATTAATAATTAATGTTAATAAATATTATAAACAGATAAACCATTTTGCGTGTTTAGAGTTTAATAGTTTAAAATAGGGCAAACATTAGGCGTGATGATTTTTGTTAGCTCATAATGAGAATTTTAAGGAGCATAGTTACAAGTAACCTTAAAATTCGCCTGTTTTATATTGATTGTTTACAACAAAAAAGTTACGCAAAATAATATTTTGATTTGAGTTATAATTTTGTTAACTTTGAGTACAGATAACTCTTAAACGGAAAGTACCATGAATACGCTCACTTGGATCGGTATAGCCATACAGGCAATTCCGGTGTTTTTCATCATAAAAACCAGTATTTCGATGATAAAGCGCAAAAGCATGTTTTAATGTTTTTGACGGTTTAGGTATTGAAATTAAGCGATAACATTTATTGCTCAGGCGGATAAGCGTCTGAGCTTTTTTTTTGTAACCCTGCCGGTAATTGTCGCGTATAAGACGGTGAGTGAATATTTAATGATAATGCTAGTTTGAGTTATAGCCAGGGGTGAGAGCCTGGCTATTTCTGTTTATACCTGGTCCTTTGTCTTTGGCAGTGCTTAATGTCTCCCGATTCTTAACATCGGATAATGAATTTATCATGTTTAAATTTCAACTTTATAATTCATTATTCGATATTTGGTCTTCGATATTAATTTCGTTAACCACATCGTCATTCTTGCATTCAGCAATTTCATTTGAGCATCCGATACTTTGTAATTTTTATGAAACAAGAAATTGCACGATCATGAAATCAACTTTGGTCATTTGCCTGTTGCTGACTTTTTTTTATGCCGAAGCTCAAAAAAGGCCTTTGCTGCATTTGGCCCGGGGGCAAACCTACTATTTGGAAAGTACGGCTGCCTCAACTTCGCAGCAAAGCTTCGGTAGCAGGGAAAACAAGGTTAATACAACTATTTCTTTCAGGATCGCTTTTACCGTAACCGGTATCGCCGATACGATATACGGCATCGTGGCGAGGTATCAATCGCTCGCGATGAAAATTAGGTTGGCAGATACCACGCTGAATATGAGTTCGGCAATTGGGATAAAACCCGACACCCCATCTGTGATCATGTCGGAAATAGTGAACAAGCCCTTTGTAATAACGATGACTCAAAGCGGGAAAGTTCAATCTGTAAAAAACCTGGACGAGCTGATAGCCGGAGCAGTCGATGGTTTTTCAGCTATCGATTCAGTCAAAAAAAGTAAAGTCACTACGCAGTTTGTGCAGGCATTCGGCGCTGCTTCTGTTAAATGTGTCCTCGAAATGGGGATTGCTGTTCTTCCGGAAAAACCGATAGCCAAACAGGATAAGTGGGCGCTAAATTCGGTGATATCTTCGCCGGCGTCGGCGCAGGTGCATGTTAGTTATCAGCTGTCCGACCTAACACCCGATATGTACTTCATCCGGGGAGAAGGCACAATTACTTCCGAAAAGGATATGAAGCCGGTAGATATGAATGGCATGCCTGCCAGGTATGATCTTAACGGCAGTGTGCAGAGTGAAATAAAAATCGACCAAAAAACCGGCTGGATAAACGAAGTTAAGCTGAAACAGTTAATTGAGGAAAATATCGAGATACTGGACAATCCAAAAGTTCCGGGCGGGATGACCGTACCGATGATGTTTACGATCGGGATGACTGTAACGGGTAAGCAATAGCGGCATTTTATACGATGCCGCTATTGTATACGGTTAGGCCCAATGGCCGCCTACCCAAACCCAGCCGCGCGGCCGGTGAGCCCAGTGTCCCCGCACCCAATATCCACCGGGGCGTTGCGGCAAAGCCCAATACCCGGCGCGCCAGGTATAAGTACCGCCGTTTGGCGCCCATTCGCCGGCAACCCAAACATGGCGCGGCGATGGCCGCATCGGTCTAACTTCACGTGGGTGATTGTAAAGGCGGGCTCCAATCACCACCTCTTGCGCGTAGCTGTACGAGGCTGTAAAAACAGACAGCCCGAAAAGCAACATTAAAAATTTAGTGAACTTTTTCATGGTAGAAATGATTTGAATTTCTTTAATGACAAATCAGATTAAATAATGTTTACCAGGATCAATAATTATTTGCGCCAATATTTTTAAACGGAGTTTGGCCGGGTAAAGGCAGTGGGTTGTTAAATGGGTATCGCGGATAGAGCATGGCGGGGGAGCCTGTTTCCGGAAACAAAAAATCCAGCTAATCAACCGTGTTATACTGTTTAACTAAGAGGCGTTATCGCGGGATGGAGCCGCTTGAAAGGAAGATGCGTAAATTGCTGGCCTGGGGGCGTCGTTTGGTTTAGAGGTACAACTTAGCCTGGTTTAAAAACAAAAAACCCTGGAAAATGGCTTTTAATGCATATCTTCCAGGTTTTTTTTGTATTACCTGTAGCGCCAATGGCCTACATTCCACTTAACACCTGGGCGGTGGTCCCTTTTTACCCAATGTCCGGGAACCCATGTAGCGCCCTCTCTTGGTGGCAATGCCCAATAGCCCGGGCGATAAACGTATGTGCCTCCGCGCCATACCCACTCTTCAGCTACCCATTGGTGGCGGGGTGAAGGGCGGTTGGGGTGGAACCGCTCGTTATTTTCGTACTGAGCAGGACGGTTAAGTTGGAGATTAACGCCAATGTCGACCTGAGCCTTCGCTTTTGTGAAAGCAGCAAGTGATACCACTGCTACTACAACTAAGATTTTTGTGATCTTTTTCATTTTAAAAATTGTTGATTTTTGAAATAGGACTGATCAAAATTAAAAAAGTTTAAATAAATAACTGTACAATCAAGTTTAATTTTTTGATTATGTTTCATTTATAATTAATTTGTATTAGGCTACTGCATATGCAATAAGCTGTTAATAGTAACTATTAAATTTGTTAATTTCGCTTTCATGTCACCGGCAGAAGCAAAAAACCGAATAGAAACCCTTTCATCCGAAATAAAGCAGCATAATTACAATTATTATGTGCTGGCCATGCCCACCATTTCGGATTTTGATTTCGACAAAAAACTCGAAGAGCTGATCGCGCTCGAAAAACAATTTCCGGAGTTTCTTGATCCGGATTCACCTACCCAACAAGTTGCGGGCTACATCACCAAAGAATTTGTGACGGTAAAGCACAAATGGCCTATGCTTTCGCTGGGCAACACCTATAGTGAACAGGAACTGCTCGATTTTGACCAGCGCATCCGCAAAGCCATAGGCGATACTTTTGAATATGTGTGCGAACTGAAGTTTGACGGCTTATCAATGAGCCTTACCTACGAGGATGGTAAACTGGTACGCGCCGTTACACGCGGCGACGGCGTGCAGGGTGACGAGGTGACAACCAATGTTAAAACGATCTCGACGATCCCAAAACGGCTGCACCCGGGCAATTATCCTGATCATTTTGAAATACGCGGCGAAGTATTTATGCACCTGAAAGCGTTTGAGCGGCTTAACACCGAACGCATTGAGAATGGCGAGATACCTTATGCCAACCCGCGTAACTTTGCCTCGGGAACCATAAAATTGCAGGACAGCGCCGAAGTGGCAAGGCGGCCGCTGGATTGTTTTTTATACTTTTTGTACACGGATAAAAACATTTACAAAACCCATTGGGATAGCCTGCAGGCGGTAAAAAGCTGGGGTTTTCACGTTAACGACAACACCCGTTTATGCAGCGACATTAATGGCGTATTTGAGTTTATTAAAGAATGGGACAAAAAACGTTTCGGCCTGAGTTACGATATTGACGGCATCGTCATCAAAGTGAACAATTTCGCCCAGCAGCTGGAACTTGGCTTTACGGCCAAATCGCCGCGCTGGGCCATAGCCTATAAATATAAGGCGGAAGAAGCCCAAACAGAATTGACGAGCGTAAGCTACCAGGTTGGCCGCACCGGCGCGGTTACACCGGTTGCCAATTTAAAGCCGGTGCTACTGGCGGGTACTACCGTTAAACGCGCTACATTGCATAATGCTGATGAGATTGAAGTGAGGTTAAAGCTTCACGAAGGCGACTGGGTTTACGTAGAAAAAGGCGGGGAGATTATCCCAAAAATCACCGGCGTGAACCTGGAAAAGCGTAAACCCGATGCGCCGGCTTTAAAATATATTACCCACTGTCCGGCCTGCGGCACGCAACTGGAGCGAAAGGAAGGCGAAGCGGCCTACTATTGCCCCAATGACGAGGGGTGTCCGCCACAAATTGTTGGCAGGATGCAGCACTTTATCGACCGTAAGGCAATGAATATTGACGGGCTTGGTGATGAAACCATTGAAACACTTCATAAAAACGGCTTTATTAACCATATCAGCGATATCTATAGCCTGAAGGAACATGCCGACGACCTTAAAAAGATGGACCGCTTTGGCGAAAAGTCCATCAATAACATGCTGGATGGGATTGAAAAATCAAAGGAGATGCCTTTTGATAAGGTGCTGTTCGGACTGGGGATTCGTTACGTAGGGGCAACGGTCGCTAAAAAGCTGGCGGTTCATTTTAAAAACGTGGACAGGCTGGCTTCAGCATCGCTGGAAGAATTGACCGGGGCTGAGGAAATCGGTGAACGGATCGCGTTGAGTATACAGGAATATTTCGCCAAGGAAGAACACAAGGCCGAGATAGAAAAGCTGAAGGCCGCCGGGCTGCAATTTGTGACCGAAGAAAGAGAAGTGCAACTGGCCGGCGACGCGCTGAGCGGCAAAACCTTTATCATTTCGGGGGTGTTCGAAAAATACTCGAGGGATGAACTGACAAACATAATCGAGCAAAACGGCGGGAAGATCGTGAGCAGTATCTCCGCGAAACTCAATTACCTGGTCGCCGGGGAAAATATGGGTCCCGCCAAACTTGAAAAAGCGCAGAAACTGAACATCCCCATTATTAATGACGATCAGTTGATTGAGATGATCGGTTAGTCTGTAAGCGGCGGTAGCAGTTGGCAGTGCCCAGTTTTCAGTTGGCTGGAAAAACGGGGTTTGAGCAATACAATTGTTGGTTTTGTTTTATATTAGTGGCGATATATGAACACCTGTCGCCCCAATCAATTTAAACTTTTTGTACCGCTAATTCTTTTACTCATTTTTCAAGCGTGCACTTTGGTGCCAGGAGTAAGAAAAAATGATGAGATCAAATCCGGCAAACGCGACGAATTTCACGGGTTGAACGCCGGGGTGCTGAAGCATCTTGGGGCCGGGGATGCATCGGGCCTTAAAGCCTTGCTCTCGCAAGATGAAGCGAAGCAAAATATCACCATGCTTGTAGATTCCATCAGTAAACAACTGTCGGCGAATGACTACCAACTGCTGGACGAATATTATGTGATCAACAAATATGCCGACAGCGATACCATCATCGCCACCGGGCCCGATGTTAATCGCTACGGGCTAAAATATCCTTATGTTACTTTTGAGGAGTATTTCGCGTATTTTCTGCCAAAAAAATCGGATAATAAATTCATGCTGGGGCTTATTTACGGCAAATACAAAGATGGCTGGAAGGTCATCAACCTAAGCCTGGCGCCATATACCATTGCCGGAAAAACCGGGCCTGAAATGTATTTGCAGGCCAGGGAAGATTACGACAAAACCAACTTTCCCGGCGCCGCCCAGGAAGCAGCAAAGGCAATGCTTTGTATAAAACCTGCACCCTACTGGCAATATCCTGATTTGGAGGATGCCAAAGAATTTAACACCAAGGCACAGGGGTATTTTAAGTACTATCAATTTCCATTTGTGTTGTTTATGGTGCGAACCGGCCCGATGTTGCTGTCAATCGACGATAACGAAACACCTGACGGCGTTTTCCCGATGGTTAAATACATGACACATTTCGACATTAAAAATACCGCCGCCGTAAAACAGGAAAACCAGGAAGTGAATAAACAGGTATGCCGGATGCTGCCCGGTTTATCGAAGCATTATGACCATATATATTATTCGGCCTATAACCAGATGCCTGCAGGTAAAAATAATCCTCCCCATTTAGACATGACCGTAAAACCCGTTGACCTGCATTTGCCGGTGTTGCCAAATTAGTCGAAAGTCGAAAGTCGAAAGTCAAGAGACACCTACCATTTTTATCATTCTGCAAATCGTATTCGGCAGCCCCACTAATGAACCAGTTAACTAATGAACCAGTGAACCAATAAACCAACAACCCTTAACAATAATTAACAAAACCGGGCATGTAACTTCCGTTAATAACGTTCATCTTAGCATAAATAACCTATGCGGATGAAATCTACCTTACTATTCACTATAATTTTATGGTGTAGTTGCCCGGCTTTTGCGCAGCTCAGCGTAAGCGGCCGGATCACCGACGAACAAAACAAGCCCATCCCTTTTGCCAGTGTGTACATCAAAAACACAACGAAAGGCACTTCGGCTAATAGCGAGGGCGAATACATCCTACAGCTTAAACCCGGTACTTACGAGATACAATTTAAAGCCGTGGGCTTCCGGCAGGAAAGCCGCAAGATCGAGCTTTCATCAACCCTGACGGAAAACGTGGTTTTGCAGACGGAAACTTACCAGCTAAAGGACGTTACCATAAACGCCGGCGGCGAAGACCCCGCTTACGCCATTATCCGGAAAACCATCAAACGGCGCAAAGAGCATTTGAACGAAGCAAGCGCCTACACTTGCGAGGTGTATATCAAAGGCCTGCAAAAACTACTGGCCGCGCCTAAAAAGTTTATGGGTTTCGACATCCAGAAAGCTGCCCGCGAAAACGGCCTCGACTCTAATCGCAGGGGCATTGTTTATCTTTCGGAATCAGAATCAAGGTTAAGCTTTGAGAAGCCTGACAACGTGCATGAAGAAATGATCTCGTCGAAAGTTTCGGGCAGCAACCGGGCATTCAGCTATAACCGGGCATCAGATATCAAAGTAAATTTTTATGAGAATAACCAAAATTGGGGTGGCATCAGCAACCGGCCGGTGATATCGCCCATTGCCGATAACGCATTATTTTATTATAAGTACAAATACATGGGGGTTTCGACCGAGAACGGAGAAACCATTGATAAAATAAAGGTTATCCCCAGGCGCAGTTATGATGCTTGTTTCCGGGGATACATCTATATTGTTGAAGATCAGTGGCGCCTCTCCGCCCTCGACCTGTTTATCACCAAACAGCAAAATATTAATTTTGTAGATACGCTGCGCGTAAACGAGCAGTTTATCCCGGTTGATCAAAAGGTATGGATGCCTGCATCGGTTAAGTTTGAATTTACAGGCGGGCTGTTTGGCTTTAAACTTGGCGGCTATTTTATTTCTGTTTTTAAAGATTATGACCTGGCGCCAACCTTCGCTAAAAAAGAGTTTGCCGAGGTGCTGCGAATCACCCCGGACGTTAATAAAAAGGATTCGGCATATTGGGAAAACGAAAGGCCCATTCCGTTAACGGAAGAAGAAAAGACGGATTATCAGAAAAAAGCAGTCCTCGCCAAAAAACGGGAGTCGAAACCTTACCTTGATTCACTGGACCGGGTAAACAACAAATTTAAACCTCTTGCTTGGCTGCTCGGCGGCTACCGGCACTATAACCGGTACGATCATGAATTTTACAGCCTCGATCCGTTGCTTACTTCTATCAGGTTTAATACGGTGCAGGGTTTTTCGCTTAACGCAGGCTTTAACTACCGTAAGCGCGTGGACAGTACAGAACGTCGCTTTTTTTCATTAGCGGCGCGTGCCGGCTATGGGTTTAGTGATGATATTGTTACCGGCAGCGTGAGTGTCACCATTCCCGTTGGGGACTTTGATCTGGGCCTGAATGCGGGCTCCGAGATAACGGATTTAAATAATACCAACCCCATTTCACCCTTCTGGAATACTATTTACAGCTTGTTTGAACGGGAGAACTATCAGAAGCTTTATCAAAAACAATACATATCCGCCTTTTTGCACAAACGCATTGCCGGCGGCTGGGAGGCTACAGCCGGCGCGGAATGGGCCGACCGCAAATGGCTGCCTAATACTTCTGAATACAGCTTTTTTAACCCCGCAAACCGAAGCTATACAAGCAACAACCCGTTCCAGCCAAACCAGGATGCTCAATTATTTCCGGAAAACCAGTCATTTAAAATTACGTTCCGCACTACCTACGATTTTAGCGACAAATACGAAACTTACCCCAATGGCCGCCGTTACCTGCCGTCGCCCTACCCAACCGTTGGCATTAGTTACGTGCAGGGCATTAGCGGCGTGCTCGGGTCGGATGTGGATTACAGCCTGCTCTCGGCCGACGTTTCCAAAAACAATATCCCGGCGGGCATATTCGGCAATACATCATTCTATGCAGGGGCCGGCAAATTTCTTAACAGCAGCAACCTGTATTACCCGGACTATAAGCAATTCGCCGGCAACGAAATTCTGTTTTATAAAAATGGCATCAACAGCTTTTTGCTGCTTAACTATTATACCTTAAGCACCAAAACCGAGTACCTGGAAGGTCACCTGGAGCAAAATTTCTCGGGTTTCTTCCTCAACAAAATCCCGCTCATCCGCAAACTAAAGCTGCAGGAGATTGTGGATATCAATTACCTCAGCACTCCGCAGTTAAAAAACTATACTGAATTAGGTTTTGGCGTGCAGTACCTTAACTTCAGGCTGATGTATGGTACCTCATTTAATAGCGGCAGTAATTTGAGATCAGCGTTGAGGCTGGGGGTGAGTTTTTAGATTGGTTGATGCCTGATAATAGGAGGAGAGATGGCAGTTGGTTTTTAAAGTGACTGGCTTTGGTTCGTGCTCTATATATCAATTAAATGCCATAGCCACATTTCCGATGCAGCCATGGCATTTAAAAAAATGAAAAAACTACTCGTCAGCTATCGACCGTTCGTTGTCGCCGCCACTACCCATGTTGCCGCGGTTTTGCTGGCCACGATCGGAACGCGAATCCTGGTCGTCATAGTTTGAGCCGTGCGACTGTTCTTCCTGCCGGTTGCCGCTGTTTTGTTGCGAGCCTCCCTGGCCGGATTGACGCTGTTGGTTCTTATCCGAACCCTGGCCGGAAGACTGCTGCTCCTGTTGGTTGCCGCTGTTTTGTTGTCTTTGTTGGCTACCCTGGTTTTGCGAAGACTGACCCTGGCCTGAGCGCTGGGTGTTTTCGTCCTGGCGGTCGGACTGTTGTCCGCTGTTGTTGCTTGACATAATTTTTTAATTTTATTGGTTAATAAATTAGTTTTTGCCGGCCGGGGGAAAATGGAAGGTGCTTGAAAATTACAGTAGAGGCTTATTCCCGGCCAGTCTGTGTCTTACTATGAACACTGGGGAAAATAAATTGTTTCTTTTAAGTTAATAAAATTTCAGATAAAATCCGATATGACGCTAATTTGCGGGCGGAGCTTCCTTAGCCAGCATGGCCTCCTTAATGTACATTACCGGCGCGCTTCCGTAGCTTAAAAACTTTTCATTAAAATCTTTGAGGGTGTATTTATCGCCCATTTTCTTTTTATAGGCTTCCCTTAGGTCTATTATTTCTTTATAGCCGGCAAAATACGCGTCCAGTTGCACGCTGGTAACGCTAACCCTATGCCACTTGCCTTCGGCTTCTGCCGGTTGCTGAAAAGCCTCGTGGGTTAGTAATTTCAGGGCGTCCGTTTTCTGCATATTTTCAGTATGAACACTGTAATCCAATATGGCATTGCATACCGAGCGCAAATGCCATTTATACCAAATCAGCCTCATTTCCGGTTCGTCGTTACCATAGCCGTTATCCAGCATCATGTCTTCGCTGTATACTGCCCAACCTTCGATCATGGCAGTATTGCCGAAAATTGACTTTATAAGGCTTGGCGCCTTACCGGCATAAGTTTGCTGAACATAATGACCAGGGATAGCTTCGTGAATGCAGAGTATTTGCAGCATATAATTGTTATATTCCCGCAGATAGCTTTCAGCTTTTTCGGGCGCCCAGCCATTAAGGCTGCCGACATTGAAGTACGAATTTCCATTCTTATCGTAAGGGCCGGGCGGACTGAATGATGCACCTGCCACACCTGCCATGTAGCCGGGTTCTTTACGAACGATGAGCGGTTTTGTAAGATCGAGCGTTAACAGATCTTTGGCCTTCACAAAGGCTGTAAGTTTGGGCAGCGCATTTTCAATCGCCGACTGAAACTCACCCGGCTGCACATGTTTGGTTGAAATGGTATCAATTACCTGTGCAACCAGATCGAGCGAATCCGATGGCATTGCCCTGGCGCCAAAATATTTTGGCCACAATTTTTTGCTGATCACCAGCATTTCATGTTGTATCGTCTTCTTTCGCTCCTCGGCAGCGTTATATAGCTGCTGGGGCGAGGACTCGATTTGAAGCTCGTATTTAAATTTATCGGCATAAAGATCTTTCCCTAACCGGAAGCTGCGCGGATGGTCGTTCTTAAGCGCTTTCAGCCATTCCGCAAATCCTTTTATGGCATCGGCAGACGTGTGAGCCCGGTCAAGCATTTGTTTTTGCTCACCATCCGGGATATTTGCTTTCTTCAGCGAGTCCCCGTAATCTTTTTCAAATACGTTTAGGCCATCGGTAAGTTGCCCGGCAGCCAGTTCGGTGAGTTCATCAACAGGATTTTTTATATTTTTTTCGGCCTGTTTGTAATAGGCCGGTATACTGGCCATTTTTTCGTAAAAGTTGCGCAGCCGTTTAGGCAAAGGCGCATAAGGCTGATTAAGGATATAGGCAAAGGTTCCGGTAATGTTGTAGGCCGATGGATCCCACTGATAGGACCGGAGTTGCTGAAGCTGCCACTCGATCGATTGCATTTCGTTCTGCATAATGTGGTAATCGATTTTGTTGGCTGCATTTAAGATAGTCACTTCAAACCTGCTTAACGAGTCGAGTTGAACTTTTGCATAGGTTAAAAGCTTATCCCGGCTTTTGTCATCGGGTATCAGCAGCAGGCTGTCGTATTTATGATACCCTGCCCCGGTTGCCCGGTCGGGATCCAATTTCCACAAGCCGTCGAGGAAGCTATTTTCATATACCGTAAACGAAGCATCATCTTTGCCCAATTGCGGGCTTATCGAACTATCTTTTTTGCAACCGCCGAAAATGATAAACAAGATAGCGGTGGCAATTAATATTTTCCTGGTCACGGTAACGGGGTTTATTTATAAGCTATAAACATAAAACAATTACGCCAAATAAATCAAGAGATTGTCCCGGCACGACAAAAATTTTACGTTTCGGCTCCGTCAAAGTTCTTTATTAATTTTTGATAATTTTAGCAATCAAAAGCGCGTGGCGCGTGTTCAATAGCAATATCATCAATATGGAAAACCAGGATAAATTTATCATTAGCGAATTAACAAAACTATTGTTGGGCGGTTCGGCCCATATTTCGTTAACAGATGCATTAAAGGGATTAAATCCCGCCAATCGCGGCGCGAAAGTTGAGCACATGCCATATACAATCTGGCAATTGGTTGAACATATCAGGATAGCGCAATGGGATATGCTTCAGTTTAGTAAGGACACGGAACACAAATCGCCAAAATGGCCTGAAGACTACTGGCCCAAACAAACTGCGCCCGCGCATGAAGCCGGGTGGAACGGTTCGTTGTCCCAAATTAACAGCGACCTGGATGAATTTATCGAACTGATGGAGCACGGCAACCTCTATCAAAAACTACCTCACGGCGATGGGCAGACTATTTTGCGTGAAGCATTGCAGATAGCAGACCACAATGCCTATCATATCGGCGAAATTGTGGCTATACGCCGGATGCTGGGCGATTGGCATTAGTTTTATGTCAAAAGTCAATTTTTCTATCTTCTGACTCAAGACTCAAGACTTTCGACCCGGGACTTTTACTTTACCCTGTTTACAAAGTCCGCTATGCCCGGTATTAAAGCAGCGCTGATAGGCACATCATTTTTGGTATAGGTAGCAGCATTTTGATCGGGGTCGGCCGGTGCGTCTTTAAAAATATGGTTCATGCCTTTTATTTCCAGGTATACCGCTTCTGATTTAGCTTTCTTCAGTTTTTCGCCGTTATCTGCGGTTACAACAAGGTCAGTTGTTCCCTGGACGATCATTGTGGCAATTTTCATCCCCTTAATCCCCCTTATAGGAACCAGGCGGCACCACGACATTAAAAAGTTTTGTTTGGTTGGGCCGGCTATGCTGTATATCGCCGGATCCACGTTGTCGGTCAGTTTGCCTTTGCGCAGACTGTCCAAAATGACTTTAACTTCGTCGACCTGGTAGGATGGCTTTGTTTTTTTCAACTCATTCATCAGTATTTTATCGCCCTGGTCGCTCGGGCACTCAGCGGCAATAAAGCCCCTAACCGGCTGGTCAATACAGGCGATCATGCCAACTAACGCGCCTTCGCCGTGACCAAAAAGAACGATCTTCGAAAAACGGGGATCATCATTCAGTACGCCGATCAGGGTTACCGCATCGTCGCCGTAATCGTCTACGCGCAGCTGCGATTCCTTGGTAACACTCGTGCTTTGTCCCACCAGCCGCTTATCATACCGCACCGATGCGATACCCTTTTTTGCAAGATCATAGGCCAGGGTCTTATAAGGGCTGCAGGTAATGCCCGTTTTTTCGTTGTTGCCATCGCGGTCTTTAGGACCGGCATCGCCAACTATCAATACTACCGGTATTTTTCCGTTTACACTTACAGGCATGGTTAAAGTACCGGCAATCTGCCCGCTTAACGTCTTCTGCAAGACGGGCGTTTCCGTTACATCCGGATCAACAGCTTCCTGCGGGGCTCCTGTTTCTCCTTTATACGGCGTCAAAAAAAGGCCGTTCAGGGTATTTTTATCGCTTAATGACAGATTCAGCAAAAAAATGCTGCCCTTAAAGGTTGCCTTGTAAACCGCTATCGATCCACTGTAACTTACAAATTCCGCAGTCTGCAGCTCGCCGTATTGTTGCTTTAACTGGTTGGTAGTAGGTTTAAAAGTTTCCAGTGGCAGGATTTTTTTCATCTCCGGACTGAACATATTAAAAATGCTGTCCACATGGTTGGCATTATAAAACGTTTTAAACTTTGCTATGGCAGCGCTATAATTGGCCGGTTCCGCCTGGGCATATGTTTTGGCAATAAATAATACGATAAACAAAAACAGGGCTATTCTTTTCATTTGGGATCAATCAGCGGCTTCGAAATTAATAAAAAACAACCAGTTTTGATGCTAATCATTAAAAAGGCTTTTTCGCCCGATAGGCGTTTTGATAGTAGCTTTTTTTATATTTAGGGCAATTAAACGATTTGCCGACCCCTGATGAAGCATTTGCCCAAAAAGCCTGAAGTCGAGAATTCGATCCCGATAGCTCCGGGGAGTCTTGAAGATAGCCTGGCGGCGGGTGTTCCATCCGAAACCGAACTCCCGGCATTCACACCAGCCGATCTCCCTTCTGACAGTCATCGCGACGATCTGTCACAAACAGAACAATTGCAAAAAGAACCACCGCAAACTGCCGATTTAAAACCGCAAACTGAACACATGGAAGTACACCACCATCCCGAAGTTGAAAAAAAAGGGCTGAAAGAATATCTGCTGGAAGGTCTGATGATATTTATCGCCGTAACCATGGGCTTCGTTGCAGAGAGCATAAGGGAACATATTGCCGACGGTGCTAAAGAAACCGAGTATATGCATTCCATGATAAAAGACCTGCAGGCTGATACGGCTGAGCTAAACTCAAGCAAAATGGAATTTAACAGAACTTGCCTGGTGACAGATACCATACTTACCTGCCTGAAAGCGGATAACCCCGACCCTTTCGTAATTAATCGCGCAATATCAGATCATTTTTGGTCCTACGCCGAATATAGCTATAACAACCGCACCGTGCAGCAGCTTAAAAATTCCGGTAATTTTCGGTTGATCCACAATAACCTTGTTTCGGGAGGTATCCTGAAGTATGATAATTTGCAAACTGCCATCATGCTGACACAGTACACCGACTTGAAAAATACGATGTATAGTTATAAGGATGCTGAGGCACGTGTTGTTTATTATAAGGAACTTAAGCAGTCTAAAGGCATGAGTCGCGTATTAAAAAATTTCAGCCAGGCAGATTTCACAAATGATAATAAACAGCCCTTCCTGACTAAAGACAAGGAACTGCTGAACTTTTATTATAACCGGCTTTTTATCCACGAAGCGCTAAATCGAACGTTTTTGTTAAACATACAGCTTACCAAAGACGAGGCAACAAAGTTGATCTCGACTATAAAAAAAGAATACCATTTGGAAGATGAGTGAGCGGGGAGGAAAGCGGAAAGCCCGTAAGACGGAAAGCCCGGA
>Ga0206971_10026_pt1 | contig 23052 bp, 22 predicted proteins | sample Alteio_BWOrgHeat_85_FD_152917 | JGI IMG/M metagenome (GOLD analysis project Ga0206971, IMG submission 152917) | Enriched cells from forest soil in Barre Woods Harvard Forest LTER site, Petersham, Massachusetts, United States -... | ecosystem: Environmental > Terrestrial > Soil > Temperate forest >...
TGCCGATGAAATGCCCGTCAATCGGCGAATTCATCAGCAAAATATCATAACCCTTTTTGCTTGCCGACTGGATAAACGCGTCCTGTTTGGCAGCATCATTGGTATAAATGTAAACCAGGTTGCCGTCTTTATCGGTTTGTTCGGGTTTAACTTTTTCCCTGTATTCTTCAAGCGTAAAGTTTTCTTTTTTGATATTGGTCAGCAGCACAAAGTCTTTGGCCTTATCATAGAACTTGTCATCGCTGATCATGCCGTATAGTGAGCGAGGAAAATGAGGAACTAAAAACCAGCCTCTCCAAACAGGCATTTGACCTGGCGCTGCTTTCGCAGGGATTACTCGCCGGTGCTGAACTGACTGAGTTTGTGAACCGGAGTGTTGCGTTGATATGAGTTGATTAAGTTAGATTGAGTTGATTAAGTTAGGCGCCGTTTTAACCTAATCAACTTAATCAACCACTTAACTTAATCAACTTAAAAAAAATAACAAATTTCAGCCAAAAGCGTTGTATCTTTAATCAAACAAAGCATTACAATGAAAAGCTTGATCAGATTATTCGCTGCAGCGGTAATGGTTTTGGCATTCATCAATGCCGCCAATGCCCAAACTTCAAGGCAGGAAAAGGAAGCCGCGAAACAGGCTGCCATAAAAAAATTGGTGGAAACTAATCATTTCTGTTTCACGGCAGACTATGCATTGCCGATGACCGGCGGCAGCAAGATGCTTACATCCACTTACGATTTAAAGATAACCAGGGACAGCGTGGTTGCCTTCCTGCCGTATTATGGCCAGGCCTACCTTTCGCCGTCGCCGGGTGAAACCGAAGGCGGCATCAAATTCACTTCAACTAACTTTAGTTTCGCGCAAAAAGCAGGAAAGAAAGGGGGCTGGCAGATTACCATCAAACCTAAAGATCATGACATCACCGATTGGCGCGACGTGCAACAAATGACGCTTGACATTTCGAAAGACGGCTATGCATCATTAGCTGTGATCAGCAGCAATCGCGATCCTATCTCCTTCGAGGGAAATGTGGTGGCCAAGGAGTAAGTCAGTAAAGTACTAAAGATAAATTGGTTAAATGAGGAAAGATGGTCAGGAAGAACCGCTAATGATCAATCAGACCTTCGTTGTCCTTCAACGCCACTCCTGAGATCTTTCTTTTAAAAGCTTCAATTACGAGGTAAAATATTTTTTCGGCCGCTGGTTTATATTTTAAGCCATGCGGCCGGATGTTTGATACGCAGTTGCGCGATTCGTCGGTTAGCCCGCGTTTTGGGCTATAGGTGAGATATGCGCCCAAGCTGTCGGCCGAACTTAAGCCTGGCCGTTCACCGACCAGTACCACCGAAAATTTGGCATTCAGTCCCTTTCCTATATCATCTCCAATGGCCACCCGCCCCTGCTCCACCAGGCAAATCGGGGCGATAGTTAATTTAGCCGCCAATAATTTAGGGACCAGCAGGTGCAGCAACCCAAAAGCGTTTTCATTAACGGCGGCTGCTGAAAGGCCGTCGGCAATAATAATGGCAATATCATAGCCGCTGTACCCGGCTAAGTGCAACGATGAATCTTCGTCTAATTGCCTCCCCAAATCAGGCCGCTTCAGGTATTTGTGCCGGGTTAAGGCTTTGCTGCGCAGTTGCAACACCGGCAGATCAAAAGCCTTCAGCGCCGCGAATAAACCATCAACATCCAAAACAGAGTAAACGGCATCACGGGCATGTGCGTGCGCCAGGTTAAATTGCAGCGACTCTTTGATAGGAATACTCGACCCAACCCGCCCAATAGCTATACGGGCAGCGGTAAATTGCTTTAATTGCTTTAGTAAATCCGGTGCCCTTAACTCTTGTCCCATACTATTATTCATGCCATTATTTGACGGGAATTTTTCACGCAATCAGAACGAATGAAAACCCGGATTATAAATATAATCAGTTTGTTACTGGCAAAAAACAAATGCCGCAACTATTTGTACCAATCCGATCTTATTCGTGAAAATTCGTGTCAAAAAATTCGCTTAAAATCTTATTATTTGCAGACTTGTATTGTTATTGGCAAAAACAAATGCCGCAATTATTTGTGATAATTCGATCTTATTCGTGAAAATTCGTGTTAATAAATTCGCTCAAAAAACTTGTTATTTAAAGACTTGCATCGTTATAGGCAAAAAACACATGCCGCAGTTATTTGTGCTAATTCGATCTTATTCGTGAAAATTCGTGTTAATAAATTCGCTTAAAACCCTATTATTTGCAGACTTGTATTGTTACGGGCAAAAAACACATACCGCAGTTATTTGTGCTAATTCGATCTTATTCGTGAAAATTCGTGTTAATAAATTCGCTTAAAACCTTGTTATTTGCGCCGCTTATGATGCCCTGCCTAATCAGCCACTGCTCAAATTCCGGCACCGGCCGTAATCCCAAAACTTTCCTTACATACAGTGCATCGTGAAACGATGTAGACTGATAGTTCAGCATAATATCGTCAGACCCGGGTATGCCCATAATAAAGTTGCAGCCCGCCACACCAAGCAGGGTAAGCAGGTTATCCATGTCGTCCTGGTCGGCTTCGGCGTGGTTGGTATAGCAGATATCAACGCCCATAGGCAGGCCAAGCAGTTTTCCGCAAAAATGATCTTCGAGCGCGGCGCGGATGATCTGCTTGCCATCATACAAATATTCCGGGCCGATAAAACCCACGACTGTATTTACCAATAATGGTTTATATCTCCTGGCCACCGCATAAGCCCTGGCTTCGCAGGTTTGCTGATCTACGCCGTGGTGGGCATTGGCGGATAACGAACTCCCCTGCCCTGTTTCAAAATACATCACATTTTGTCCGATGGTTCCACGTTTTAACGATAATGTAGCTGCGTAAGCCTCATCCAGCAACGCCAGGTTAATACCAAAGCTGGAATTAGTAAGTTCCGTGCCTCCTACCGACTGAAAACAAAGATCAACCGGAGCCCCTGCATTAATCAGCTCCAAAGTCGTTGTAATATGGCTTAATACGCAGGATTGCGTCGGAATCTCAAACTGCTGCCGCACGGTATCGATCAGCTCTAATAAATTTCTGACAGTGGCCGGGCTATCTGTTGCCGGGTTGATGCCGATACAGGCATCCCCGCTGCCATACAGCAGGCCATCGATCATGCTTGCGGCTATCCCTTTAGGGTCGTCTGTCGGGTGGTTGGGCTGCAGGCGGGTAGCGAAATGCCCCTTTAAACCAATAGTATTCCTAAAACGCGTCACCACTTCGCATTTTTTTGCTGCCGCGATCAGGTCCTGGTTGCGCATCAGTTTGGATACTGCTGCGGCCATTTCGGGTGTGATGCCCGGGGCGAGCGCTGTTAATACAGCGGTGCCGGTCTCATCACCTAACAGCCAGTCACGCAGTTCTCCAACTGTAAGGCTGCCAACGGCGCCAAAAGCTTGTTGATCGTGACTGTCAATGATCAGCCGGGTTACTTCGTCGGTCTCATAAGGGATAAGCGCCTCATTTAAAAACGTTTTTAGCGGAACGTCAGCAAGTGCAATCTGGGCGGCAACCCTTTCTTCATAAGTTTCGGCGCAAATACCGGCCAGTACATCGCCGGTACGGTAGGGCGATGCCTTTGCCAGCAGCGCTTTCAGGTCGGCAAAGCGGTAGGTTATATTTCGGACGGTAAATTTGTACACGATTCTATTTTATAAACACGAATTTTCACGAATAAGAACGAATGAACGCTAATTTATTTTGACTATAAGCCCGTCGAATTAACACTAACAGGTACCATAATTGGTATTAAAATATATTCGAAAACATCAGTTATCTATTATTTGTGAAAATTCACCCTTATTCGTGAACATTCGTGTTAAATAACATTCATATCATATAAATTCTCTCCTGTTAATTTGACTCTATGTTTGCCCATAAGTATAAAAATGGCAATTGCCGCTGCCAGTCCACCAAAAAAGTATAGGCTCAGCTGCCAGTAAAAGTACACCATTGCAACAAGTGTAATGGTACAAATGACTAAAGCAATTGCGGGGAATACCGGGTAAACAGGCGCGGTAAAGGGCCGCTCCAAATCCGGTTCTTTTTTACGAAGAATAAACAGGCTTACCATGCTCAGCATATACATCAGCACTGCGCCCATTACGGATATGTAAACAATTTGGGCAGCCGTACCGGTGAAGAGCGCAATAAAACTAACGACACCGCCTGCCACCAATGCCCAATGAGGCGTTTTAAAACGATGGCTGATGCCGGCAAGGAAACGTGGCATGTATCCGCTTCGCGCCATTGCAAAAACCTGCCTGGACGAAGCCAGTATGGTTCCATGAAACGATGCGATTAACCCAAACAAGCCTATACCGGCAAAGATGCGGGTTAAATTGCTTTGGTTACCCAGCGCATAGCGTATCGCCTCGGGCAGCGGATCGGAAACACCGCTCAGTTTATGCCAGTCGGTAATACCGCCGGTTAAGATCATCACGGCAAAAGCAAGTACGATGAGTGTCCCAAGTGCAGAAATATAACCTTTGGGAATATTGCGTTTTGGTTCCTTCACCTCCTCGGCAACCATGGCCACGCCTTCTATCGCGAGGTAAAACCAAACCGCATAGGGCAGCGCCGCAAAAACACCCGGCCAGCCGAAAGGCATGGGGTGGCTCATAAAATTCGTCATTTTAAAATGCGGGGAAACAATGCCCATAAACAGAAGCAGTTCGGCGACCGCCAGCACCGTCACAAAAACCGAAAATATAGCCGACTCCTTCACCCCGAGATAATTAATGACAATAAATACGACGTTAAAAAACAGCGCGGAGTATAAAGGCGGAATTACCGGCCATAAAAAATTGAGGTAAGTGCCCAGGGCGATGGCGATGGCTGGTGTGGCAAATAAAAAATCGATAAGCGTGGCATAACCTGCAATCAGCGCGCCAAAAGGCCCCATAGCACGGTAGGCATAAGCAAAAGCGCCACCGGCGTGCGGGATAGCAGCGGTTAGTTCGGTATAGCTGAATATAAAGGTGATATACATTACGGTTATGATCACCGTGGCAATAAGAAAGCCGATAGTGCCCGAAACCGACCAGCCAAAATTCCAACCAAAGTACTCGCCTGAAATCACTAAACCTACCGCAATGGCCCAAAGATGGACGGGTTTTAACACTCTTTTTAGCTGTTCGGGTTTGGTGTTTGTCATGGGCGGATGCAGCTGCTTTAATTTCCGCTTTAAAATAGCTAAACAGCGGTTTATTTCAAAATGGAAAATACGCTGTCACCCCGAAACAGATTTTAAACCACAAAGGGAACAATTGACACTAAGACGACACCAGGAAATTAACACCAGTCGCTTTATGCGCTTTCTGAAACCTATACGTGCTTTGTGGTAAAATTTCAATCACAAACTGCACAAGAAACACAGGTTTTAAAGAAATTCTGCGGACTGCTTCGTGTGCTTTGTGTACCTTGTGGTTTAACGCCATAGCAAAACAGGCCACATTTCCCGATATCAACACTGTTTACAACTTGTTTATAAATACCCCCAACCTTGTAATGTTTATTTCGTTTAATTCGTAATGTCAAATAAAAAAAACAGCTTTAAGTTTGGCGTGTTATTTGTACAAAAATATTATGCTGAAAATAGTTGTTCCTTCAAATACGCCATCCGGTATAACTTTCTCATTGTTTGAGCGTTATGGAATTCCGGGGCCAACGTCGGGAGTTGATGGGGAAATAAATGACGACCTGGTGCTGAAGTTTGAAAATGAAGAAGAAGCTGTAGTTTACGCACAGCAGCTGCAAAACATGGCCGAAGAAATAAATGACAAAACAACTACGCAATATCAGGCAATAAATGATATTATTGTAGCTATAAGAAGCGATGAGTTTGTGCAGGATTTTACGGGGAATCAATAAATGAAAAACTTTTAAATATTATGTTACGCATCAATCTACCTCCAACCGGGCCAACCCGGGTCACATCTAATTATTTCAGGAAATACCGTTTGCCACTCCCTTCCAAAGGGATTAAAGCAAGCGGAACCGACAGCACCGAGTTGCTTTTTGACAATGAAGATGAAGCCGTTATTTACGCTGATCAGCTGGAAGAAATTGTTACCGGCGTAAGCCGCGGATCGCAATTAAGGAGCATGTTGCGCGATATGGTTACCGCCATCCGCAATGATGATTCTATCCGCAATTATGTCGAATATTCTTCGGTTTACACCTGGGTAAAAAACCGCGTAAGGAATATACGTATGGCTATCAAGCCGAACGCTTCGTTCCTTAAAAATTAGGTAAAACGCTAAAGGCGAAAGGTTAAATGTAGGAGTCGGAAGTCGAATCTGATTCTCATTCTCATGTCCTTGGTTTACACCACTCTTTTTTTAGATCGAACGCGAAAGATAAATGGTAGGAATCGAGGGCCTCAAACCTGGCTGTTATTCGCCTGTCGGGAACTTTATAAAAGCGATCAGCATTGTTTTAATTTCATTAACGGCAGCGTTTATACTGTTGTACCACTCTTCCCTTATATAACCCATATCGTAGTTCCCTTTTCACAACCTTTCACCTTTCACCTTTCACCTTTCACCTTTCACCTTTCACCTTTCACCTTTCACCTTTCACCTTTCACCTTTCACCTTTCACCTTTCACCTTTCACCGCTCCCTTACGCCTTCAGCGTTCCTGTAATATATTCGTAGCTGGTTTTTATGCTGGCATACGCATCTTTGGGTGCATCGTGCTCAACAAAGAAATGCTTCATTCCCGCCGTTTTCTGGTACTCAAATATCCGTTTAAAATCCACAACACCGGTGCCTACGGATGCAGGGCCAATCCTGGACGCATCCAGGTCTTTCATATGCCATAGCGGGAACCTGCCGGGGTTGGCTTTAAACAACTCCACCGGGTCTTTGCCGGCCTTGGTAACCCAGCACAGGTCGAGCTCCATTTTTACATTGTCCTTGTCCGTTTCGCTCAACAGCAGGTCATATGGAATTTTACCCTCAACATTGGCAAACTCCATATCGTGGTTATGATAGCAAAACTGGATGCCCGCTTTTTTGGCGGCTTCGCCCGTTTTGTTTAAGGTTTCAATGCTCAATTTCAGGTCGTCCAACGTATCAGTGGGCGTATTGGCGCAAACCAGGTATTCCAGCCCGCCGGCGGCGGCTTCGTCAACCAGTTCCTGCATGTTATCGCGCAGGTTGCGCATAGCAGGCAAAACCATGGGCTTGCCGTCCGGACCATTGGGCATTTTACGACCCGCCGGCATCTTAAACGGCGCACCCAGCACATGGTGCGATTTCCAGGTCATGCCCAGGTCCTCAACCATAGACTTGAACTCTTTTGGCGTCATACCGTAATAACCGCCCTTTTTGCTAAAGGCCGATTCCATTTCCTTATAGCCAATGGCGGCTATTTTACTTAGGGTGCCTTTAACATCGTCATCGATAATACCAAAGAAGGTAAAGAGCTGCAATCCTACTGCATGCTGCCGCCGATGTTCAAGCAATGATGCCGCCCGGCTTGAAAAAACCATACTCCCGAGCGCCAGCGTACCGGCTCCCTGCAAAAATTTACGCCTGTTTAAAGTCATGTTTTGTTTAGTTTACGTGGTCAGGGTAAAGCTAAAGGATTGGAATGGGATTTCGAAATTTTATTGTGTCATTTTTACACAATAAGGGCGATGCTGGGTTTGGGCAACATGTTAAAATTGATTTTACCTTTTAACAGATATTAAAAAGATGATTATGGGCGGGGACAATATTTCGCGGGACGCTGAGTCGTCGGAAGAGCGCACCTACGAGGTGATGACCACGCTTTATTGGTTGTAAACAATTAACAGCCCGGGGAGCCTGCTGTTCATCGCATGAACAAAAATGAACGCTTTTTGGTGATGAAAAAATTTTTTCGATGCCGTTTGTACCCGTTTTGAAGGTGCTTTAACAGTGTTTCGATGGTTTTTTGAACACTGTTTGTCGTTGTTTTTTTACCACGAAGTTCATGAAGGGACACAAAGCCTGCCGCTTCAAAATACTATTGATTGAGCCGCCTTTGTTTAAAGGCAGTAGTAATAAGTTGCCGCGTTTATGCAGTGTAACGATCGTTGTGTTCCTTGTGCGCCTTGTGGTTTAATTTGCATTTCAAGTGTTCACCCATGTTTAAAATGGCCGTTTTTGTTAAGCAGAATTTTATAAAAATTGCATAAATGCCTTTTTTTCATAGGGTTAACCGCACTTGTTTAAAGTGAAAAATGGGTCAAAATATTCAAAAATGAACACTGTAAACCTATTTTCGGACTAACTTACATTTCAGTGTTCAAAAGTGTTCAAAAATGAACGCTTTTGGGCCATTTTTAGTTAAAGTAAAGCTTTACGTAAATTATATAGTTGCCTTTTAATCATTAGGTTAACCCTGTTTACTTAAAGTGAAAAAATGATGGGGTGTTCAAAAATGAACACCCGCCTAAACCACCTCAAAAAACAAAATATTACAACTTTTTACATCTCCTTACAACCCTTCCAACTAACATCAATAGTCAATCCGCACGTGGTAAATACTCATCAGCATGCGCTTAAAAATGGTTTTAATGGTTTCGATTTCCTTGAGGGTGATGTTGCTGTCGCTCAGCTGGTTTTGGTCGAGTTTATATTTAACGATACGGTCCACCAGGTCGGCGATGGATTTTTCGTCGGGTTCCTTCAGCGCGCGTGAAGCCGCTTCGACGGAATCGGCAAGCATCAGGACCCCTCCTTCTTTGGAAAACGGTATCGGGCTAGGGTAGCGGAACGTATTTTCGTCCACAAATTTCTCGGGGAAGTTTTTCAGAAACGACTGGTAAAAATAATCAACCCGGGTATCGCCATGGTGTGTGCGGATAAAGTCGATCACGATCTCGGGGATATTGGCTTTGCGGGCCAGCTCTACCCCTTTCCGTACATGGCCGATGATGATCTGGGCGCTTTCCTGGTACTGGAGGCGGTCGTGCGGGTTAAAGCCGCTTTGGTTTTCAATGAAATACAGCGGGTTTTCCAGTTTGCCGATGTCGTGGTACAAAGCCCCTGCCCTAACCAGCAAGGCGTTGCCGCCGATAGTATAGATGGCATTTTCGGCCAGGTTGGCTACCTGCAGCGAGTGCTGAAAAGTACCCGGCGCTGAAAAAGCCATTTCGCGCAGCAGCGGCGCATTTGTGTTGGTAAGCTCGATCAGGGTAATGTCGGAGGTAATGGCAAATACTTTTTCAAACAGGTAAATAAGCGGGTATGCCAGCAGGGTAAGGAGCACGCTAACCACGAACGGAAGGAAATCCATCCAGTCAATCGTCCTTAGGCTACCCTCGCGGATAAAGGATATCCCTAAAAACGCCGCAAAATAGGTCGCGGTAATAATTAGTGCCGAGATGAGGAATTGTTCGCGCCGGATGAGGTTCTTGATGCTGTAAATGGAAACCATCCCTGCTGTCAGCTCGAAATAGGCAAATTCAAAACTATTCGGCACAAAAAATCCTGCGATGAGCACCACCAGCAAATGTATGTTTAGTGCCAGGCGGGTATCAAACAGGATGCGGATAATGATGGGCACAATGCAATACGGAATATAATACAGGTTGGGCAACTCCAGTTTGATGGCCATGGAGAGCGCAAACAACATGGCCGTAACCACCAGCAATATGAGGCTCACCAGGCGATTATCCTCGTAAATATCCCTGCGGAAAAGGTATAAAAACACCATTAAAAGCGTAATCATAATGCTCACCAGCAAAAACTGGCCAAGCAGCACCAGGCGCGGGTCGCCGGTGGTGCGGACGTTATCCTCAAAAGCTTTTTTGTACGATTCCAGCCTTTGGTACGTATCGTCATTAACCACAGATCCCTTTGCGACGATTACATCCCCTTTTTGCACCATGCCGCGAGTGGTTGAAAGATTATCCACCGCTTCTTTTTCCAGGCGCGAGGTTAACTTACTGTCAAACGTTAAATTGGGCTGCAGCCTATTGCTGATCAGGTCGAGTAAAAATGCCTTGTCGAGGTCTTTTTGCTGGCTTAAAGCGTGATCGCAATAAGCCAGGGCCTGCTCTTTTGTTAAAAGGTCGGCGGTATTTTTTTCCGTCGCAACGTTTTTATCTAAAATAGTCACCTGGTAATTTTCGGCGCCCTGCTGGTATTTGGTATTCAGGTTTACTACGCCCCGGTCATAAACATCCTTTAGCAGTTGATCGCCTTCATCCAGGTATTCAGTCCGCTGCCGGTCACTAAGCCCGGCGCTATGCCACTTCACCGCGAAGTCGTTCTTAAAGCCCTCACGCTCACGGTTGCTGAGTTCATCGTCCAGTTGGTAAATAGGCGTAATGCTGGCTAAGACCGCCCTTTCATCGCTTTCAATTTCCTGCGGTGATTTTAAAATGGCAAAATTATAGGGCGAAATAAGTTCCTTCTCGTTCCAAATCTTGCCTTTCTCAATATCATAGCTAAATTTCGCCTGTTTGGGTAGCGTTAAAACAATAGCGCAAACGCTCACCAAAGTCATCAGAAATTTAACGTTGCGGGAGTATTTGCGGAGTATTGCCTTTTGGCGTGTGGTAGCCGTTTTTGCCATCGATATGTTTAACCTTTCAAAAATAACATAATTTCTGCTTTGTGCACTTTTTTGTTGTTTTTATCAAAAGAAATATGATAGCTTTGTGATATCAATTTAAAATCAAAAAAATGTTATGAACACTGAGAAAATCATAAACCCTCCTTCGGGCTATGCGGCCTTTGCTTTATTTTTAATATTGCTGGCCGCAGGCATCGGCACGCTTGCTGTTGAAATGCTCTCAATCGGCGTTACCCTGCTGGTTGTCAACTTTGTGCTAGTGTTACCCGGACTTGTTATTGTAAACCCGAACGAGTCGAAAGTGCTGACGCTTTTTGGAAAATATGTAGGCACCGTAAAACAGGACGGCTTTTATTGGGTGAACCCCTTCACCGTTAAGAAAAAAGTTTCGCTAAGGGCCTTCAATCTTAACGGTCAGCAGCTGAAGGTGAACGATAAGGTTGGTAACCCCATTGAAATTGCAGCTGTAATTGTTTGGCAGATTACCGAAACGGCCAAAGCAGTTTTTGCGGTTGAAAACTACCTGCAATACGTCAACATACAAAGCGAAGCGGCTGTAAGACACCTGGCAAATTCTTTCCCGTATGACAATATCGAAGATGAGAACGCCACGATCACACTTCGCGGCGGCGCTGAGCAGGTAAGTGTATTGCTCGAAAAAGAATTGAATGAGCGCCTTGACCGCGCGGGCATTACCGTGCTGGAGGCCCGGATATCCCACCTCGCCTACGCACCCGAAATTGCCCACACGATGCTGCAAAGACAGCAGGCCTCCGCTATTATTTCGGCGCGCAGGCTGATCGTGGAGGGCGCTGTCGGAATGGTTGAAATGGCCCTGGCACGGCTGTCTGAAAAGAAAATAGTTGAACTTGACGAGGAGCGCAAGGCCGCTATGGTAAGCAACCTGCTTGTAGTGTTATGCGGCGACCGGAGTGTGAACCCTGTTGTAAATACCGGTACGCTATACCATTAAGAATAATGGCAGAGAAGAAAGCATTCATATTGCGTATTAATCCAGAGGTTTTGAAGGAGATCGAGACCTGGGCGGGCGATGAATTCAGGAGCACGAATGGGCAGATTGAGTATTTGTTGCAACAGGCCCTGCATGAACGGAAGAAAAAGGTTAAGAAAAGTACGAAGTCTTAAGTCGAAAGTCCGAAGTCGAAAGTCTTGAGTCACAAATCAAAAGTTGAAGGTGTACACAGTGACGACTTAAGACTTCGGACTTAGACCACAAGTTGCTCGTCTAAAAAACCTAACTTTGTCCAACCAATTTTAACATCGCACATGAAAGAAGTAGTTATTGCGGCGGCAACACGTACGCCTATCGGCAGTTTTGGGGGCAGTTTGGCTAATTTATCGGCAACACGGCTTGGCGCGTTGGTGATCAAATCAGCGGTGGAAAAATCCGGTCTAAAGCCCGAACATATCCAGGAAGTTTACATGGGTAATGTACTGTCTGCAAATCTCGGACAGGCGCCCGCTACCCAGGCGGCTATTTTCGCGGGTTTGCCTGTATTGCCGGCTACTACCATCAATAAAGTGTGCGCTTCGGGTATGAAAGCCATAATGCTGGCCTCCCAGAGTATTGCGTTGGGTCAAAACGATATTGTTGTTGCCGGTGGGATGGAAAGCATGAGTAATGTGCCCTATTACCTGGATAAAGCACGGAACGGCTATCGTTTGGGCAACGGCACACTTACTGATGGCCTGATAAAAGATGGTTTATGGGACGTGTACAACGACTATCACATGGGCTCTGCTGCTGAATTGTGCGCTGCCGAGTGCAAGGTAAGCCGTGAAGAACAGGATGCTTATGCGATTGAATCCTATAAACGTGCGCAGCGGGCCCAAAAAGGTGGAAAATTTAAGGACGAGATAACGCCGGTTGAGTTGAAAGATAAAAAAGGCGATATAACCCTGTTTGGAGACGATGAGGAACCAAACGCCGTTAAGTTCGATAAAATACCTGGCCTGAAACCGGTGTTTAAGAAAGATGGAACGGTTACGGCGGCCAATGCTTCTACCTTAAACGATGGCGCTGCGGCTGTTGTGCTGATGAGTGCCGAAAAAGCAAATGAAATGGGCATTAAACCGTTGGCGAAAATAGTTTCATTTGCTGATGCCCAACAGGCGCCCGAGTGGTTTACTACCTCGCCGTCAAAGGCAATACCGCTGGCTTTGCACAGAGCTGGATTGACGATAGAACAAATTGATTTTTTCGAGATCAATGAGGCGTTTTCTGTAGTTTCAATAGCCAATAACCGGCTGCTCAGCCTCGACCCGGTAAGCGTAAACGTAAACGGTGGCGCTGTTGCTATGGGACATCCGCTTGGGGCATCCGGCGCGAGGATCATTGTAACCTTATTAAATGTACTGCTACAAAACGACGGTAAATACGGCGCGGCAGGAATTTGTAACGGCGGAGGCGGCGCCAGTGCAATGGTTATTGAAATTTTGCGTTAATTAGTGTGATGAAAAAAATATTTATCCCGGTTATTCTTATTTTTTTGCTGCCGCGATTGATTTTGGCGCAACATTCCGACGAAACGGCTAATATCAAACAGCTGCGCTCATCCGAGGATAGCCTGATGATGCTGGGGAAAACGATGGTGAACGATACGGAAGAGACAAACCGCCAGACGGCCAATTATTCTTTTATTAAAACATTGGTAAATGCATTAAAAGTGCCGAATTCTTTTCTCTACCCGTTCGATTCGGTTAAAATGGTCAAAATCGTCAATTCACCCGACAATCGTTTTCGTATCATTACATGGCCCGTAATGTTTGACGACGGCAGCTACCGGTTTTATGGAACCATCCAGATAAATACCGGCGGAAAACTGCTGATGTACCCCCTTAACGATGCTTCGTCCGACATAAAACACCCCGAGGATACCATAACCGATAACCGCAAATGGTACGGGGCTGAATATTACAATATCATTCCCGTATACTCGCCAAAACTGTATTACGTGTTACTGGGCTGGAAGGGCAACACGATACGGTCGACCAAAAAAGTAATCGAGGTGCTGTCATTTAACAATGATAAACCGGTCCTGGGTATGCAAGTGTTCGATGGAAACGGAAAAACACGGAAAAGAATTGTTTTTGAATATAACAGGCAGACATCAATGCTCCTGCGTTATATTATGGATCAAAACACCATCGTATTTGACCATCTTTCGCCACCCGACCCAAAAATGAAGGACCAAAAAGACAGTTATGGCCCCGACCTTAGCTATGATGGCTACAAACAGAAAAATGGCCGCTGGGTGTACATAGATAACCTGGATATGCGGAACGAACCGGAGAACCGAGACAATGATTATGTCGATCCAAAAAAGCAGGCGCAAATAGATAAAGCGGCGGCCGGTGCGTCAAATCAGTGAGTATTAGTTGAAAGGTTGTAAATGTTGTGGTAGTTGTAAAGGTTAGGGAGCCTGCCAATTCAGTCAATTTAATTGTCTCATTGGAAGTCAATAGAAAACCTATACCCAATCAAAAAGTTGCAAGCCGCTTAACCACAAAATATTGTTCCAATAAAAGGAAACATAGTCAGTATTTAATTTTGATTTACAGGAATTGTAGTATTTTAGTCAAATTATTTAACTGACCTCATTTATGTCTGACACATCTTTGGCAGCTGATGCTGTCCCAAAAAAATCCAGGTTCCCAAAAGCTGTCCCTTTCATTATCGGCAACGAAGCAGCTGAGCGTTTTAGTTATTACGGGTTGCGCTCCATCCTGGTAACCTTCCTGGTAGCTGGGTTTTACTCAAAAATGGAAAGCTCAACTACAGCCGCAAATGCAAGAGCGAATGAAGTAACGCATCTTTTTGTTACCTTATCGTATTTCATGCCGTTAGTTGGCGGCATCATGGCCGATTGGTATTTTGGAAAGTATAAAGTAATTCTATGGATATCCATGGTTTACTGCCTGGGTAACTTATTTACATCTTCGTTCACTACCAGTTTACCCTTATTTTCCACCGGCCTCGTACTTATAGCAGTTGGAGCAGGGGGTATCAAATCATGCGTTTCAGCTAATGTGGGTGATCAGTTCGATAAAACAAACCAGGATTTGCTCTCCAAAGTATATGGATGGTTCTATTTCAGCATAAATGCCGGGTCAATGGTTTCGACCGTTTTAATCCCTACGATGTACAACAATTATGGCCCGCGAATCGCATTCGGAATACCCGGCATCCTAATGGCTTTGGCTACTATTATTTTCTTTTCAGGCCGCAAGAAATATATTAGAGTTCCGCCGGCCGGTGTCAACAGGAACAACCTGATATTCATTTCGTTTTATGCACTTACGCACCTTGGTAAAAAACAAAAGGGCCAATCGTGGCTGGACGTTGCCAAGGGGCCTTTCGATCCCGAGAAAGTAGAAGGCATGAAAGCGGTTTATCGTGTAATGGCCGTATTTTTCTTTGCATTGGCTTTTTGGATTGTTTGGGACCAGAACCTGTCTGAATGGGTTTTACAAGCGGGAAACATGAATAGAACAATCGGCATCGGATCCTGGAGTTTTACTATGCTTCCAGGGCAGGTTCAAACCTTCAATCCTGTATTCCTGCTTATTTTTATCCCGCTGTTCAATTATTTGGTATATCCTTTTTTCGATCGGATCGGTATTAAAACCACCCCCTTGCGCCGGTTGGGAGCGGGCCTGGTGCTTACCGGGGTGTCATTCGCGGTGGTAGCTTTCTCTCAATCGCTGATTGATCATGGCGCCAGGCCCTCTATCTGGTGGCAGATACTCGCCTATGTAATTCTCTCAGCGGCCGAAGTACTGGTTTCCATTACCGGTTTAGAGTATGCCTATACTCATTCGCCCAAGTCGATGAAAAGTACCATGACTGCGGTTTGGCTGATGGTAGTTTCCATGGGTAACCTCATCACAGCAGCTGTTCAAGCCAACATTGCAGACCACGGAATTTTGGAGAAACCGCTCACGGGCGCAGGTTTTTACTGGAATTTTGATGTAGCATTAATCGCCGTTTTTGTCGTCGTGTTCCTTATCGTTTCACCACGGCTGAAAGAACACAACTATATTGAAAACCCCGAGCCGGAGTTAAACCAGATCATAGCGGATACAGATAATTTATAATCCTTATTTTTTGATAACGTATTGTAACAGGAAAGTTAAAAAAGCTTTCCTGTTTTTTTATTTTAATAAACCTAAATCAGCTACTTTTGTCGTTTTATATTGTTAGAAACCTAATATAGTGCCAGACAGCATCGTTATTATTCCTACCTATAATGAGAAGGAAAACATTGAACGGATGATCCGTAAAGTTTTTTCGCTTCCTTACGATTTTCATATTCTTGTTATTGACGACGGCTCGCCCGATGGTACGCAGGACATTATCAGATGCCTGCAAACCGAATTTCCGGAAAACCTTTTTATGGAAACCCGCGCAGGGAAACAAGGCCTTGGCACCGCTTATATTCATGGTTTTCGCTGGTCGATAGCGCGCCATTATGAGTACATTTTTGAGATGGACGCCGATTTCTCTCATAACCCGGACGATCTTTTCAAGCTGCGTGAAGCGTGTATTGAAGGCGCCGACGCGGCGATAGGTTCCAGATACATCAACGGCGTTAACGTGGTGAACTGGCCGATGAGCAGGGTTTTGATGAGCTATTTTGCATCGGTTTATGTACGATTTATAACCGGCATCAACATACAGGATGCCACGGCCGGCTTTATGTGTTATAAACGTAAAGTGTTAGAAACTGTTCAACTCGATAAGATTAAATTCGTGGGCTATGCCTTCCAGATAGAGATGAAATATACAACTATCAAGCATGGTTTTAAGCTGGTTGAGGTTCCCATCATCTTTACCGACCGCACGGCCGGCACTTCCAAAATGTCGACCCGCATTTTCCGGGAGGCTTTTTGGGGCGTGATACAAATGCGGATAAACGCAATTTTCAGAAAATATCCCGAAGGATAGTCCGAAGTCCGGAAAGTCGGAAAAGTCCGAAAGATTTTTTGGGGAGGTCGCTGACTCTGTCATAAACCATGATTGCCGCAGCTTTTATACCCGATATTTTGCCCCCCCCTGTGTAACATCTTTCGGACTTTCGGACTTTTCCGACTTTCGGACTAAAAAATAATACCTAATTTCGTGGTTAATGAATGAGCATCTCGATCCTGCCCGTGAACGTCTCTCAGCTGCTGAACGTGATATCGAAAAAGTGTTGCGGCCGCAGGTTTTTGAGGATTTTACCGGCCAGCATAAAATATTAGCCAACTTAAAGGTATTTGTGCAGGCGGCCCGCCAGCGCGGCGAGGCGCTCGACCATGTGTTGCTGCACGGCCCGCCGGGATTAGGCAAAACCACCCTCTCCTACATTATTGCCAATGAAATGGGCTCAGGCATTAAAATAACTTCTGGGCCGGTATTGGATAAGCCGGGTGATTTGGCCGGCCTGCTGACCAACCTGGAAACGAACGATATATTGTTTATCGACGAGATCCATCGCCTAAGCCCGCTGGTTGAAGAGTATTTGTACTCAGCAATGGAGGATTTTAAGATCGATATTATGCTGGAAAGCGGTCCGAATGCGCGCTCGGTACAAATATCGCTTAATCCATTCACGCTGGTTGGGGCCACCACGCGCTCCGGTTTGCTAACCGCTCCGCTTCGGGCCAGGTTTGGCATTAATTCCAGGTTGGAGTATTACGATGCCAAGCTATTAACCACCATATTGCTGCGCTCCGCAATGATATTAAAAACACCGATAAGTGAGGAAGGCGCATTCGAGATCGCCCGCAGGAGCCGGGGTACGCCGCGGATTGCGAATGCTTTGCTCCGCCGCACGAGGGATTTTGCTCAGATAAAGGGTGATGGAAACATCGACACGGCTATTGCTAAATACGCACTGAATGCGCTGAACGTTGATGAACATGGGCTGGACGAAATGGATAATAAGATATTGAGCACCATTATAGATAAGTTCAAGGGTGGACCGGTTGGTTTGAAAACCATTGCAACCGCCGTTGGCGAAGATGAAGGTACCATTGAGGAGGTTTATGAGCCATTTTTAATACAGGAGGGCTTTTTGATGCGAACAGCAAGGGGTCGTGAGGTTACAGACTTGGCCTATAAGCATTTAGGAAAATTAAGGATTGGGGGTAATCCGTCTTTGTTTTGAGTTTATTTTTTAATCCATCATAGCGATGGGTTTAAAACCCATCGCTACAGATTAATTCCGCATTATCTATCTTCATGAAAAAGTTAATTCTTTTTTGTCTGCTGCTTATCTCTATCAAATCTTATTCTCAGCCAAAAAACAAACTGCCCAGCCTGGTTGACTACGTCAACCCGCTTATGGGCAGCGATTCCAAATACGAACTGTCCAATGGCAACACCTACCCTGCCATCGCATTGCCCTGGGGCATGAACACCTGGACGCCCCAAACCGGCAAAATGGGCGACGGCTGGCAGTATACCTATTCGGCAAATAAGATCAACGGATTTAAACAAACACACCAGCCTTCGCCGTGGATGAATGATTACGGGCAGTTTGCCATTATGCCGGTTACCGGGCATTTAAAAGTATCGCAAAACGGTCGCGCCAGCTGGTTTTCGCACAAGGCCGAAATTGCCAAACCGTATTATTACAATGTGTACCTGGCAGATCACGATATTACCGCTGAGATTACCCCTACCGAACGTACGGCACAATTCAGGTTTACTTACCCAAAGAGCGATAGTTCGTACATTATCGTAGATGCGCTTGATCACGGCTCCTTTGTACAGATCATTCCGGGAGAAAATAAGATCATCGGCTACACCACCCGGCATACCTTCGAATCGACCAAAAATTTCAAGGATTATTTTGTTGTTTATTCGGACAAGCCTATCACGCTGGCTCAAACCTACAGCGATAGTACGCTAACTGATTCGCTGGGGCTTCATGCCAAACATGCCATCGCGGTTATCGGTTTTAAAACGCAAAGAAGCGAACAGGTTCACCTTCGGGTATCCTCATCTTTTATAAGCCTTGAACAAGCCGAGATCAACCTGAAAAGAGAGCAAAGTGATGACAGCTTTGACATTACCGAGCAAAAGGCCAAAAATATATGGAACGAAACCCTAAACCATGTGGCGGCTGAAGGCGGCACCGTTGACCAGGAGCGTACCTTTTACTCCTGCCTGTACCGGATGCTTTTTTTTCCGAATAAGCTGTACGAGATAAATGCGAAAAACCAAATCGTTCACTACAGCCCGTATACTGGCAAGAAAGAGGCCGGTTATATGTTTGGCGGTACCGGATTTTGGGATACTTTCAGGGCCTTATATCCTTTTTTGAACCTGGCTTATCCGCACATTGTAAAGGAAATGCAGGAAGGCCTGATCAACGACTATAAAGAAGGCGGCTGGCTGCCGGAATGGTCGAGTCCGGGTTATGCCAACGTAATGATCGGCAACAATTCGGCATCTGTAGTGGCTGAAGCATATTTAAAGGGCGGCCGGGGTTATGCTATTGAAACATTATGGCAGGCGCTGGTTCACGGTGCGAACAATGCAGGCCCGGATGGAACCGGTCGCGAGGGCGTTGCATATTATAACAAACTCGGCTATGTGCCTTATGACGTGAAGATCAGCGAAAATGCCGCCCGCACGCTGGAATACGCTTATGATGATTTTGCCATTTACCAATTAGGTAAGGCACTACATAAACCGGACGCCGAAATTGAGATTTATAAGGAGCGTGCGATGAACTATAAAAAATTGTTCGACCCACAAACAGATTTGATGCGTGGCAAGAATAAGGACGGCTCGTTTGAAACACCCTTTAATCCTTTTAAGTGGGGCGACGCTTTTACCGAAGGCAATAGCTGGCACTATACCTGGGGCGTTTTCCAGGACATAAAAGGCCTGGAAACATTGATGGGTGGCAAAAAGCAATTTTTAGCGAAGTTGGATTCGGTATTTATTTTACCGCCGATATTTGATGCCAGCTATTACGGCGAAGTGATCCACGAGATACGCGAGATGCAGATTGTTAATATGGGTCAATACGCTCACGGCAATGAACCGATCCAGCACATGCTTTATTTGTATGACTATGCCGGTGAACCATGGAAAACTCAATACTATGTTCGCGACGTGATGAATAAGCTATATTTTGCTACGCCTGACGGTTATTGCGGCGACGAGGATAACGGTCAAACCTCGGCATGGTATGTTTTTTCGGCATTAGGATTCTACCCGGTTTGCCCCGCAAGCGATCAGTATGAATTGGGTGCGCCGCTGTTCAAAAAGATCACTCTTAATTTGGAAGATGGCAAAAAAGTGGTGATTAGTGCGCCAAACAACAACGGCCAAAACCTCTACATAAAAAGCATGACCTTTAACGGCAAACCGTATGATTTAAACTGGTTGAGCCACCATGAATTAATGCAAGGCGCTATAATCCATCTTGATATGTCGGCTCAGCCAAATAAACATAGAGGTGTAAAAGATGCCGATTTTCCATATTCACTATCAAATGATAAATAACATGAAAACGATTTTCTCAGTACTGCTTTTACTTGTTTTTTCAAGCGCGTTGGCTCAAAAACCTATCCGCGTATGTGTTGCCGGATTAAACCACGATCATGCCCATGGCATTTTAAGGCGTTATAACGATGGCACGGTGGATATAGTGGGTATTGCAGAGCCGAATAAAGAATTATGGGCGAAGTACGGAAAATTGTATCATATCCCGGATTCATTGTTCTTTACTGATCTGAAGCAAATGCTATTGCTGAAAAAGCCTGACGCCGTTTTAGGCTACAATGCCGTTGGAAACCACGTTGACATCGTAGAGATCTGCGCACCCATGCATATACCGGTAATGGTTGAAAAGCCGCTGGCGGCTACGCTTGAGCAGGCAAAACGTATTGAGGCCCTCGCCGACCAGTATCATATTAACGTGTTGGTGAATTACGAAACGGAATGGTACCCGTCCAACTATTATATTTATAACACGGTGGCGGCCGGGACAATCGGCGGTATCAGGAAGATGGTAGCACATGACGGGCACCAGGGACCGGTTGAAATTGGCTGCAGCAAGGAATTCCTGGCCTGGCTTACCGACCCAGCGCTAAACGGCGCCGGCCCGATCAACGATTTTGGCTGCTACGGCGCCGACCTGATGACCTGGATGATGCACGGGCAAAGGCCAATTGCAGTTACCGCAATCGCACGGCATTACAAACCGAAGATATACCCAAAAGTTGAAGACGATGCCACCATCCTTGTAGAATACCCTGGCGCGACCGGTCAGATTGAAGGCTCGTGGAGCTGGCCGTTCGGCATAAAAGATTTTGAAGTTTTTGGCGAGACCGGTTACCTGCATGCTTTGGACAACGAACATATTGTGAGCCGTATGCGCGAAAACGTTAAAGGAACCGCCGACGCACCGGCCCTCGCAGCACCCATAAATGATAATATCCTTTATTTAACGGCGGTATTACGCGGCCAGTTAAAGGGTATTGATGATCAATCATCCCTAAATTACAATATGGTGGTGATGGAGATATTGGATGCGGCAAAGCGATCTGCGAAAGAAGGGAAGAGAATTATCTTGTAAACTATCGTAATTATAATGATCCGGTTCGGTTTCGGTATTGCTATTATCGTCTTATTCCTGTCAAGTTGCACCCCCATGTTCGATCCCGGGCCAGCGACTAAGATAAAGGCAGCGCTGAGTCCAAAAAAAGATGAACAAGCAATTCTTTTTCAGAAAGGCGGAAACGCTACTGAATCAGATTCTTACCAGGTTTCGATCAAACCAGTATCCAGCGACCTTGACAGTACTGAAGTCGGCAATACCTTCACCGTCGATAATGATCACGGAAAAACTGTCTAAACCCCAATGCTATTGATTTTAAGCGGATAACTGCAGATACTTTGATGATAATTTATGATAAAAAACTTCGGTGCTTTATTCAGAATAATAACGTTGATAAAGTAGTGGTCGTCTACAGCACCAAGTGATAAATGGATGTATCTATTTTAAATTACTTTAAACTTTTTGTTGGTTTTGTTCTTTGTTAACTGAAAACAAAATTGTGTTACATTTGCCCACTCAAATTTCGCCACTCATTTTATGTTAAAACAAACGCTCTCCCTCATCGCCCTTTCTTTTTGGGGTCTCAGTTCATTTTCACAGTCAAATAATGCAGCTATTTTAGCCCGCAAACAGGTGCCGGTTGTTTGTTACCACCAGATACGCGATTGGCGGCCAAAAGACAAACCTGTGGACAAGGACTATATAATTCCGCCTGCAGCGTTTAAGGCCCACCTAAAGATGCTGGCCGACAGCGGTTACCACACTATACTGCCCGATCAGCTTTACGCATACCTTACCAAAGGCGCTCCCCTGCCCAGTAAGCCCATTATGCTCACTTTTGACGATACCGATGTGGACCAGTGGGACATTGCCCGGCCTGAAATGAAAAAATATGGTTTTAAAGGTGTTTTCTTCATCATGACCGTATCTTTAGGCAGGCCACATTATATGTCTGCAGCACAGGTTAAACAGCTGTCGGATGAGGGAAACGTAATTGCCAGCCATACCTGGGATCATCACCGGGTTGACCGGTACAAACACGACCCCAACCCTAAAAAGGACGACTGGGTAATTCAAATAGAAAAACCCACCAAAAAGTTGGAAGAAATAACCGGTAAAAAGATCGATTATTTTGCTTACCCTTTTGGTGTATGGAAGAAGCCGACACTACCCGAACTTAACAAATATGGCTTCAAAATCGCATTCCAGTTAGCTGATAAACGCGACCCTGATTATCCGCTACTAACCGTAAGACGCATTTTGGACAGCGGCTATTGGACTGTCGCCACGTTTGGAAAAAGTGTGAGAAGCAGTTTTAAATAATAAATCTGCTATAATATCACAGATTTGACAACTTTAAAAAGTTGTCAAATCTTATCGTTATCACGCTGGTTTTATTAGCTTTGATATTATAAAGCAACCTATATGAAACCAAAACTCCTGTTGATCGGCGCTTTATTTTTATCCTTTGGAGCACAAGGGTACGGCCAATCAGTTGCTGTTGTCAACGCCCATTTTGATGCACTGATGAAGCACGATGTAAAAGCAATCGCTTCCGGCTATGCCGACACTGCAAAAGTATTTTCCCCTAACTGGGAGGGCGCCAAAGTCGGGCCGGCAGGGCTTACTGAAACCTATAACAGGTATTTTGCCTCAACACCCGACCTTTCATATAAAATAAACCATATTATTAGCGCCGGCAATGAGGTAACAGTCCAGTTTACGCAATCGGGTACGCTATCAAACCCCGAAAGCGGCACACCCGATTATATGAAAGGCAAAAAATATACGCTCAATTGCTGCGCTATATTTTCAGTTAAAGACAAAAAAATCGTCGCTGAAACCGATTACTTCGACCAGGTAGCGTTTTTACGAC
>Ga0206971_10165_pt2 | contig 23030 bp, 24 predicted proteins | sample Alteio_BWOrgHeat_85_FD_152917 | JGI IMG/M metagenome (GOLD analysis project Ga0206971, IMG submission 152917) | Enriched cells from forest soil in Barre Woods Harvard Forest LTER site, Petersham, Massachusetts, United States -... | ecosystem: Environmental > Terrestrial > Soil > Temperate forest >...
ATCGATAACAACATGAATCCGAGCAAAGCACTATGGGAAAAGGGTGATTTCACCCAAATAGCAGCAACTATGCGCGAAAGCGGCATTGAGGTGGTTAGCAAATTAGGAATAACCAAAGGCCTTAAGGTACTTGACCTTGGTTGTGGCGACGGCACAACCGCCATACCGGAAGCGAGGCTTGGGGCAGATGTTACCGGCGTAGATATAGCCGCCAACCTGGTTGAAGCAGGCAATGCGCGCGCGAAAGCAGAGGGACTAACACAATGCAAATTTTATGAAGGTGATGCAACCGACCTTTTGGAGCTGAAAAACGATTCTTTCGACCTGGTTGTAAGCATATGCGGCGCTATGTTTGCTCCCAGGCCTTTCGATGTTGCGAAAGAAATGGTGAGAGTTACACGACCTGGCGGCAGGATAATTATGGGCAACTGGATACCCGGCGACCCTACACTGGTGGCGCAAATACTCAAAATAAGTTCGGCCTATATGCCACCGCCGCCCGAAGGTTTTGTAAGCCCGATGCTTTGGGGTATCGAAGAAAACGTAGTTGAACGTTTTGCCGGCGCCGGCATAGCTAAAGATCATATTTCTTTCGCGAGAGAAACTTTTACTTTTAAAGCGCCTTATCAGCCCGCTAAATTTGTTGAAGTTTTTAAACATTATTACGGGCCTACAATGAATGCTTTTGAATTTGCTGAAAAAAATAATAAGGCCGAGGATTTGCAGCGCGAACTGGAAATGTTGTTCAACAATCAAAACACAAGTGATGTAAGCGGAACAACCTGTATAAAAGCTAATTTTTTAAAGGTTACCGTGCTGAAATAGGCGGCTCTTTGTGCGCCTTAGCCGGGTAACAAAAATTATGCGGCGAGCTAATAGTTAAAAAATACATCGCTACATATTATTGGCAGCCTATTATGCCGGTTACCTGTCAGCGGGGCACGAAAACTCAGCGGTAATGGCCTTTGCACAGGATTCGAACGCCAGATGAACAGAAAAAAGCATTACTTCTCCTGTAAGAGAATCGGTTCGCCTTCAAGGTAAAGGGTATCAGGATCAAAATCTATATATTCATTCCACTGGATAGTGCCACCCGCTGCTTTCACTGTTTTGCAAAAAGCTTCGTCTTTCAGTGGTTCATAAACGGGGTAATTAAGATAATTAAGCAGATCAAACCTTTTTACTTCGTTATTGGTAAACGTAAGCAACAATTGATAGTCTCCGATATACTCCACCTTTAACACTCTCGGATTCATAAATTTTATCTTAAAGGGTCTATTTTAAAAACCTGGTTACCTGTTACTGCCAGTTCCCAGTTTGCCATTAAATCTTCGTGATGGATTTCTATCCACGCAAGCAATAGTTTTTCTTTGTTCGAGGGCATAGAACCTTCCAGGAGTCTGCCACCCGGTATTTCGTAAACCGCTTCCGCCCCGCTATACCTCACATGTATGTGTGGCAGTTTGTGCTGTTTGGTATCCAGATAGTACATGGAAACGATTAAGCCATAAAACATAGAAATAACCGGCATACTGCATTTTTTTATAAAGGTAAAAATTCATTCGGATAACTCATAAATGGGTTTGGCGGCTAGCTGCAGCGGGGCACAAGAACTCGGCGCTCATAGCCTTTGCCCGGCATTGGCGCCAGGTTGGGGGCGCATGCACGCCCGCAGCTGCACGCTACTGCTTTATACGCCCGACAAACGGCAGATCATAGGCCACATAATCTAACGACAGTATATTTAGGGCGGCCTCGGTAAATATCTGCACTTTTACGGTTTTTGTTTTGTTTCCCCAACTGTCGTCGTCAATTTTATCCCAGCCTTTTTTGAAGCTTTCCAGTAGGGAGGCATACCTGGTATAGGAGATTTCGGCGAGTTCTTTTTTGCAGATACCTTTTTTATCATACAAACAAGTGATCTGGTTATCAGCGTCCTTAAATTCGTCGGATGGGTAGCCATCGTCCTCGTCGCTTATAAAAAGCGGAAGTTTGGTTTTTTAAAGTAAGCTTTTACCTCGGCCCTGGTTTTACCGATAAGGTTTTCCTGCGCCATTGCAAACACCGGCACCGACAATAAAAAGATGATTACCAGTTTTTTCATAACATTTGTTTTTTGCTAAAATGGAGATTTTCGCATGGTTAAACAAATGATAAAAGAGGGATTTGCAAAGGATTTAAGGATTGCCGCAGGGGCCGCAATGCAGGTAAAACAGAAGACGTAATGATTGTTTTAGCGCTGTTTTAGCGATCCGACAACTCGTGAACCCTTATGGCGGCCACCTGTCAGCGGGGCACGAGAACTCAGCACACATGGCCTTTGCCCGGCATTCGCGCCAGGTTTGGGGACCAAACGCTCTGAACTTTTTTCCGTACCTCGTTGATCAATGTACCCGGAATATCCGGTTAAACTGAAATCTGACCGCCATCTACCACAAGTTCAGTCCCTGTTACAAATGACGATTCATCACTAGCAAGGAACAATACTGCATTGGCTATTTCATCCCCAGTGGCCGCTCTTTGCATAGGGTTCGATGAGTTGAGGTATTTTCGCCCCTCTTCACTGTCCATAAGCCCTATTGTCAACTCGGTTAGGGTGATTCCGGGATGTATCGAATTCACTCTGAGACCGGAGGCAGCATACTCTTTTGCGGCTGCCTTTGTCAGCAGTCTTGACCCTCCTTTTGAAGCCGTGTAGGCAGGATGTGCCTTCGTAGCTATGAATCCGGCGGTGGAAGACATATTGATGATAGACCCTTTTCCGTTAGAAATCATTTCGTTCGCCACAGCTTTGATCCCTAAAAACTGACTTACCAGATTTACGTTTAATATTCGTTGAAAATCTTCCAAAGAAATATCCGCCCATTTTCCTGATTTGATCTCGATGCCTGCATTGTTGAATAGAATATCGATCCTGCCAAATTCATCCAGTGCAGATTGCACGACTACCATCCAGTCGTATTCGGATGTCACATCTTGTTTGACTGCCAATATTTTGCCTCCGAAAGCTGCGATCTCTTCGGCAACAAGTTTCAATTTGGGCTCGTTGATATCGGTTATTACCACTGCTGCCCCTTCGGCAGCGAATAATCGGGCTGTAACTTTTCCGATGCCACTGGCTCCACCTGTAATAATTGCTACTTTATTTTTTAACCTTTCCATTCTTTTTGATTGAGGAATGCGATCGGGCGTTACTATTAATCAGCTAAAAAGCGAACGGAACACCGTTTTCCAATCCTTTATTATACCCTTCTTGGTTGAATTTATAGAGAAACGGAGCGCGATGGGGGCCGATTCGCTTTGTTTCCTTCAGTTTTTCAACGATACCTGACGCCAATAGCTTTCTCTGGAAATTCCTTTCATCGAGTTTTTTTCCCAGGATGGTTTCGTAGAGTGCATGAATTTCGGGTAGCGTAAATTTTTCAGGAAGTAATTCGTAACCTATCGGAAAAAATGCGATATGCATACGCAAGGCACGTAAAGCTTCCGTTATAATTTGCTTATGGTCAAACATCAAAGGCGGAAGCTCATTCACCGGCCACCATTTAGAATCTGCACCCAGCGGCCATTTTTTGATCTTCACCGTCGAAAAGTCTGTCAAGGTATAATACGCCAGGGATACGAAACGATCAAAAATCCACAGATCTTTTTTAACCTCAACGCCAGTCAGTGCGCTCATGTTGGCAGCATTTTTTTCCGGATCTTCCGAACGGCTGACACCACCAAAATTTCGGAACTGTTGAAGAAAGAGATTTTCTAAACCGGTCCTCGACAAGGCAATGCGGTTAGCAGCTTCGTCTATCGATTCTGCTCTGCCAACGTACCCGCCAGTGATCGACCACTTATTCGTTGCAATGGTCTGCTGTAGCAGCACCTTTAACTCTTTATCGTGATACCCTAAAATAACATTATCGACCTGGATATTAGGGAGATAATTCTCGGGATGTTGAATGATATCTAATGCTGTGTAAGCCATAAAAACTATTCTGTAAAAATAACAGAATTAATTTGATTTCTGATGTAACAAACTTATCTTTATTCTGTCATATAAACAGAATAAAAATTAGTCCATTTAATTAATATGAAAAAGTTAAGCTTATTATTAGCTCTTATAATCGGGCTATTATTTTCAACAGCCGTAAAGGCTCAGTCTACAGCCAACTACTTTGTAGGGAAATGGGCAATTACTGTTATTGGTACTCCAAATGGAGATACTAAATTGACATTTGCTTTCGAGCGCAAAGATGGCAAACTAATCGGTACGGTGCGGGACTCCACCGATAAGGAAGTCTCTAAAATAACCCAGATTGACGAGAATGATAAAACCATCAATGCTGAATTTACTATCAATGACCATGATGTTACGCTTTCGCTTGAGCCGATGGATGATGACCATGTAAAAGGAAGTGTAATGGGTATGTTTGATGCAAAGGGCACGCGTATCAAAGAAGCCGATCCGGAAAAGAAATAATGCCGCTTGTGACACGCCTGTACCCTATTTTAAAAAAATTAACAATATGCATATGCCTCGATTTTTCAAATCTTCATTTTCAGCAGTTGTCCTGGTTCTTCTTTCGATAACCACAAAAGCACAAACTCAGCTACCCCAGTTAGGCAAGGACCCGGTTAGCGCTATCGTAAAAGCAATGACGCTGGAGGAAAAAGTACAACTCGTTACCGGCACGGGCCTGCGATTTGCAGGCAGCGGTCCGGTAGTTGGCGATGCCGATGGGCGGGTACCCGGCGCAGCAGGAAATACCATGAATATCAAACGTTTTGGGATACCCGGAACAGTATTAGCAGACGGGCCTGCCGGAGTGCGGATAGATCCTTTTCATAAAGGCGACAGCACAAAGGCTTATTATGCAACAGCATGGCCCGTAGGAACGTTGCTGGCATCCTCCTGGGACACCGCATTGGTAAAAAAGGTCGGTATCGCCTTCGGCAATGAGGTCAAAGAATATGGCGTAGATGTGATCCTTGCACCGGGAATGAATATTCAAAGGAATCCCTTGAATGGCCGAAACTTCGAATATTATTCTGAGGACCCGGTGGTAACCGGTTATATAGCTGCTGCGATAGTAAAAGGGATACAGTCAAATGGCGTGGGAACTGCTATAAAGCACTTTGTTGCAAACAATATAGAAACAAACAGATCATCCATAAACGCCATTATCAGCGAGCGGGCATTGCGTGAGATCTATCTTAAAGGTTTTGAAATTGCGGTAAAGAATGCCCAACCCATGACGGTTATGAGTTCATATAACAAGGTTAACGGCACTTACACGTCCGAACGGTATGACCTGCTTACTGCCATCCTGAGAAATGAATGGGGATTTAAAGGAATGGTCATGTCGGATTGGTATGGCGGAAGGGATGCAGCGGCACAGATGAAAGCCGGCAATAATCTGATCGAACCCGGGAGTAAATCAAAACAGCAAATGATCATTGACGCCATAAAAGATGGTAGCCTCCTGGAAAGCGATCTTGACCGGAATGTGGAAGAAGTACTGAATTATATTCTTAAGACGCCATCGTTTCGTAATTATCGCTATTCAAATGCCCCTGACTTGAAAGCACATGCCCTCATTGCCAGAGTAGCCGCATCAGAGGGAATAATTCTGCTAAAAAATGAAGGCAATGCTTTGCCGATAAAGAAAAACATGAGACTCGCATTGTTTGGAATTGGATCGTATGAAACCATCCGGGGTGGAACGGGGAGCGGCGAAGTAAATACGCCTTATAATGTGAGCATTTTTGAAGGGCTGACTAACGCGGGATTTCAAACTTCTGAAAAGTTGTCCGAATTGTATAAGGCATTTATTAAGAATGACCAAAAGGCGCATCCGAAAAAAGGAATGACAATAAACGCTCCACGCATGATACCGGAAATTGCTGCTGCAGACGTACCAATAACGGAAGCGGCAGAAAACAACGATATAGCCATTTTTACCATTAGCAGAAATGCAGGAGAAGGTAATGACAGAAAAGTTGATAACGATTTTAACTTGTCGGCTACTGAAACCGCCAATTTGAACGCGGTTGCCAATGCCTTCCACGCAAAACATAAAAGCGTTGTTGTATTGCTCAATATTGGCGGCCCGATTGAAACAGAAACCTGGCGAAGCAAGGTGGATGGCATTTTGCTGGTATGGCAGCCGGGCGAAGAAGGGGGAAACGCGATTGCTGATGTGATGAGCGGCGTTGTTAATCCTTCGGGAAAACTGGCAGTCACTTTCCCTTTAAAATACGAGGATGAACCCTCAGCCCCAAATTTCCCTGGCGAACCGGGACCAAGGATACCAACTGAGGCTATTTACAAGGATGGCATCTACGTAGGTTATCGCTATTTTAATTCGTTTCATGTTCAGCCTGCATTTCCATTCGGATATGGCTTAAGCTATACCAAATTTAAATATAGCAATTTGAAACTAAGCTCAACCAGCTTCAAGGGTAAATTGACTGCTAATGTAACTGTTACCAACACGGGCAGCCAACCGGGTAAAGAAATAATGCAGCTATACCTTAGCGCACCACATAAAAACATGGATAAACCGGTTGAAGAATTAAAAGGCTTTGCAAAAACAATGCTCCTTAAACCAGGTGCATCGCAAACAATCACCTTTTCGGTGAAGGCAGCCGACCTGGCTTCCTTTGATACCACTCAATCATCTTGGGTAGCCGAGGCCGGTAAGTATACTTTAAAAATCGGCAGTTCAAGCGACGATATCAAACTATCGGACACTTTTAGTTTGGACAGAGAAATTATCGTTGAAAAGGTTCATAAAGCGCTTGTGCCTGAAGTGCAGATAGATGAACTTAAAAACAACGGGAAATAAAAGTATTAAAAAAAAGCATAAAAATGAAAACTTTAAGATTTACCAAAAGCTTAATGACCCCCTCCAGGCTCATGTTAAGCATATTTACTATGCTAGTTTTCGACATTTCGGTTGCCAGGGCACAGAATAGTTTGGTACATGACGCAGGCCTGGCGAAAGAATTTAAAACAACCGACACACTATTCAGACAGCCATACATAGATGTGGATGAATGGCGTGACAAACCGGTCAGGCACAGGTATATTCATGGCGGCTTTACTGGAACCAGTTCAAAGTTTTCATTTTATTTCCCGCAAAAAGAAAGGTATCAGGGACATTTCTTTCAATACATCACCCCTTTCCCTGATAGCGAAAATGGATCGCAGGGAAGAACCGGTGAGGAAGACAAAATAGGATTTTGCATTAGTCACGGCGCTTATTTCGTTGAAACGAACGAGGGTGGAAATTTCAGCTTTACCAATCCAACTAAATCGGACCCGTCATTGGCAGCGTACCGGGTAAACGCGGCATCGGCCGAGTTTTCACGCGTGGTAGCAAAGCAGATATATGCAGGTAAACGCCCCTATGGGTATGCCTTTGGTGGCAGCGGCGGTGCTTATCGCACGGTTGGTGGCTTTGAAAGTACAGATGGTGTTTGGGATGGAATCGTTCCTTATGTATTGGGTTCAGACGAAGCCATTCCAAACGTATTTACGGTCCGCATGTATGCCATGACTGTTTTGAGGGATAAGTTCCCTCAAATTGTCGATGCCATTGAACCGGGCGGAAGCGGAGACATGTACGCTGGTCTGAATGATGAAGAAAAGTCAGTGCTCGAAGAAGTTACTAAAATGGGTTTCCCCGTGAGAAGCTGGTTCGGTTATAAGAATTTGGGGATACAGGGTTTTTCGGTGTTATACCGGTCAATCGTTGGCATAGACCCCCAGTATTTCAATCATGACTTCTGGAGCCTGCCCGGTTACCGGGGATATGACTCACCCGCATCATTGACAAAGGGCCGAATTCAGCAAACGAATATTATCAAGGCGCCGATTGAAATTGACCAGGCGGTGAGTTTAGGACTGGCAAAACCGGTATCGGCGCAAGACCGCGGCACTGCAGACGCTGCCTGGAAAAGTGTTGGAGGAGCGCAGGGGGGTATGCCTGTTGCGCTTCAATTGCAGGACAAGCTTAAGGACGTTTATTTCCTGGGCGGCGATTTGATCATTAAAAGCGGCCTTGCAGCTGGAAATGTGCTGACGATAACTAAGATCATGGACGACAAGGTGGTTTTTGGCCCGGTCGACCCCGCCGTGATTGCAAAACTTAAAGTCGGGGATTCTGTAATAGTCGACAATTCAAACTTTCTCGCGATACAAACCTATCATCGCCACCAGGTGCCGGGTGCAGCGTATTATGTATGGGATCAGTTTCGCAATGCCGATGGCACCCCTAAATACCCACAGCGCCCCTTTTTGTTGGGGCCGTTGTTTACCAAAGGAGCGGCTGGTATCCTACCGACGGGCAAGTTCAAGGGTAAAATGATCTTACTTGAATCACTTTGGGATCGTGAAGCTTTTCCATGGCAGGCAGATTGGTACCGTACGAAGGTAAAGGCGAACCTGGGCAAAAGTATGGATAATAACTTTAGGGTATGGTTTACTGATCGTGCCCTGCATGGCGACATTTCGCTGGAAGACGATCCAACCGAAACCGTTAGTTACCTCGGCATATTGCAACAAGCTCTTCTTGATATGAGTGCCTGGGTTGAAAAAGGAGTAGCTCCGGCGGCCAGTACCAATTACAAAATAGTCGACGGACAGGTAGTAGTTCCAGCGACAGCAAATGAACGGCATGGAATACAACCTGTAGTAATGTTAAAAGCAAACGGAAGTAAGCGCGCCGAAGTAAAAGTCGGTCAAACAGTAACGTTTACTGCTGTCGTGGATGTGCCTGACCACATGGGCAAGGTGGTCAAAGCTGCATGGAATTTCGAAGGGTTGCCTGAGGACTTCTTTAAAAAAGGCGGTGATTTCCATGGTTGGAATTTTTTGACGTCGGGGGTCTTTCCGGTTACCGCCAAATGGACCGCAATCAATAAAACCGGGTCCAGTGTTAAAGTAACAACAACACACAAGTTTTCAAAACCCGGTACCTATTTCCCAACATTAAGGGTTGCGTCTCAGCGGCAAGGAAATGCCAATACGGTATTTACCCGTATTCAAAATCTGGACAGAGTAAGGGTGGTAGTAAAATAAAACACAACATCAAATCCGCAGCAATATGAGAATGCCCGAAATAAATTAAATCATCAAATGCAAGAACTGTGGCTTTGAATTTAACGAAAAACTTCTCCGGTCTGATCCGGTACCCCTTAGGATTACCCGATTGGTTAAGTCGTCAGGCGCTTCGGTTTGTTGGGTGACAACACCACCAAAGGCGAGAATGTCGCATTCACACCTCCACCCTCTTCCCCGTCTTCGCCGCCAAATAAATTGCATCGATCAGCTTCAAATCCTTCACCGCTTCGTCACCATCTATCGGCACCACCGGCTTTATGCCGTGGAAGATGATGTCGGCCATTTTTAGTTTGTAGTCGGCGTTATCGGCGTACCTCAAAGATATGAACGCGATGACCGGAAACAAATCAAGTATGCACTATGCTTAATAAAGCGGCGCAGTTATAACAAAAACTGCAGGCTGTAATGACTAAAAATCAGGACACATTTTCAAAAAGGGCATCCATCGTGATTTCCTGCTGTATCAGGCCGGGATAACTGGCTGAGTTTTTAACGCCATAGGTAGTTACCATCGTCGCGAATAATGTTTTTTTAGTTTTAGTCTGCGCCTGAAATATTTTAAGTTTGGCTACAAGTTCTTTTGCATAAGATTTAGTTATTTCAAATGCATCAGCAGAAAATTTCATTTCACAAAGGTTGATACATCTATCCGCGCGGTCGATCACCAGGTCGATTTGTGCACCTTGCTCACCGGCCGTTTTTGGCCGATATCGCCACACCGAAACTTCAGCATATACATTACTGATGCCCATCGCTTGTTTGATTTGTTCGATGTGCTTCATGCATACGCTTTCGAAAGCTATTCCGCTCCAGCTTTTCCAGGATGCGCCCGTCGAAAACATTAACCAGGCGCCCTTTCCCCGGGCGCGGCTATTTTCAATAAACCTGATATAAAACAACGAATATTCATCGGTGAGCTTGAATACGCTGTCTTTTGAAGTTTTTCCAAAAGGTACATAAGGATTATATCACGCCAAAACCAAATAAAAAGATGAGTTTTGGCGTGATAAGAAATTCTATATCGCGCCAAAACTCTAAAAATAAAGAAAAACCCGTTGCCATGGGTCACTTTTGGTTACGTCTCGGCTATCTAAAAGGATTATTATCAATGCAAAATCTTCACCGCTTCTTCGACCTAAAAAGCGCCACAGTTTTGGCCGCAGATCAGCGCAAAACAGGGTTAACATCATTTTGGCATTAAATTAAATAACTAATTGATAATCAATTTGTTAACAAAAGGTTAACATTGAAATATGTTAAGTTGTGTTAACCCTTTTTCGTTGTTTTAGATGTGGATTATGGATTTTATCACCGGCAAAAGCGTAACAATTCAAATCTTCACCTCCACCTTCTTCCCCGTCTTTGCCGCCAAATAAATCGCGTCGATCAGCTTCAAATCCTTCACCGCCTCGTCTCCATCTATGGGTACAACCGGCTGTTTGCCATGAAAGATAATCTCGGCCATTTCGTCCATCTGCACGGTTTGGTGTACGGTGATAGGCTGGTTAAGCGGGCCTTTATTGGTACGGCCGGCGATGGGGCCATAGCCGGTGGAGGGCCATAGCTCTGCAAAGCCGTCGGTGCCGTCCAGGAAAAAACGGTCGAGGTTGTTCATGTCGTAGGTCGACAGGCAGTTGGCCACAGCCCCGCTGGGGAAGCCAAACTGGAACTGGATGGTTTGGTCAACGCCTTCCTTAAATTTTATGGGGTCGGTTTTGGTTTCCTGGGCGGTAACCCAAATGGGATCCTCGCCTACCATGTAGCGGGCGCCATTAACGGCGTAAATGCCGATGTCCATCATGGAGCCGCCGCCGGAGAGCGCTTTGTTGAGGCGCCATTGGCTTGGGTCGCCGATGGTAAAGCCGCATTGGCCCTGGAAGAACTTTATTTTGCCCAGTTCGCGGGCGTTGCGCATGCGGATGATCTCCAGCGTGTGGGGCTCAAAGTGCATGCGGTAGCCCACCAGCAGCTTTACGCCGGCCGCCTTGCAGGCATCCACCATTTGCTGCCCCTGCTGCGCGTTGATGGACATAGGTTTTTCGCAAATGGCATGTTTGCCGGCCTTCGCCACGCGGATCACCTCGTCGTGGTGCAGCGCATTGGGGGTGATCACATATACGGCATCGATGTCGGGGTTATTTTTTATCGCATCGAAGTTTTCGTAGTTATAGCAATTCTTTTCGGGTATGCCGTAGCGGCTTTGCCAGTCGGTAATTTTTGAGGGCGTGCCACTGATGACGCCCACCAGTTTGGCTTTGGTGCATTGGCGCATGGCATCAGCCACGCGGGCGCCGTAGCTGCCCAGGCCCATAATGGCCACGCGGAGGATGGGCCCGTCATAAGTTTTGGCTGGCGCATTGTTACAGGCCGCCCAGGTGGTAACTGGGGCCAGTTGTAAGGCTAAGGCGGATACGCCAAGTTTTTGGAGGAAGTCGCGGCGGGAATTCATATCAAGCTTGCTTTTGAGTTTGTGGAGGGGAAAATACGCAATTATTGAGGTGGCTTTCAATCCATATCGATTTTTTTATACATCATTTGTTCAAATGTCATAAAGAGTTGTGCAATTTCGAAAACTTCAGGAGGGGGGAAGGACATGCGTGGGGTTAACAAATGCCTGGCGGGAGCACAAATGAAGAAACATAGCGGTAATGCGTGGTGTAAATGCCTTTTTGCGCGCTATGGTTGGACAAGCTCACTATAACACCTGTGGTTTGTAAGACAAATACGCTATCGCCGCAAATAAGTGACACTGGTGGTAGCAGTCTCCGGCGATACATACAGCCAGGTGATTGTTGCGGTGTGCGCCGTAAGATTTGTTACTTGCCAAAAGCTGTTGTAAAGACCGCCGGTAACGCGCTGTCCGTTAAAAACGGTGTACACCACGTGAACGCTATCCTGGCTAATCATATAATTCGCAGTATCGATAACGCCTTTGAGACTGGTGTAAGCATCGCCTTCGGCCGTGAATTTATAGTAATCAGCCGGCGTGCCAACGTAATTAGAAGTGGTGATTGGATGACCCTGCCACAGTCCCCAGGGCATCGTGGTTGTGGTATCGTTGATTACCTGCCAGGCGCCAACCAGCATGCCCGGGTTTATAGGTACTATCGGCAAGCTGGCGGTCGTATCGCCGCCGCCGGATGTTGTTTTAGTTGTGGCGCCCGTATTTGGGCTTTGCGGCGCTTCCTGTGGTTTTTTACATGTGATCAGCAAACAGCCCGCGAGCAAAAGCGCCAAAAGAAAATAAGGGTTTTTCATATTACTGGCTTTAAAAAACACTATCCATACAGCAGCTTTAATGCGACACAAGGTACGTAAAAACAACATTTTAGCCTCTTTTGCCGTGTTCATTTCTTCATACCTGTAAACATGTTAGCATTGCTGCTATTCTTCGGGGTTGTATTGCTTTTTTACATAGGTGAGCAGGTTTACGGCATCAACTTTGAGCTGTTTGTTATCGGCGATAAGTCCTGTGGTTATCAGCCGCATCAGCACCATATCTGTGGCCAGTTGGTCTAGGTCTCCCTGGGTAAGGTTGCGCATTTGGGCGGTTGGCGCCCCAAAATCTGCAAACGAAACCACCAGGTTTGCAGGCGTAAAGTGCGCGGTAATAAATGGGTCGAGGTAGGTGCGCTGGTATTGCAGGTTGATATCCTGGTCGGTATGCACCAGTTCGATATGCCTTTCATAAGTGGCGAAGTACCCTATGATCTCTGAATTGCTGAATTGCTTCAGGTGCAATTGGTTTTTAATAGCAGCAATAGCACCTGCAGAAGGGTGGAACAACCACATACTGTGCGATCTGGCTGCCATTTTTTGTATGCGCCGGGTATCAGCCTTTGCCAGCGGCTGCTGCAGCAGGGTAATCAATGTATCGTTGTACCTCAGGATTGAGTCCTCTTCACGGCAGTTGCGGCTCAATTGGACAGTGTCGGCCCTAAGGTCCTGCACCAGCTGCGCGGTAAGGTGCTTCACCTGCTCGTTATTATCGATGTACTCCCGGATGTTTTCGGCAATAAAGCCCATCATCACCGCAATAAATATCATAAAACCTTCCAGCAGGTATTCTTTTATCGGCTTGGGGCTATGGTCGAGCTGGGGGTGATGGTGTACTTCCATGGTGTCGTCAGTTTGCAGTTGTGGGTTTGCAGTTTGCAGCGCCTCTTTTTCCGGCTTGGGGTGCTGGACGTCAGGTTTGGTCGCGGCTTTGGATTTGTTTTCGGCGGAAATGGCTTTCGGCGTTTTGCCTCGGTCTGCTGCGCTACGCCGCGGCTTAGGCACTGCCGAAGCAGGCTTCTCCCCTGCCCTGGTCTTGTTTTTCCGGTCGTTGGTGCTCATAAAAGTCCAAAGCTAATATTTTGCCCGCAAAAAAACGGCCTCCGGATATGCTGAAGCGGCTTTTAAATTGACCGTCACTACCTGAATAAAATTCCTATTCGTTGGTCGATATAATTTTCGAGCTTTCCACTTAGCGTCCGGTGTCAATTCATTAGCAATATAGCAGCACCGCTGATCTGTCCGCGTCTGAATTGTTCGAGCGTTAACGATATAGCCTGTAAAAGTGCGTTTTCGCAAAGGTTAGCTTTGCCTGCCTCACGATAACCATCACCTAATTAAACGATCCTTCCAATAATTTCATGTCCGGGTATCAGCGGCAGCTTTGGCCGGGTCAGTTCGCCGTCGATCACATGCAGGTCGGTCCTGCAAATACCCTACGCAATTATTTTGATCAGTACCTGACCCTGTCCGGATTGCGGTACCGGGAGTTTTTTTAATACCAGCGGGTGCCCAGTGTTTTCAAACACCATGCATCCATTTCGGCAGGAAGTTTCATGTTGATATCAAGGCTTTCGAAACAAAAAGTTTTCCACAGCAAAGCTTTAATTCAGCGCCAGCGGATCAGTTATATTGTATAGTGCCATCTCGAGTCGCTTATCCAGGCTATAAATGTCTTTATAGGTAATCAGCATCCCCTTTTGCATTTCGCAGGTAATATAGGTTATCTTTATGGGGACAGGCTTATTCAGTTTAAAATCCTTTGTTTTATACCTGATAATATCTTTGTGCACCGCCCCGATCAGGTCTTCTGACCCATCGCTTGTTAATATCAGGTCGGCCAGTTTTTCCGCTTGCTCCACGCGGATGCAACCGTGACTGAAATCACGTTCTTCCGCTTTGAATAGCTTTTGCTCCGGTGTATCATGCAGATAAATATCATAAATATTCGGAAAACGAAAAACGATCAACCCAAGCGAATTGTCGCAGCCGGATGACTGCCGCAAATTATAGTTGCGTGGCTTTTGCTTTACCATTGCAAGCGCGTTGGCCCCGGCTTCAATATAATTGCCCTGATTATCATAAAGTGCATACTGGTTGCTTTCAAAAAAATCAGGGTCGGCAAGCGCCTTTGGCAATAATTCTTTTATAAATATCTTTTTAGGCACGCGCCATTCTGGTGCTGTAGTAAAATAGGTGATGGCGCTGGTTAAACTTGGTGTCGGCCAGCCGGGCTTGCCTACTACTGTTTTAAATTCATAAGTGGTATCAGGCAAATGATATTTGAGATTGAAAGAAGGGATATTCACCTGGATGTAAGTGCTATCGGTAATAGCCGCCCACCGCAACCGCTCCATATTGATGGCCATTTTCCGGACCGTGGCCTCGGGTATATCATAACAGTCACCCTGGTAAACACCTTCCAGCAAATGCATGTGATACTGAAGGTCAGCATAAGCTTTTGTTTTGGGCTGAACATCGAGTACTGCTTTCATAAAATCGGGTTGATTTATAGCGTGCGCGAGTGCCTCATCACTATTAAACCCACCGGGAATGCCTTCATCGGTTTTTGCCGCCGGAAAATCGGGGTTTAATTTGCCATAATGCAGATGGTTAATAAAAGTAAGCAGCGCATCTGTAAGCAAGATATCGTACTTCGCCTTTTCGGCGGGGCTTACCTGCGACGGTTTCTCCAAAATGATATGCAAAAGATCATATGAAAGGGCATTTGGGTGATAATCTTCGTGGGAGAGCCCAAACTGAAGCACGCAATCCAGCATTAGCATAGCTTCCCATGTTTGCTCAGGATTCTCAAGCTTGTTGATCCATGCCGGCCGGACACCATTTTGGCGATAAAACCGGGCAACAGACTTTGGAAAAGACAAACTAGCCTGGGATTTAACATCAGCCAATTGCCTCTTTAATTCGGCGGAGATAGCGCTGTCAGCCTGGTAATTTGCGGCGAATTTTATTTCGGAAACCTGCCCGTTTGGAACGGTGTAGCTGCGCAGGTAAATCAAGCTCGCGAATGCGGTAAAAAAAACATATGTGTTTTTCCATCGCCGTAAATTAATCTTCAGTCTTTCTGCAGTTTTCATAGTCTCACAATTAGCTACTGCAAAATTCCGTAGCGGCAGCCCCATTTTTAATGATATCGGTCATTTAATACATTGATTAAAAACAACTATCAGGCTGATTTACGTCATAGGCGCCATGTATTGGCTGCCCTATTTTTGGTTTAACTTAATTTTTAAAAAAATGGCCCGAAGAAAAATCATACCAGGTGCGCCCTGGTATAGTAAATTAATAGGGATAATCATTTTTACTTTGATGGGAGTCATTATGATACTCGCCGGATTTAAAATTTATGGCATCCTGTAAAATAAAATTAATTTTTTGTTTTAAACATTTGTTTAAGTCAATTGTTTAATTTAGATTTGCCTGGAATTCAACAGGATGACTAAAGACAACATCGACATCTCCACAGAGGAAAAGCTTAAAGAAGCAGCAAGGGTTGTGTTTACGCGAAAAGGCTTTGCAGCGACTACCGTACGGGACATCGCGGCCGAGGCAAATATCAACCTGGCCCTGGTAAACTATTATTTCCGCAGTAAAGAAAAGCTGTTCGACCTGATTATGGCCGAAACCATTGAAAAGCTTTTTGAAAAGATCAGGCCGATAATTTATGATGAGACCACCTCTATCACGGCAAAAATTGAAAGTATTGTCGATCATTACCTTGATCTGCTTATCTCAAATCCTGATTTTCCGCTGTTTATCGTCAATGAGCTCATGTCCGGCGCAAAACGCTTACCTATCATGACCGATAACGGCAAAATGTTTCTCAACTCCTATTTTGTAAAACAGCTGGCCATGCTGCAAACGGAGGGTAAAATAAAATTCCACCCGGTAAATATTATAATGAACATGATAGGCATGATAATTTTCCCTTTCCTGGCCAGGCCCCTGCTATTAAAATCGGGAGCTTTGGGCGAGAAAGAATTCCGGGCAATTGTAGAGGAACGCAAAAAGCTTATTCCCTTATGGCTTACACAAATCACAAATTTATAACGAGTTAACTACCGCAATAAAATATGCTTATGTACCACGCAAACAATAAAAACTGGCTTAAATACCTGGTCTTATTAATAGTGGCAAGCGTTTACGTCCCCGTTGCCAAAGCACAAGCGCCGCCCCTGACGATACAAGAATGTTATCAGCTGGCACGAAAGAACTACCCACTGATCAAACAGCGCGACCTGATCACCAAAACGAAGGATTATTCTGTTTCCAATGCTTCGAAAGGCTATTTACCGGCATTTGCAGTAAACGGGCAGGCTACGTATCAGTCCGCCGTAACCACTTTCCCGTTCACCATCCCCATTAAAGGCTTCACCTTGCCGCAATACAGTAAGGATCAGTACAAAATAGACGGTGAAGTTGACCAGGTTATCTATGACGGCGGCGTTGTCAAAAATCAAAAACAAACTGCCGAGGCCAACGAGGTCATACAACAGCAAAGCCTTGAGGTGGAATTATATGCTTTGTATGACCGCGTGAACCAATTGTTTTTTGGAGCCCTCCTGATTGATGCACAACTGAAACAAAATGACCTGCTGAAACAGGACGTGCAAAACGGCATCGATAAAGCAAAAGCGCAGGTGGCCAATGGCACCGCTTACCGCAGCAGCGTTGATGAACTGGAAGCGCAATTGCTGCAGACCGATCAATCGAGAATTGAGTTATTAGCAAACAAAAAGGCTTATTTAGATATGCTGAGCATATTTATTAACCGGCCGGTTGACGACAATACCGTGATCGAAAAGCCAATGGCGCCGATTTTGGCCGATACCGTAAGCCGCCCGGAGCTATTATCGTACGATTACCAGAAAAAGACCTATGACCTGCAGAACGACTTGCTGAAGGCGCAGCTACGCCCCAAATTCAGTTTTTTTGTGCAGGGCGGATATGCCCGCCCGGGCCTGGATCCCCTGAGCAATAATTTTCAGTGGTATTATATCGGCGGACTGAAACTTTCCTGGAACTTTGCCAGCCTGTACACACTAAAAAATCAGCGGCGCATCATCGCAATCAATAAACAAAACCTCGATATTCAAAAGGAAACCTTCCTGTTTAATACCAACCTTACCCAAAAACAGCAAAACGCGGACATCGCGAAGTACGAGGAGCTGATGAAAACGGACGACCGCATCATCGCCATGCGTGAATCGGTTAAGAAAGCGGCGAGCGCCCAACTGGAAAACGGGGTGCTAAGCGCTCACGATTATATCACCCAGGTGGATGCCGAAGACCAGGCGAGGCAGAACCTTATTTTACACGAAATGCAATTGCTGCAGGAGCAATACAGCTACCAAAACACCATCGGTAATATTAAAATCCAATAATAAAAACGCTTTATATAAAATATAGATGAAAACCCGGATCTTACTATACTTAGCCCTGTTACCTGCCCTGATGGCGGGGTGCAGCTCGAACAATAACGTTTCGGACGCGGAAGGAACTTTTGAAGCGGATGAAGTAATCGTCGCCTCGGAAGTGCCCGGCAAGATCATATCCTTAAACCTGGATGAAGGTTCGATATTGAAAAAAGACAGTACCGTGGGCGAGATCGACTCCATTCCGCTCGAATTGCAAAAAGCACAGCTGGAAGCCACGATTGGCGCCCTGCAACAAAAGACAACGGATGTAAGACCGGCTGTACAAGAATTAAAGGATCAGATTGCAGCACAAAAAGCCCAGTTGAATGACGATTTCCTGGAAAAAGCGCGAACCGAACGACTGATAAAAGCCGATGCCGCAACGGCGAAACAGCTCGACGACATAAACACCGCAATAGCGGTACTGCAAAAACAAATTGTAGCAAACGAGCAACAAATAAAGGTAACCGAAACGAACACCGGCACGCAAAACAATACGGTATTAAGCGAGTACAAACCTTTGCGCAAATCTGTCGCCGAAATTGATGACCAGCTTAAACGAACCAATATCAAAAATCCAATCAGCGGTACCGTATTAACCAAATACGCCATGGCAGGTGAAGAAACAGCCATAGGGAAGGCTTTGTATAAAATTGCCGATGTATCGGTGATTACCTTGCGGGTTTACATTACAGGTACACAGCTGGCACAGGTAAAACTGGGGCAAAATGTTAAGGTTTTGATAGATAGCACCGCCAGCACCTATCGCACCTATCCGGGAGTGGTCACTTTTATCTCGGACAAAGCGGAGTTTACCCCAAAAACCATCCAAACTAAAGATGAACGCGCCAACCTGGTGTACGCGGTTAAAATACACGTAAAGAACGATGGCTACTTGAAGATAGGCATGTATGGCGAAGTAAAATTTTAGCTGAAAAACCTCACCCCAACCCCTCTCCAAAGGAAAGGGGCTAAAAAGGGGCAGATGGCTTTGGTTTAATACTCGTCAAAAAGCCCTCTCCTTTGGAGAGGGTTGGGTGAGGCGAGCGAATGCAGGAATAAAAAAAAATCGAACCACATAAATATAATGCAGCCGGTTGTCGTAGAAAATATCGTCCAGAATTACAGCACCAAAAAAACGGTAGTCGAGGCCCTGAAAGGCATTTCCTTTACTGTCGACCGGGGCGAGATATTCGGCATTATCGGACCCGATGGCGCGGGCAAAACATCGTTGTTCCGCATACTCACCACCCTCCTGCTGGCCGAAAGCGGCAAAGCAACAGTCGACGGCTTTGACGTGGTAACCGATTACAAGCAGATACGCAACCGCATCGGCTATATGCCGGGCAGATTTTCGCTATACCAGGACCTATCCGTTGAAGAAAATCTGCAATTCTTCGCAACCATTTTCAATACAAGCATCCAGCAGAATTACGAACTGATAAAAGACATTTATCAGCAAATTGAACCTTTTAAGGACCGCAAAGCTGGCGCACTATCAGGCGGGATGAAGCAGAAACTGGCTTTATGCTGTGCGCTGATACACAAACCTTCTGTGCTTTTTTTAGATGAACCTACTACCGGCGTAGATGCAGTGTCGCGCAAGGAATTCTGGGAGATGCTACACCGGTTGAAAGAACAACAAATTACTATCCTGGTTTCAACCGCGTATATGGACGAGGCTAGCTTATGCGACCGTGTGGCCCTCATCCAAAAAGGTGAATTACTATCTGTCGATACGCCAAAAAACATCATCGGCCAATTTAAAAAGCCTTTATGGGCCATCCGTGCTGACGAAATGTACAAGCTGATGAATGATATTGCGGCTGATCCGGCCGTTGAAAGCTGTTACCCCTTCGGCCAATACCACCATGTCGTATTTAAAACGCAGGAAAAGCGCCGTCAAACGCTGGAAGAGATTGCAAAGGGCGGGGACCATGCAAATGTGGAGATCAAGCCGATCGAGCCAAACATCGAAGATTGCTTTATGGCATTAATGAAAGATTAGTCCGAAAGTCGGCAAAGTCCGAAAGGCCGAAAGAAGCTGCATTTAGCTGACGTTCGGCAAACTGACATAAATTATTTAGAAGAATGCAGAGCGAAAAAGTGATAACCGCCCATGAGCTAACCAAACGTTTTGGGGATTTTGTCGCTGTAAACAAAATCACTTTCGACGTGGAGAAGGGCGAGATATTTGGTTTCCTGGGTGCAAATGGGGCAGGCAAAACAACCGCCATGCGGATGTTGTGCGGTTTGTTGCTACCTACGTCAGGCCAGGCCACAGTTGCAGGCTTTGATGTTTATAAACAAAACGAACAGATAAAAAAAAACATTGGGTACATGAGCCAGAAGTTCTCGCTATACGAGGACCTGACCGTTTCGGAAAACATCCGGTTTTACGGCGGCATATACGGCCTGAGCGATGCGCACATTAAAGAAAAAAGCGCACTGCTGGTTAAACAGTTGCACCTGGATGGCCAGGAAAAAACACTGGTGCGTGCGCTGCCGCTTGGCTGGAAGCAAAAGCTTGCTTTTTCCATCGCCATTGTACACGATCCGGCAATTGTTTTTTTGGATGAGCCAACAGGCGGCGTTGACCCCGTTACCCGGCGCGAGTTTTGGGGACTGATATACGAGGCCTCGGCACGGGGCATTACCATCTTTGTTACTACGCACTATATGGACGAAGCGGAATATTGCAACCGGGTATCCATAATGGTCGACGGGAGGATCGACGCGCTGGATACGCCGGCTAACCTGATGAAAGATTATTCAGCGGCGTCAATGGATGAAGTGTTTTTGCAATTGGCGAGGAAAGCGGTGCGGAGTGGAGACTAAAGAAGTCGAAAGTCTTGAGTCAGTTAAGTGTTACTAACGATTAAAGAAATTTAAGGTGAAGCAATTTTTGATTTTTGTAAAAAAGGAATGGCTCCATATCTGGAGGGACCGGCGCACGCTGTTCATCCTGATCTGGATGCCGGTTGTGCAGATCATCCTGTATGGTTTTGCCCTCACCAACGAGGTTAAAAACTCAAATATTGCCATTTTCGACCAGTCACGCGATGTGGCCTCGCTTGCCATTTCAGATGAAATTGCCGCCAGCCGTTATTTTAACCTGGTTAAAAACGTGTATTCCTATAAAGACATTGGCGCCACCTTCAGGCAGGGCAAGATCAGGATGGCCATTGTTTTTCCTCAAAATTTCCGGAACGATCTGCTGCATACCAACAGTGCGCAAATCCAGCTTATCGCCGACGCATCCGACCCCAATACCGCAAATACGCTCACCAATTACGCCCAGTCTATCATTAACGATTACCAGCAGTCGCTCAATCAAAACCAGCAATTGCCCTATACCATCAAAGCCCAGGTACGCATGCTGTACAACCCTGAATTAAAAGGCGCATACAGTTTTGTTCCGGGCGTAATGGCATTAGTGCTCATGCTGGTTTGTACCATGATGACCTCGATCGCAATCGTCCGCGAAAAAGAAATGGGCACCATGGAAGTCATATTGGTTTCGCCGTTAAAACCCTTTCGCATCATCATTGCCAAAGCCGTTCCCTACCTGTTTGTTTCGCTGGTAAACATCATTACCATATTGCTTTTAAGCGTGTATGTGCTTGGGGTACCTATTGTCGGCAGTCTGTGGCTGTTAATGGCGGAAAGCACCTTGTTTACCATTACCTCGCTTTCGCTGGGCATATTGATCTCCAACGGCGCCAAAACACAGCAATCAGCCATGTTTACAAGTATGATGAGCTTGTTTTTGCCCACACTGCTGTTTAGCGGCTTTTTGTTCCCGATTGAGAATATGCCCATGCCGCTGCAGGTCATTTCGAATGTAGTCCCCTCAAAGTGGTTTTATATCATCATTAAGGATATTATGATCAAAGGCCTCGGCTTTGGCGCAGTTTGGGAAGAGACACTCATACTGGTGGGCATGACCGCCATATTACTGGGTATAAGTATTTATAAATTTAAGATCAGGCTGGCATGAGGATGTTAAAATTTTTACTGCAGAAAGAGCTGAAGCAGATCTTCCGCGACCCGGCTATTATCATTATCTTATTTATTATGCCCACCATACAGTTGCTGATACTGCCGGCCGCAGCTGACTATGAAATAAAGAATATTAACCTGGGGGTTGTGGATCATGATCATTCGGAATATTCGCGCAAAATGGTCGAAAAGATCACCTCATCGGGCTATTTCAGGCTGAGGGATTACAGCCCATCGTTTAAGCAGGGTTTAAAGGCGATAGAGACCGACAAAACAGACCTCATCCTCGAAATTCCGGCCAACTTTGAACGCGACCTGGTAAAGGATAACGAATCGACGTTATTTGTTGCCGTCGACGCGATCAATGGCGTAAAAGCAGGCCTGGGCGGCGCCTATTTGCAGCAAATCATCGGCGACTACAACAACGAGATCAGGACGCAATGGATACAAAACCCGCGAATGAGCCCGCAACCGTCCATTGACGTTACCTCATCCGATTGGTACAACCCGAACATGAACTATAAGGCGTTTATGGTGCCCGGTATACTCGTATTGCTGGTCACCATGATCGGTTCTTCGTTTGCATCAAACAACATCGTCCGCGAAAAAGAGATGGGCACGATCGAGCAGATCAATGTGAGCCCCATCAAAAAATACCAGTTTATCCTTGGCAAGCTTATTCCCTTTTGGATACTGGCGCTCAGCGTGCTTACTATCGGTTTTATCATTGCGCGGGTGGTGTATGGTATTGTACCGGTAGGGAGCTATTTCACCGTTTACGCCTTTGCTTCTATCTACCTGGTCGCTGTTTTGGGGCTGGGTTTGTTATTATCAACTTATGCGCAAACCCAGCAGCAATCCATGCTGGTTTCGTTTTTTGTAACCATGATATTTAACCTGATGAGCGGCCTGTATACGCCCATCGAAAGTATGCCCGGTTGGGCACAATGGATCGCCCGGTTTAACCCTGTTACTTATTTTATCCAGGTAATGCGCATGGTGGTATTAAAAGGCAGCAGCCTGGGCGATATCCGGGTGCACATATTTATCATTCTCGGCTTTGCGCTGTTTTTTAATACCTGGGCGATATTGAACTACCGGAAACGGACGGGATAGTTTACTGCGCTTTCGTACCACTGTAAAACCGCCCATTCAAGTGTCCACACCTGGATGCTTTTCTATATGAGCGTCCACGC
>Ga0206971_10173_pt1 | contig 23024 bp, 18 predicted proteins | sample Alteio_BWOrgHeat_85_FD_152917 | JGI IMG/M metagenome (GOLD analysis project Ga0206971, IMG submission 152917) | Enriched cells from forest soil in Barre Woods Harvard Forest LTER site, Petersham, Massachusetts, United States -... | ecosystem: Environmental > Terrestrial > Soil > Temperate forest >...
AACACCTGGGTTTTTACGGTGATAAGGCCAAAATAAATAAGGCGCGCCGGCATGGGTAGCACGCCTCATTACCGCTAAAATTTATAAATTTGGCCCAAATTACAAGGTCTTGAGGGAGCAGAAAAGGATAATACTGTTTGCGTTGATCACAGGTGTTATCCTGATGATGGCTAAATTCGCGGCATGGTTTATTACCTCGTCCAACTTTGTGCTCACTGATGCGGCGGAAAGCATCGTAAATGTTTTGGCCAGCTCATTCGCCTTTTTCAGCATATACCTGGCGGCACAGCCCAGGGATGCAAACCACCCCTACGGGCACGGCAAAGTGGAACATTTGTCAGCCTTCATCGAGGGCTCGCTGATCGGTATAGCCGCTGTTACTATTCTCATTAAATCCGTTTACAGCCTGTTTTATCCAAACCCGATACAAAACTTGTTTGTTGGCGCGGTAATCATCGGAGTTACCGGCATCGTCAACGGGGGCCTGGGTTGGTACATGATCCGCAAAGGGAAGGCTTTGCCTTCGGTGACCATCGACGCCGATGGCCGGCACCTGCTTACGGATATGGTGACCAGCCTGGGACTGGTGGTTGGCTTGCTGCTGATTATTTTCACCAAAATAATGTGGCTCGACAGCGCTTTATCTATCGTTGTCGGCTTGTATATACTTTACAGCGCGTACAAGCTGATCCGGCGGTCGGTCTCAGTGTTGATGGATGATGCTGATTTTGACGTGGTAACCGACGTAATTAAGGTCTTGAACGAGAAAAGGCGCGATTCATGGATAGATATACACAATTTCAGGGCGCAAAAATATGGTAACGACCTGCATATTGATTGCCATTTAACGCTGCCGAATTATTTTGACCTGGTTAAAGTTCATGAAGAGGTAAAACTGGTTGATGCGCTGATAAACAGCGAAGTAACCAAAACAGAATTGTTTATTCATACCGACCCGTGCATCCCGGAATGCTGCCACTATTGCAGCATGCCCAACTGCCCCATCCGGTCGGAAGCAAAAACGGAAGATATTGCCTGGACACTGGAAAAGATCATCCGCAACAAAAAACACTTTGAGTAATGTATCCATTTAATGTACGCGTTTACGGGGTGCTGGTGAATGATCGGCAGGAAGTGCTCATCAGCGACGAGCAGGAATACGGGATCCGTTTTACCAAGTTCCCTGGCGGCGGCCTTGAATTTGGCGAGGGTTTGATTGACGGGCTGAAACGTGAATTTTTAGAAGAATGCTATGCGGAGGTGGAGATAACCAGGCATTTTTATACGACTGATTTTTTTGTCAAATCGGCATTTAACGATTCGCAGGTCATCAGCGTGTACTACCTGGTGAAGAATACCGGGCCGTTGAATTTGATATTTAAGACCGCCGTTTTTGACTTTGATGGTGAGGGGGATATACTGCAATCCTTCAGGTGGGTAAAGCTAACCAACCTGGCTGATGAAATATTTCTTTTCCCCACTGACCAGCATGTAGCAAAGCTTTTGATAAACGAGATATGAGTTTGACTGACAGAGATTTAAAGGTTATCTGGCACCCTTATACGCAAATGAAAACCGCCGCGCCGCCGATCCCGATAGTGCGGGGCGAAGGTGCATTTTTATTCGACGAATACGGTAAGCAATATATTGATGCGGTATCCTCGTGGTGGGTAAATATTCATGGGCATGCACATCCTTACATCGCCCGAAAAGTTTCGGAGCAGCTGCATAAACTGGAGCATGTGATATTTGCCGGGTTTACCCACGAGGGCGCAATCGAGTTGGCAGAGCGGCTGCTAAAAATACTCCCGGATAACCAGCAAAAAGTTTTCTATTCGGACAACGGCTCGACTGCTGTGGAGGTAGCCATAAAAATGTGCCTGCAATACTGGCACAACAAAGGTGAAAAACGCACAAAGATCATCGCTTTTAAAAATGCTTATCACGGCGATACGTTTGGCGCTATGGCCGTGAGCGGGCGAAGCGCTTTTACGGCGGCCTTTGACCAGTTGCTTTTTGAGGTTGAGTTTATTGATTTACCGGATGAGCAAAACATCCTGCATCTCAAAGCTCAAATCTCACATCTCAAATCAGAAGCAGCCTGTTTCATCTTCGAGCCTTTGGTGCAGGGAGCCGGGGGTATGCTGATGTACGAAGCCGGGTATTTAAATGAGTTGATGGCCCGTTGCCGCGGGGAAGGCGTTTTAATGATTGCTGATGAGGTGTTTACCGGTTTCGGCCGTACCGGAAAGCCGTTTGCCTGCGATCATGTAACCGAAGCGCCTGATATTATGTGCTTTTCAAAAGGCTTAACCGGCGGCACTATGGCTTTAGGGCTGACTACTTGTACGCAACAGGTATTCGATGCATTCTTATCGGACGACAAGCTTAAAACCTTGTTTCATGGACATTCTTTTACCGCTAACCCGGTCGCCTGCGCCGCGGCCCTGGCAAGCCTGGATCTTTTTTTAGCGCCCTCAACCCATGAAAATATTGAAAAAATAAGCCGGATGCATTCGCAGTTCGGAGAAAAGATAAAAGATCACCCCAGTGTAAAAACCATTCGCCAAACCGGAACCATTTTCGCGATGGAATGGGAGACAGGCAGCAATACCTCGTATTTTAACAGCCTGAGGGACAAGCTATACAACTACTTTTTAGAAGCCGGTATAATTTTGCGCCCCCTCGGCAACACCCTATACATTTTACCCCCTTATTGCATTACAACGGACCAGCTCAACTACATTTACGCCAAAATTGAGCAAGCACTCAGTGAAATATGATTACTCCGATTAACGGTCCAAATCAAATAGCAATCAGTGAAATCATCAAACATTCGGTGAAATCCCCCCAAATAATAATCGGTGTAATCAAATAACAATCGGTGAAATCCAATAAACAAAAATGAAATTAGCTACGCTACTACCGCTTATCATAACTAATAACGAACTGCATGTCAGGTGGTTAAACACGTTGTCCTTAATGGAAAATACAGGTGCGCGCAAAATATCGGCCTGCGAAGACCCCTTAACCGTCACCTATATTATTCTGAAACATGCCGCCGAAGAACACCGCCACGCCTTTTACCTGAAGAAACAAATTGAAAAGGTGGAAGGCTGCCCCTGCCCTACTTATGAGCATGATTATTTGCTGGCGCCCGCCCAAAGCCGGTTTTATTTAAATCAATTGGATATTGCGGTTTGCCGGTACCTGAAAAACGAGCTGGGGCTTAATGGAAAGGACCTCCGTTTCGCGGCCTATTTGCTGGTCACCTATGCTATAGAGGTGCGTGCTGATGAGTTATACCCGGTTTACCAGCAAGCACTGGAAAAAGCAGGAAGCAAGGTGAATGTTAAATCGATCATTCTTGAAGAAGAGGGACATTTGGAGGAGATGATCAGCCAGCTTAAAAGCTTTTCGGAAAACTGGGAGTTACATGCAGGCAAAGCCGTTGAATTTGAGTCCCGCTTATTTGCGAATTGGGTGGAGGCGCTTGAAACCGAGTTGACATTGCAATAAAAAAGCCGCTTGAAATACAATCAAACGGCTTTTTATTGAGTTTTAATTAATTTCTACTGTTGCCTCAAATCAGCTAAAGTGCCTTTTTCAAAATCTTTTGAAATACCATAGGTACCGGCAGGCGCCTTTTCATCGGTAACGGTTGCAATGGTGATGCTTTGTTCCTGACCTTGTTGAAAAGCGGTGAATTGTACCGGGAAGCCCCCTGCGCCGCTATAATAAGGAGGAATTGCGGTAGCCGGAACGACAATATCTTTTGTTACCCAGACATCGTAAGATTTACCGCTTTTACTGTCTTTGGCAGTAACCTTGGTGCAGCTAAACCCCGAAATGGTTTTTGTTTCGGTAGTTGGCGTAAAGGTAAAGGAAGGTAGTTGCGCCATCCCTTCTTCAAGCTCGGCCGGCGTAGCAATACCCGCTTTTTTCATGTTAGCCACCGGAACATCAACCAAAACGGCCAGGTAATCGTGCTTGGCATTCATTAAAACCTTAATGGTCGCCGGCCCCGAGGTGATCACTGCAGCACTTGAGTCGGGTGAAAAATACTCTTTTACATCAGCCTGCTGACCCATTACCTCAGTTGAGTAGGTGTATGCGCCTGTTGTATACGTTTTTTGCGCGCTGGCGCTCATGGTGGTTGCTGCAAGCGCTATGCCTAAAGCAACATTAAAAAATTTAATGTTCATAATTTCAGCTTTGTTTAGTACAAGTTAGATTTTTGTTTGGATAGATACAAATTTAATATAGTTTTCCTTTTAATTAGATATGGAAACAAAAGATTTGTTACGCTTCAAAATTTTATAATCAGCGCTTTTGCCTGAAAGTTGCTGTTCCCAACCGGCTATCCTGCTATCTGAATTAGCACCATCGATTACAAGTGTTTGATAACTAAAATTATTGTTAAGCCCGGCGACGGTTATGCCGGGATTTCCGGTTATATAGATAAAGTCGGTTTTTATCTTCTGCGGGAAAGTATGTTCATCTAAATTTTTGTCGCAAATAAAAACTCTCGTGTTTATAAATTGAACCAAGCCCGCGCTTTTTTTAAACCATGGCATGCTGACATCGGCATTCAGGCCGTATATTTTCACCTGCTCAACCCGGCAGCTATCCAAATACGGCTGGATGGAATATTTGTAGGCTTTATCCGTTTCTTTCAGGTCAGTCAGCACGATTCCTGCTCTTCCATTTTTAAAAACTATAGCCGGGTGTTTTTTTAAGTTCAGCCAGGCAATATCTTTCGTGATGGATTCGCGGATGTTTTTAATGCTGAAGGAAACTGATATCAGCAAACAGCAAAACAAGGCGGCTTTGAGCCATTTTACTTTTTTATAATACCAAAAACCAAACAAACTGATGATGGCGGCATAAAACAAAATGTATTCAGTAGGTGTGAGCCAAATTTTATCAAAACTTGCGCCGGGCAAATGTTCAACAAATGCCAGCACTTTATTCATGAAAACGGTGGTCCTTTCCAGCACGAATACCAAAGCGCCTGAAACTAATTGGATTTTGGGCAGTAAAAGAAAAAAGACGCCGGCATACATAATGATCGCCGAAGGCACAATAACAAACAGGTTGCTTAGCAAAAAATAAACCGGGAACTGGTGAAAATACAGTGCGCAAATCGGGAAAATAGCCAACTGTATGGCCGTTGAAAAGGACAGTACCGCCCATACTTTATCCAATAATTTGTTTTTAAAGCGGAACCATTGGTAAACTACCGGTCGCAAAATGATCACCGCAAACACAGCAAGATAGGATAACTGAAAACCGGGCTCCGTTATAAAGAACGGGTTATAGCACAACAGTATGAATGCCGAAGCAGCCAGGATATTTAGGGTGCTGACGTACCTGTTCGAAGTTTTGCCAATGATCACCATGCTTAACATAACCGCCGCCCGGCAAACTGCAATGGAAAAGCCTGTCAACAGCACATAGTACCATACAAATGCAATTATGATAGCCGCTTTAATAATCTTTCCGTACTTAAACCTGTTTAAAAAGCTTAGGGCATACGTCAACACCAGGTAGATAACAGCTACCTGCGCCCCCGAAACGGTAAGCACGTAAAGCGTACCTGTTTTTGAGTAGGCCTCCAGGATGTCGCTGCTCAGATCAGCCCGGTATCCAAGCACTAAAGCTGATACAACAGCATAGGCGTCGGTATCGCGTATGTTTTGCCTGAGCTTTTCAACCAGTTGCCGTCTGAATAAGATTGAATGTTCGATCAGCGTACTACTGGAACCTATTTTTAAAATGGCATATTGTTTTGGGTAAAGAAAGGCCTGGTAAAAAATATTCTTGCGGGCCAGGTAGTTTTTATAGTTGAATTCCGCCGGGTTTAAGGGAGGATCGATGGTATTGTACTTTGCTGGTATCAGCAACTCGTCGCCGTAATGAAGTTTCTTCGCGGCGCTGTCTTTGATCGACATAAGCAGCGTGGCGTTGGTGACTGTTTTGTTCCCATTGCTGACGGTTTCCTTAACATTCGCAGTGAAACGAAATAAGCCGTTCTTTAAAACAGGTTCGTCATTGACCTCCACGACGAGATATTGAGCCCGGAATTTAAAGAAATGATCGGCGGCGCGAAGCTCATTGTGACGAGCGGAGAGCATCCAACCGAATAAAAAAACGATAACCGTGATAAGTGCGCCACCAATCCACCTGCTCTTGTAAAGTTTAAGCCTGGTATATTTTAGATTCAGCGCGATGAAAACAATGCTGCAAACCGCAAATAAAACTAAAAGAAAATTGACGTTGGTTCCCGGGAGACCGTCCAGTCCCATGAGTATCCCCAATAAAAAAGGCAGCAGCAATAAAGCAACAGGTATTTCGCCTTTGTGATTTGGGATCATATCAGGCTAATATAAAAAATAATGTTAACTTGGCGGGAGGTTATAGCTGGTCGCGCACCTCGATGAGGAAACTCTTTATGTTCTCCAACGCGTTGACCACACGGATATCATTCTTACCTGAGTTGCCTTTATTTTTGATAAAATCTTTGGCGCCCTGCAAAGTATAACCCTTATCTTTTATCAGGTGGATGATCAGTTTCAGGTTCTCGATATCCTCCTGGTTGAAAACGCGCATGCCCTTTTTATTCTTTTTTGGGGCAAGAATATCAAACTCCCGTTCGTAAAATCTTATCAGCGATTGGTTTACATCAAACAGGATGGCAACCTCGCCCATCGTATAGTACATCTTACTGATTTCCCGGTCTTTAATAGCCATATGCAAATGTAATACTTTAACTGAAAAAGTGGCAAAATCTTGCTCTCTTTTTAAATATCATTTATCGTAAACAGGTTGCCGTATAAAAAACTAAAAAAGTTTTTATCTTAGATGCCCCTGCAAAGTGATATGATTAAAACTTTTACAACCATTATTATAACTTCATGCTGCGTTGCACAAGTGTTTGCCGAACCCGCCGATTCGTCGGCGACTATAACATTAGCCAAAGAAAAATATGCCTTTGTTTTTAATCCCAAAACCAATAAAGTTGAAATACAGCGTTCAATTGATAACCTTTATACCAGCAATACCTATGACATTGATTTGCCTATAGTTGAGAATTACAATGATGAGGTGACGATTGACGATGTGGCTTGTAAAGTTGATGACCACACAGTAAAGGATTTCAAACCTCAATATTCTTACTACTCTGAAGGCGACATATTCTACTCAGATTCGAGAATATGCTATTTTCCTTTAAAACTTTCCAAAAAGAATAGCAAAGGAGAGGTTTCATTTAAAGAAACGATTCTTGATCCCCGTTATTTCACTTCGGCCTTTTTCACTGATGATCATCCAATCAATTCCAAGGAAATAACTTTCACTATTCCGCGATGGATGAAAATCGAACTGAAGGAATATAATTTTGCCGGCTTCAACATAAGAAAAGTTATATCCTATGATGAAAAGACGGACGCTGATATTATTACCTATACTGCTACCAACGTCCCGGCTTTTAAAACCGAAGAAAACAGTCCCGGCCCTACCTATATTTATCCGCATATCCTGACGCTGTGCAAGTCGGCAAGTGTAGCCGGGCGCAACTTCACCTATTTTGCTACGCTTGATGATCAGTATGCCTGGTATAAAGACCTGGTAAAAGGCATCAATAACAACAACGGGGTCATCAGCACCAAAGCAAAAGAATTGACCGAAGGGCTAACCGCTGATATGGATAAAATAAAGGCGGTTTTTTACTACGTACAAGACAATATTCGCTATATCGCATTCGAAAATGGTATCGCCGGCTTCCGGCCCGAAAAGGCCGATGAAGTATTGCGTAAGAAATACGGAGACTGTAAGGGAATGGCGAACCTAACCAAGTCATTGCTCACTTCTCTTGGTTATGATGCCCGCCTGTGCTGGCTGGGCACCAATCACATTGCTTATGATTATCAAACCCCCTCGATGGCGGTTGACAACCACATGATTTGTGCATTAAACTATAATGGCAAGGTAATTTACCTGGACGCAACGGAATCGTATCTTGGGATAAACGACTATGCTGAGCGTATCCAGGGCAGGCAGGTGCTGATGGAGAATGGGGACAAATATGCGCTTGCACATATACCGGTTGAAACCCCGGCACAAAACTATGATTACGAAAGCAGCAAATTGAGCATAACGGATAACGACCTGACCGGCAGCATCAGCCATTTATGGAAGGGGGAAGACAAGGAAATGATTTTGAGCGGACTGAACAGTATAAAAAAGGAAAACACGGAGGAAGCTATGACGCGTTATCTTTCGGATAATAACAGCGATTATGTAATAAAGGAACTTTCTGTCTCAAACATGACAAACCCCGATAAGGATATTACCGCAAACTATAAAGTAGACATAAAAAACGGGGTGTCCATTTTTAGCAAGGCGTATTATGTTGACCTTGATCACAAAAAGGAGTTTATGAATGCAGCCATAAAAACAGATGAGCGCAAGCACGATTATTGGTTTGATTACAAAGAAAACCTGTGCAAGGAAACCGAGCTAACCCTGCCGCCAAACTATAAGGTTTCGGGTTTGCCGGCTGATTTGAATGTTGTAAACGATGATTACGAATTCCACTTAAAATACACCAGTGCGCCGGGTAAAGTAATTTATAAAAAGAACATCCTGATTAAAAACACCCATTTGCCGGTTGCTAAATTTGCCGCGTGGAATAAAGATATAGAACAGCTTGCCAAAGCTTACAACGAAACCATTACATTAAAACCGGCTAACGAATGAAAAAATTTTTACTATTACCGCTTTGCTTTTTTATTTCCCTGCACCTTTTTGCACAGGATGTGCCCTATGCCGAAAAAGCACTGCAAATTCAAAAAGACGTATGGGGAAACGCAGCCCCGGAGTTTAAAGCCACCACCGTGCCCGCAAATTTGGCCAATGAGAGCGCCGTGGTGCTGGCCCGTGCATTTAGCCTGCAAAGAAGCTCAAAAGCCAGGCTTAAATTTATGGTGATTGCGGCGGGCCTGGCTGCCCGCACTTCAAAGGTAACTACTTACCACGAGCGGGTTAAAATCAACGATAAATCAGCCCTTGAGGCCTTTTCCACCATTGAGTACCAAAAAAAGCTGGATAAAACCAGGTCCTTCCTTTTTAATAAGATGATGGATGTGGCGAATACTTATATCGGCGTAAAAATTATTAAGCCGAACGGCAGCGAGAACATTGTAAACACCGACGAGGAGGTATTGCTAAAAAATGAGCAGAACGACAAAAAAGGCAAACTGGCTGTACCCGGCCTGCAAGTGGGTGATATAATGGACTATTACATAACTAATATTGACGTAACCGAAACGGGCGAAGGTAATTCATTTAAAGATAATGATAACTTGTTTGTATTGGTTGATGAGTACCCGGTTTTGTACTATAGCCTCGACTTTCAATACAGCAAAAAAGTACGTGTGCAGTATATCTGTGCTAATGGCGCGCCAAAGTTTGATGAAAGTAATAATGATGCCGACGATCTGCTAATGAGCCTTAAAGTGCGTAATTTACCTAAATACCAAAGCCAATTGTGGACCTCGCCGTTGCGGCAATACCCGTATATCGAGGTGGGTAGCTCGTATAGCTTGCTGCCGGGCAAGTATCAACCCGACCCTAACGCAACGCGGTTTGAAAACAACCAGATCCTTTTTGAATCATCTTTTGTGGAATATCCCGGCTTTAATTTACCGGAAGAGCGGCTAAAAAGTTTTTTTGGCAGCCACAAGAACGTAAAGAACGCGCCGTTGGACAGTTTGGTGAAAGTTTTATATGACGCCTGGAAATTCGATGTATTTTGCAACTACCTGGGCACCGAGCTGCAGGATATAAGTACCATAAATTACCGGGCTGCGCAAAGCCGCCACGCCGCGTCGGTGATGAGCATGATGTTGACCGATCTGGGGGTTGATAACTCGGTTTTGCTGGTCGCGCCAAGGAATTCCAACTCATTGGAAAACGTTTATAACCCGGAAGATATGGACGCAATGATACTGATTAATACGCAAACACCGATTTACCTGGCCTTTGACGATATCGTAACCCATTATAACGAAATACCGGCCCGTTTCCAGGGTGAGAAAGCAACCCAGCTGTTCCCGACCAGGAAAAATGCCCAAAAATATAATTTTGAGACAAGCGCGGTAACCATCCCCATAACCACGGCCGACAAAAACCAGGTAGAAGAAAATCTACAGGTGAGCCTTGACCCAACAAACGCGCAGAAACTAAAGATTGCCCGGGTAGTAAAAGAACAGGGCGAATTGAGGCATGCCGATCAAAAGTTGCTGCTGCCCGCGCAAGACATTGACGATGGGTATCGCAATATGGTAAAGGGCGACGAACTGGAAAAGCGTTTGAACAACACCCCGGAAACCAAAAAAATGGTTGATGATTATGCTTTTTCGTTTACCAAACAAAAACTGGATAACGTCAAAAACTTCACCACAGAGATTAAGGATCAATACGACCAGGACCCGGAGCAGGTGCAGGATACGAAGATCATCAATGCGGCATTAGAAAACACCGACCCGATATTTCAGTACAGCGAATCGTTTGTACTTAACAATATGGTTAAAAAAGCGGGGAGCAATTACATTGTTGATGCCGGCAAGCTTACCGGGAGTTTTTATAAGCTGGAAGATAAGGACCGCAAACGTACGCTGGATGTTTATATGCCTTGCGCGCGTAGTTTCAAATATACCATAACCATTGCTATCCCGCCGGGCTATAGTGCAAAAGGGATGGAAGAAATAACGATCAGGAAAACTAATAAAACCGGTTCATTCTCTTCATCGGCAGTAGTAAACGGAAATAATTTGGTAATTACTGTAAACCGGGTTTACTTAAACAATTTTGAAAAAGCGAACGACTGGCCTTTGTTAACTGAGCTGATAGATGCAGCATCAAATTTTAACTCGCAGAAGATTTTGCTGGAGAAGAAGGGCTAGCATCAACCGGGCCTCGCTCCTGTATATGAGAGTTTACCGCTCTTTCAGGGCAAAACAGGCACTGTCTTAGTAAGTTCAAAATATTGTGGCCATTGCAAGTGACCTCGTGAGTAGCGCCGTTTGCAAAAATGGTTTATTTTTTTACTCCACCTTAATAATTTCCGGACAATCTTACTACTAATCGTGACTGTTATTTGCCAACATCATCACACTTCCGGATCATCCCCCACCTCAGGCTTATAGTTTTGCTGCAATTCGGCCAGTTTTGCTTTACCATACGCAGCCCTGGTAATTACATAAAACAGAACCGGCACAATGAAAATAGCGAGCGAAGTAGCCGCCAGCATACCGCCCAATACAGTCAATCCGATGGTTTGCCTGGCCTGGGCGCCAGCGCCTGTGGCAACCGCAAGCGGCGCGACGCCGAAGATGAATGCCAGCGAGGTCATCAGTATCGGCCTCAGGCGCAGCCTAACGGCATCCAGCACCGCTTTCTCAAGTTCCATGCCTCGGTCTACGCGCTCTTTGGCAAACTCTACTATTAAGATGGCGTTTTTGGCGGCAAGGCCGATGAGGGTGATCAAACCGATCTGCGCGTAGATGTTGTTGGCAAGATTACTGTTTAAGTTTAGCGCCAGGATGGCGCCAAACGCGCCCAATGGCACCGCAAGCAGCACCGAAAATGGCACCGACCAGCTTTCGTACAGCGCGGCCAAAAACAGGAATACAAATCCAATGGACAGCATAAAAATGTACACAGATTTTGAGCCTGAAATGATCTCTTCACGGCTCAAACCCGAAAATTCGTAGCCGAAACCCTGCGGCAAGGTGCCGTCGGCGACGGCGGTTAGCGCTTTTAAACCATCGCCACTGCTATAGCCCGGTTTGGTAGTACCGTCAATCTCCGCTGAGCGGAAAAGGTTGTAATGCGAAATTAACGGTGCATTTTCTATCAATTTGTACGACGTCAGGGTGCTCAACGGTACCATGCTGCCAGCAGAGTTACGTACAAAATATTGCCCTATGTCATGTATGCTGGTGCGGTAGTTGGTATCCGCCTGCGCTAAAACGTGAAACGTCCGGCCATAAAGGGTCAGGTCGTTTACATAAGTGCTGCCCATGTAGGTTTGTAACGCATAGTTAATATCACTTATCGAAACGCCCAGTTTCTTAGCCTTTTCCCGGTCGACTACGAGCTGGTAGGCAGGTGTGCTTGCCGTAAAGAACGAAAATGCTTTTGCAATTTCCGGGCGTTTATTCATAGTGTCGATAAACTTCCTCAGCACACCCTGGAAGGTTTTCAGATCAGTGCCCGCCTGTTTTTGCTCCAGGATGAACGAAAAGCCAGCACTGCTGCCCAGGCCGGGGATAGCCGGCGGCTGTATAGCAACCACGCTGGCTTCTTTAAACCGCGCCACCCTTTTTTGTATATTGGCAATAATGGCGCCTATTTGCGTATCGTCGGTGGTACGTTCGTCCCAGGGTTTTAATTGCACAAATATGGTGGCGCTGTTTGATTTACTGGCAAAACTCACCGCGTTTAAGCCGCCCAGTGCTGCGTAATGCAGTATGCCCGGCACACTGTCAAGCACCTTCATCATCTGGTGCAAGACCGTTACAGTCCTTTGTGTGGAAGAGGCTTCCGGCAGGTCGTAAGTAACGTAAATACGGCCATCGTCCTCCAGCGGGATAAAACCCGTTGGCTTATTTTCAAACAATAAAATCGTACCTACTATAATGCAAACCAGGATTACAATAATATATACCGGTTTTTTAATGCCCCTGTCAACCCCATTTCGGTAACGCCCGGTAATCCTCCCAAACCACTGATTAAACTTATAAAAGAATTTGTTAAGACCTTTTGATTTTTCGTCGATCTTATGCGGACGCAAGATCAACGTGCACAAAGCCGGCGTTAATGACAAAGCGACGAAAGCCGAAATTAGTACGGAGATGGCGATGGTAATAGCAAACTGCTGGTAAAGCCGCCCCACAATGCCCGGTATAAACCCAACCGGCACAAATACCGCCGCCAAAATAAGCGCAATGGCAATTACCGGCGCCGAAATATCTTTCATGGCATGGATGGTCGCCTCTTTTGGTGACATACCGTCCTCGTCCATATAGTGTTGCACGGCTTCCACCACCACAATGGCATCGTCAACTACAATACCTATCGCCAGCACAAAACCAAACAGCGTTAGTGTATTTATGGTGAAATGCAGCGGGATAAAAAATATGAACGTACCGATAATAGACACCGGGATAGCTAAAACCGGAATGAGCGTGGTGCGCCAGCTTTGCAAAAACAGGAATACTACCAAAATAACAAGGCAAAGCGCAATAACCAGCGTTTTAACCACTTCGCTAACTGAGACTTTTACTACAGTGATCGATTCGAAAGGCACTACATAAGCTATATCTTCAGGGAAAGTCTTTTTCAATTCTTCCATAGTGGCGTAAACGTTGTCGGCAGTTTCAAGGGCATTGCTGTTGGGGGCCTGATAAACCAGCAGGTACGAAGCTCTTTTCCCATCAACAAATGAATTACCGGAATAATTGAATTTACCCAGCTCAACCCTGGCCACATCCTTCAAATGAACAACCGCGCCGTTTCCGGGCGTGGTTTTTACGATCACATCGCCAAACTCCTGCGGAGTAGATAACCGCCCCTGCACCAAAACCGAATATTCAAAAGGCTGGGCCTTTTCCTGGGGCGGCACACCAACAACTCCTGCTGCAACCTGGGCGTTCTGCTCGTTCAACGCAGCCACCACGTCATTTGCCGTCATATCAAAAGCGGCGAGTTTATCGGGCTTCAGCCATATTCGCATACTAAAGTCGTCGGCACGTGTAAATACGTCGCCCACGCCTTTTGTGCGGCTCAGCGCATCTTTAACAAAAATATTGGTGTAATTATCAACAAAGGTTACATCATGGCTGCCGTTAGGTGAATACATCGCTACCAGCAACAAAATACTTGGATTACGTTTCCGAACAACAACGCCCAGCCGCTGCACATCCGCCGGAATGGCCGGCGCGGCAATGCCCACCCGGGTTTGCACATCGAGCGCGGCAATATTAATGTCGGTGCCAACATCAAAGTTGGCCGTCATGGTCATTTGGCCGTTGCTGGTGCTGTTGCTTTGAAGATAGGTCATCCCAGGCGTGCCGTTAACCTGTACTTCGATAGGTGTGGCAACGGTTTGTTCCACCGTTTGCGCATCAGCGCCGTTATAGTTGGCCGTAATTTGGACAGTAGGCGGCGTAATTTCGGGGTACTGCCCTATCGGCAGGCTTGTGATAGCCAAAATTCCCACTACCACAATTACAATGGATATAACTATTGCCGTAACCGGCCTGCGTATAAAGGTATCTGCGATCATATTTTATAATCTTAAGTCGAAATTAAATCGAAAGTCTAAGGTCTCGGGTCCAAAGTAGAAAATAAATAAAATCTAACTTTAGACTAACGACTTTAGACTCAGGACTTCTTTTTCCCATTTCCCGCCGGCGGCGCACCGGTGCCCAATGTAATTTTGCCGCCATCGCGCAGCCGCTGAAAACCATCGGTGATCACCTTATCCCCTTCCTGTACACCCGACATGATCACCACATCGCTGCCGATGCGCGGCCCAAGTTTAACCTTATGCTGATGAGCGATCGTGTCCTGTGCCACAAAAACAAAAAACTCGCCCATTTGCTCCGAAATGGCTTTATAAGGTATTTGTATCCTTTCGCCCGATTCGCTGTTCAATACTTTTAATACACAGCTCATCCCGTCTTTAAGCAAGTCACCATCGTTAGAGAACTGTATCCTCACCTTTATCGTGCCCGTGCCGCTGGCCACACCCCTGTCAATCGCCAAAACCTTTCCCGGTTTGGTGTATTCGGTTCCATCAGCTAACTTTAATTTAAAAGTAGAATCAGTGCTTCTCTTTTGCAGGTCATAGAATCGGCTGATCTGCTCTTCGTCGATCACAACGTCAACCCCAATGGGGTCTTCGCTTGAAATGGTATTTAATAGCGTGGTTCCTGGCGTTACCTGTGCGCCCAGTTTTACTTGCGAAATACCTATGCGACCAGTAAACGGTGCTGTAATAAGGGAATACTCCAGGTCGGTTTTTGCTGATAAGACACCCGCTTTGGCCACATCCACCTGGCTCTTACTGGTTTGGTAAGCCGCTTGCGCCTGGTCGACAGTTTGCCGCGCCACCGCATCATTCGCTAACAGCATATTATAACGGTCAATATCTTTCTGGGCCTTTACCAGGTTTGCGTTTGCGCTTTCCAAATTCGCTACAGCCTGCTGATATGCAGCTTCGTATTTACGGCGATCAATCTCGTATAACTCCTTGCCTTTCGCTACAACGTCACCTTCTTTAAAAAAAATCCCCGTAATAAACCCCGAAACTTCACTGCGCAGCTCAACCGAGTTAAGCGCAACTACAGTGGCCTGGTATTCGTCATAATATACGGCATCGGCAACTTTGGCCGACGCAACATATACCGGAGTGGGCGGCAGGGCAACCGGTTTATTGTCTTTTTGCTTGCAGGCGGCAAATAAAAGCAACAACAGCGGCCCCGAAATGAGTATATTTTTAGCTTTCATATTCAATAGTTAAGGCACATTTAATATCCCCAACGCCTTTTCAAGGTCAATTTTGCTTGACAATAACTGGAACAAGGCATTATAATAATTCAATTCGGCTGTCCGAAGATCGGCCTGGGCAATAATCACATCCAGGTAGGTCTTAATTCCTTCACGATACTGCAGGCTTACCACCTTGTATACATCCTTTGCCAGTCCCACGTTTTGATTGATAAGCTGATAATTGGTGAAGTTGCTTTTGTAATCCGCCAGCGCCTGCACATATTCTGTATTAATCGTATTTTCTGTATTTTCAATGTCCAGGTCGGTGCGGCTTACCTGGAGGCGGGCCTTACTTAAATTCTGCAAGCGTTTGGTGCCTGTAAATAGGTTGACGTTGAGCGTAAGGCCAGCGTAGGAATCGGGGAAGCTGGAATTGTACAGTGTAGAAAAGTGATTGCTTAAATAGTTTAAATTGTAACTGCCCTGCAGCGAAAGCGAAGGTAGAAAACCCCATTTATAATAGCTCACATTTAAATTTTGGAGGTTTTTTTGTGTTTGCAATAATTTATACTCGATCCTGTTATTCACGTTCAGGCTTTGCAATGTATCTATAGATACCTCCTGCTCGTACCTCGTTGTATCATATGATAATATTAAATTATGGTCTTTCGATACACCCATGATCTGCTTAAGGTATGCCAGCTTGCTGTTTATCGCCTCAAGGGTTTGCTTGCGCGATGCGATGGAATTATTGAGGGAGATAGTAGCTTGCTTATAATCCGTTTTATCAACAACACCTGCCTGGTACTGGTTGTACGCATCTTTTAAGCTGCGCTGCAGCCGTACAATATCCTCATTTAATATTTGCAGCTGTTTTTTAGAAAGCAACACATCAAAAAAAGCCTTGCTTACATCCGATACCACGTTTATCTGGCTGCTTACGCTATTTTGTTTGTAGTACGCACGCGAGTATTTAGCAGCTTTTGCGGCCTGCAGCACATCGTTATTGTAAAGCACCTGGTTAAGCTGAAGATTGAGCGTTGAAAACTCGTTCAGGTTGGTTCCTAAAGCAAGTGCAGCGGGGTCAGCGGCCGCAGCGGCCGGCTCACCCTGAAAATAGTGTTGGTAAATATCTGTCGAAGTGATCTGCGGCAGCCAGTCGGCCAGGCCAATCCTGATATTCTTTTCGTTTATCTGCTCGTCAATCGCGGCCTGCCGCACCGCCGGCTGGTTGCGCAGCGCAAATTCAACGCATTGCCTCAAGGTAACAACCGTGTCTGCGCTGGTTTGGGCAAGCCCTGCGTTAGGTAAAATTAATGTTAAGTATATCGCAAAAAAATATGATGATTTCCTCATGGTATTGGCCAGCTTCTCCGATGATAATCGGATGTGAAGGAACTTGTTGCTATTTTTTTGAAAAAAAAGTTTATTAACAACTGCTAATATGTTACATTTATATTTCAATTAGAACCCGAAACAAAATTTTTACGAAAGCATGTCAAAAAAGTATCAACAGGGCTATTTTTGACGCTTTTTATAAAAAAATGAAAAATTCTATATCTAACTAAATAAAAAAATTAATTAATTTGCCCAATGAGAGCAAGTGCGCTTGCTGGCATGTTCAAAAAAATTACACAGTTATTAAAGCGTTATAACCTAATTCATGGTATTTTTACAAAAAATTTAAGCTGCGTTAATACATGGTTAAAAGATTAAATGAGAAAATAGCCCAGTTCCAGGATGCCAATGCGGTAAGGGAAATGGGGCTATATCCATACTTCAGGCCGATTGAGTCTGGACAGGATACAGAAGTTATTATCGACGGCAAGCGTGTATTAATGTTTGGTTCCAACTCATACCTGGGCCTCACCAGTCATCCAAAAATAAAAGAAGCCTCGAAAAAAGCCATCGATATATATGGTACCGGCTGTGCTGGTTCGAGATTTTTGAACGGAACACTTGATATTCACATCGAACTTGAAAACCGGCTGGCCAAATATGTGCAAAAAGAGGCCGCGGTTTTATTCAGTACTGGTTTCCAGGTTAACCTGGGGGTATTGTCGAGTATTACCGGTCGTAATGATTATTTAATATTGGATGAATATGATCACGCTTCGTTAATCGACGGCAGCCGCCTTTCGTTCTCGAAAGTGATCAAATATTCGCACAACGACATGGAAGATCTTCGGCGCAAGCTGAGTATTTTACCTGAGGAAGCTGTGAAATTGATCGCCGTTGACGGCATTTTCAGTATGGAAGGCGATATCGTTAAATTGCCCGAGATTGTTAAAATTGCTGACGAATTTGGCGCAAATATTATGGTTGACGATGCCCACAGTTTAGGTGTCATCGGTCATAAAGGCGCTGGTACAGCATCACATTTCGGTTTGACTAATGATGTCGACCTGATCATGGGTACCTTCAGCAAATCCCTCGCTTCGCTTGGCGGCTTTATCGCCGCCGACTATGCCACTATCGATTACCTGAAACACCGGGCGCGCGCTTTAATGTTTAGCGCAAGCATGACGCCGGGATCAGTGGCGAGCGTAATTGCAGCGCTGGATATTATTGAATCCGAGCCGGAACGCATAGCCAAGCTATGGGACAATACCAATTATGCGATGAAGCTATTGGTTGAGGAAGGCTTCGACCTGGGCCCTACGGAAAGCCCGATATTGCCCATTTACGTTCGCGACAACCTTAAGACTTTCCAGGTAACACGGCACCTGCAGGACGATGGTATTTTCGTTAACCCGGTGGTATCGCCGGCGGTACCGTCAGACTCATCGTTGCTGCGTTTCTCCTTAATGGCTACGCATACCTTTGCACAGATAGATGAAGCGATCGACAAAATATCCCGTGCATTTAAAGACGTGGGCGTTACCTCGATAAAAGAGAAGATATAAACCGGCCCCTTTGGCCATCTTAATAAAATAAACATTAACCATTGCAAACAGCAAAGTGCTGAGCGCGATGGTTAATTTTTTATAAACCACCAGATGAAAAAAATAGTTGCGGTTAATTCAAAAAAACAACTTGCGGCATTTATCGATTTTCCGCACGATCTGTATAAGGACGATCCTAACTATGTGCCCGAATTGTTCATCGCCCAGCGCGATCTGCTTACTACTCATCCTTTTCATAAGCACAATTCGCTGCAATGTTTTTTAGCTTATGATGATGATAAAATAATCGGCCGGATCGCCGCCATACTTAACAATGCCCATAACGATTTCAATAAAGTTAACGACGGTTTCTGGGGGTTTTTCGATTGCATAAACGACCAGGAAACCGCCAACCTGTTATTTAATGCTGCAGCTAACTGGTTAAAGGGCAAAGGCGTTACCCAAAAGTATATTGGCCCTACAAACTTTTCTACCAATGAAGCCTGCGGGTTATTGATAAAAGGTTTTGACAGTCCGCCGTTTTTGATGCAAACTTATAACTACCCTTATTATGCGCAACTGGTTGAAAAGGCGGGTTTTGCAAAACAGGTGGACCTGATTGCCTGGCACTGGGTTGGCCAGGGTTATGATGATAAATCGGTCAGGCTGCTGAATTCATTGCAGGAGCGCCTAAAACGGAATAATATCATCATTCGTAAGGTTGACTTGAAAAAATTTAAAGAAGAAACGGTAAAACTAAGGGAAGTTTATAACAGCGCCTGGGACCAGAATACCGGTTTTGTGCCTTTGAACGATGAAGAGTTTAATTACCTGGCCAAAGACCTTAAACTCATACTCGATCCGGATTTTGCTTATGTAGCCGAGCAGGAGGGTAAAATTGTAGCGTTTGGTATTGCGCTGCCAAACTTTAACGAAGTACTTCAAAAAGTTAAACGCGGCCGCCTGCTGCCGACCGGCATTTTTAAAATATTATTGAATAAAAGCAAAGTTAAAAGCCTGCGTATTTATGCGCTCGGCGTTATTGACGGCTACCGAAAAATGGGCATCGAAGCGGTTTTATACGGCAGCATTATAAAAACTTATAAGGAAAAAGGCTTTACCCACGCCGAGGCCGGCTGGACATTAGAAAACAACACCCTGATCAACGAAGCCATCAAAGCCATTAAAGGCGACCCGTATAAAACCTACCGGCTTTACGAAAAGCAAATATGAAAGAAAAGGTGCTGATCACAGGTGCGAGCGGGTTTATCGGGTATCATTTGGTTAAAGAAGCTGTTGCAAATAACCTGGAAGTTTATGCGGCCGTACGCAAAAGCAGTAAGATTGATCACCTGAAAGAATTCGACATCCAATATACTTATCTGGATTTTACCAGCCCTGAAAGCTTAAAAAAAGAAATCGCCGATAATAAATACGCCTATATTATTCATGCCGCCGGCGTTACCACCGCGCGCTCGCAAAAAGAATATAATGAAATTAACGCCGGTTATACCCATAACCTTGCCTCTGCGGCAACTGAAAGCGGCATTAAGCTGAAAAAGTTTGTGCTCCTTGGCAGCCTGGCGGCGTTGGGGCCTTCAAATGACTTAAACGGCATACTGCTTGAAGACTCAGCGCCCCGTCCGGTGACCGCTTATGGCCGGAGTAAATTGCTAGCAGAGGAAAACCTTCGGAAATTCGATTCGTTAAATTATACGATTTTGCGCCCGACTGGAGTTTATGGACCGAGGGACAGGGATATTTTTATCTTCTTTCAGCAAATCGCGAGGGGTTTAGAACCCTATATCGGCCATATTGATCAAAAGTTTAGTTTTTTATATGCCGGAGACCTAGCCAAAGCGGCCATTAAAGCGCTTTCAAACGGCAACCGGGAAACGTTCAATTTGTCCGATGGTAAATCCTATGATCGTTTCCAGTTAGCGAAAAATATTAAGGAATCGTTAAATAAAAAAACTGTAAAATTTCATTTACCCGTAAATTTTGTAAAAAGTATCGCCTACCTTTCCCAAAAATACTGTTCTTTGAGCAATAAAGCGGCAACCCTGAATGTGGAAAAGTTGAACGAGCTGATGGCCGTCAACTGGTACTGCGATATTGAAAAAGCGAAAATCGGCCTGGGCTTTTACCCCGAACATGACCTTCAGGCCGGCGTTGCCGAAACAGTAAAATGGTATAAATCAAACAATTGGCTATAGCCGATAAATCAATATAATAAATGAAAACATATATTCAACCTGCCGATGGCAAACTTGGAATACTAATTCCCGGCCTTGGCGCGGTAGCAACAACAATGATTGCCGGCGTTGAGGCCGTTAAAAAAGGCCTGGCGCAGCCAATCGGATCACTTACACAAATGGGAAGCATACGCCTGGGTAAAAGAACCGAAAACCGGAATCCGAAGGTGAAGGACTTTGTGCCGCTGGCAGGCCTGGATGATATCGTTTTTGGCGGTTGGGACGTTTACTCGGATAATGTATACGAAGCGGCAACAAAAGCCGGCGTGTTAGAAACGGGCCTTTTGAACAAGGTGAAAGATGAACTGGAGGGAGTTGTACCCATGAAAGCTGCTTTCGACAAAAACTATGCAAAGAACCTTATCGGCACCCATGTGAAGACCGGAACACGTTATGAGATGGCGCAGGAGGTAATGGATGACATTACCGCCTTTAAAGAAAGGCATGGCTGCAGCCGGATCGTTTTAATATGGTGCGGTTCAACCGAGATATATTATGAGTCGTCGGATATTCACCAAAGCCTTGAGAAATTTGAGCAGGCACTGCTGGACGACGACAAACGTGTATCGCCCAGCATGATCTATGCTTACGCTGCATTAAAAATGGGAATCCCGTTTGCAAACGGTGCACCTAACCTTACCGTTGATATACCTGCAATGATTGAATTGGCAAAATTGACGGAAACGCCTATCGCCGGTAAAGATTTTAAGACCGGCCAAACACTGATGAAAACGATTTTAGCACCAGGGCTGGCTGCTCGCTCGTTAGGCGTTCGGGGCTGGTTCTCCACCAATATCCTGGGTAACCGCGATGGCCTGGTTTTAGATGACCCGGACAACTTCAAAACAAAGGAAGTATCAAAATTAGGTGTACTGGAAGATATATTAAAACCTGATGCAAACCCGGAACTATATGGCAACTTGTATCACAAGATCCGCATAGATTATTATCCGCCCCATGGCGATAACAAAGAAAGCTGGGATAACATCGATATTTTCGGATGGCTCGGATACAAAATGCAGATCAAAATCAACTTTTTATGCCGCGATTCCATTTTAGCGGCGCCTATTGCCTTAGACCTCGCCCTTTTTAGTGACCTGGCCAAGAGAGCAGGACTGAGCGGTATCCAGGAATGGCTTTCTTTCTATCTTAAATCGCCGCAAACCGCGCCGGGTTTGCCTGCGGAAAACGATATTTTTAAGCAATTAATAAAACTGCAGAATACGCTGCGCCATTTAATGGGCGAAGACCTGATCACCCACCTGGGCCTGGATTATTACCAGGAATTGGTGGATGCGCTGTAGTTGGTTGATTAGGTTGATTGACTTGGTTAAGTGAGTGGTTTTATCGATTTTTTTAAGGTACGCTGCAACTTAATCAACTCAATCTAACTCAGTCAACTTAATCAACCTCAAAATGCAATTTCACAAACTCTTCTCCTCCGTCCTCGGAATCGGCTACATCAAAGGCGGCGGAACAATTGCAGCGGCGGTTTGCTGTGTTTGCTGGTACCTGGCGTGGCGTGGCGCTTACCCTCCCCTGTTGCTTTCTATATTAATTACAATGGTCATAACCGTGGCGGGTGTCTGGTCGTCTTCGGTTATGGAGCGGCTTTGGGGGAAAGATCCTTCGAAAGTGGTGATAGATGAGGTGGCCGGGATGTGTGTAAGCCTGCTTTTGCTACCGGTTAATGTAAAATATTTGTTAGCAGCATTTATTTTATTTCGTTTTTTCGACATCGTAAAACCGCTGTATATCCGTAAAACAGAAGCTTTTCCCCGTGGCTGGGGCATAATGCTCGACGATGTATTGGCGGGCATCTATACTAATATCTTACTCCAGGGCGTTTTGTGGTTTAAGCTTCTTTGATGAAGCTGTACTAAAAAGGTGAATGACGGATTAGGATATTTGACTTTTTGACCACACAAGCAGTAAAGCTTTTTTTTACCTTTGCCGCTTGAAAAATAGGGTATGCTGTTAAACTATTTATAGCTTTTTAAGTTTAATAGCGCGTATAATGCCGAAACATTTTGCTTTGACTTTGTTATATGAGCGGATACTTTAAGTTATTAATTATTATGGCTAATAATTATGAAATAACGTCCACCGGTTTTCAGCAATTAATTCAGTTAAATGGTTAATAAAAATTGTACCTGCGTAGCTTAAATGGATTTTAAATTGTCTTACAGGAAGCTGTTAACCTTGTCTGCGTTCATTTTTGCTTCTGCTTTCGCGTTTGCTCAAAATACCATTGTAACCGGGCGGGTAACCGACGCCAACGACCGGAAACCGCTTCCAGGTGTTGCTGTTACGTTTGCCGGAA
>Ga0206971_10172_pt2 | contig 22919 bp, 28 predicted proteins | sample Alteio_BWOrgHeat_85_FD_152917 | JGI IMG/M metagenome (GOLD analysis project Ga0206971, IMG submission 152917) | Enriched cells from forest soil in Barre Woods Harvard Forest LTER site, Petersham, Massachusetts, United States -... | ecosystem: Environmental > Terrestrial > Soil > Temperate forest >...
GTATTGCCGCTCTCCGAAGCCCGCAAGGCCCAAGAACTCAGCCAAAACGGCCATACACGAGGAAAAATCGTTCTGAAGGTGATGTGAATTGGGGGTTCAGGTCACCGAAGGTAAATTACGCTCTGTCCCAACTGATGGTCTACCTTGCTCCGTTGGGTCAGACCCCTGAGATCAAATTATGAGTCCTCGTTGGATTAAATCTTCTGTCTCAGGTCTCCTCATCCCCGCACCGCCCGATGAGAAACTCGAGCAGAGAAAAAATATTCTAAGCCTTGACAATTTAAACGAATCGCTGGGCGCAGTCAGAGCTTTAGTATCAAAATATCGCATTCCCAATTTTGCTGCCTCGGATTTGGGGCAACTCGTTGTGGATGTAGAGAAAGTTGCGAATAAAATTTCCTCAACCGTTCAATGTTTTCTACATATCAATGATTTCATGGATTGTTTGTCTTTTGCTCGCATATCCAACACTGTGACGATTCTAGATGGTCATCCGCAAGCAGCTGTTTTTTTAAAAAAATTAACCGATGGCCCAATACGAATGCGGAAGCGAAGAGCGTCGTGCGCTAAAGATACTTTATGGGAATTGGAAATGCTGAAGAAGTTACAAGACTGTAATATCCCGTCTAGGCTTCAAGAACCACCGGACATTGTCTGGACACTAAACGGGCAATCCTCGGGGATCGCATGTAAGAAGTTGTATTCCACAAAGCATGTGCAATATGTTTTATCCAAAGGTGTTTCTCAGATAAAGCAATCGGGAGGGTATGGAATCGTTGCCTTTAACCTCGATGAATTGATGCCAAATGGTGCTTTCCGGGCACCTCGGGACAGATTTAGGATGCTTGCCGTGAAACAATTGACTGACCAATTTATACTCAGACATGCATCGCGCTTTAGTAAATATGCCCGGGAAGGGCGACTGTTTGGAATCGTAGTGAGCACAACGTCGATATCCTTCATAAATCAGCCTGCAGGTTATCTACCCTCTTCAATGGAAAATCAATGGACTATTTGGATCCCAGCCGACCTACCGAACGAGCAAAGTGAGCGAATCAATCTTTTTCGGCAGTATATAGAGCGTAAACGATAGGGCTTAGAAGCTTAAGGGCCTGACATTCAGCCCCCCCACTCGGCATCGACGGAAATAGTAAGATCTCAACGATATGGGCGAAATCTTTTCGAAGGCTTGGGAAGCATTCTTAGAGGAGCTCGGGCGCTCGTATCTTGTGGGTGCGATTGCAGTATTCTTGATCGCATCATTTGTGCAGTGGCAAAGATTGCCTAACCATTCAATACATGATCTCTATATTATCTTTTCAACTGGTATGTCGAGCTCCATTGCGTTATACGTGGCCGCTTTTACATTTTGTTTGGTTCGGGCACCGGTCGCAATCGTAAAAGAAAAGAATATGTTAATTGAACGCCTAAGCACTAACGGAAAATCGGATTTTGAATGCGTCGAGGAATGGTTAAACATAAAGATTAGCGAGTGGCGTACGATACAAGATCAGCTGAGCAGGCCACCACAGGGGGACCCCCTGACTGAAGTTCTTGGTGATATGCGAAATATTAATAAATGGCATAAGGAACTCTTTAGAATTTTCCGTCAAATCTTTAAGGATGAGGAGATAAAACGATTGAAGGCTTCTAAAGAGTTTGACTGGTTTGCTAAGTCGACCAGCTATCGATCGCATGAGCTCGAGAACTCGCTTATTGAGATGAGAAATAACCTCACAATCGATATGCTTTCACCCAATTTTGATCGCAAGAGTCTTAACTTAGGGGTCTGACCCAACGGAGCAATGATGAATAAGAAAAAGAAGTTGCCTTGCAAGATCACCTATCAGCCTCGTGGTGTTTCCGATTCAATGGGTGGGGAAAGGTACGTCTTCCTTCTGAATGGACTCATCTTAAAGAATGAAGATCAGTACTATCCCAAACAACCACAAAACATAACGGAAAAGCTGGCTAAACGGCGTGCAAAAGAATTGAAAAAGCGCTATTGCAAGTAAAGGCAGTGGGCGAATTGGTTAAAATACTCCCCAAAAACAGGACAGCCGCTTAAGAGTAAGTTTTTCTGACGGATGGCGTTCTCCCGCTCAAGGAGATACGATGAGTACTATGGGGACCCTAAACGGACGCAAACAGCACAGCGCGGAGACCAAAGCGAAGGTCGTGATCGCCGCGATCAAAGGCCAGCACACGGCATCGGAACTGGCTTCGATGTACGGAGTGCATGCCACGCAGATCGGAATGTGGAAGAAAAAGGCGCTGGAAGAATTGGCCCAGTTGTTTTCGAGTCGCCGCAGTTCAGCGGTGCGCGAGCAGGAAGATCTGACGGCGACGTTGTACCAACAGATCGGGCAACTGAAGGTAGAGCTGGACTGGCTCAAAAAAAAGTAGGCTGACCGATAATGCGGGCTTGCGGAAACTGATTGAGCCCGGGCACGGGCAGATCAGTCTCCAGCGGCAGTGCGAACTTGTCGGGTTGGTCCGCTCGATGTGGTATTACGAGCCTGTGCCGGAAAATCCCGAGGATCTGCGTCTGAAGAGGCTCTTGGACGAGCAATATCTGAAGGCGCCGTTCTATGGGGTCCTGCGAATGACGGAATGGCTTAAGCGGCTGAAGGAAACCGTGAACGTCAAACGGGTTCGGCGGCTTCTGCGGGACATGGGGCTTGAGGCACTGTATCCGAAACGGAACCTGAGCAAGCCGACGCCGGGCCACAAGATCTATCCGTACCTGCTCAAGGGCTTGACGATCCTGAGACCCAATCAGGTGTGGAGCACGGACATCACTTACATCCGGCTCAATCAGGGGTTTGTGTATTTGGTGGCGGTGATCGACTGGCACAGTCGCTACGTGTTGAGCTGGGGTTTATCGGTGACGATGGAAAGCAATTTCTGCATCGAGGCTTTGGACCAGGCCATCCGGCTATACGGAGTGCCGGATATTTTCAACACGGACCAGGGGTCGCAGTTTACATGTACGGCGTTCACGAATTTGCTGAAGGAAGTCGGGGCGCAGATCAGCATGGATGGCCGAGGACGAGCGCTCGACAACGTGTTCGTGGAGCGGCTCTGGCGCAGCGTCAAGTACGAGGAAGTATTCTTGCACGACTACGCAACCGTCGAGGAAGCGATGAACGGACTTAAGAAGTATTTCGCGTTCTACAACACAGAACGGCTGCATCAGTCGTTGGATTACCAGACGCCGCAGGAAGTTTACGAGGGGCAAGGAACAGGAGGTATCAGAATCTTATGCGCTGCGTGATCGCTCGTCTAAAGTCAAATGCGTGGGTTCCGAAGTCGATGGAATCGCAGCTGTTGGGCCTTGGTGTACTTTTGGGTGCGGTGACTTTAGTCGCGGGATTAGCCTTTGCATATCCCTCGGACCACAAGGACTGGATGGCCTGCGCAAAGGATGATGATTGCACGTCCGTCGAGTTAGGTTGTTATTATTGGCAACCAGTAAATAGAAAACATGCAGCCGAGATGAAGACCCAGGGGCCGCCGGCTTGCTCTGCAAGCGTGCCGTCCGGTCCTCAACCCCTTGTCCATTGTCTACATCAGGTATGCGAAAACGATTACAGAGGGAGGGATTGGCATTATCATGGAGACGAACTGGTCGACCAGCGGATAGATTCATGCCTTGAAGCGGCTGGTCTAACAATAAATTGGAGAGCAGAGCGGGCTCAATATGATGGGCTGCACAGCACCTACATGCAAAGGATCACAAAAGTTATCCGTGAAAATCCTTCGGCCGCAGACAAGCGTCTTGAATACATCATTGCGTCGGAGATGCCATGTGAGGCGGTCACAGCGAAAGCCAAATCATTTACGAAACAGTCGCAATAAAAAAATCGCGGGACGGAACGTCAACGGCAAGGAAGGTTCTATCTTAAGAACTACGGGATAATGTCTTGACACCGGGGAGTACTTCAGGTGACTGTCGCAGGGCTCGAACGTGTCCAACAAAATAAGTCTGACATGGTATGGAGGTTTTTAATGCCTCGATGTTCTAACTATCATGATATGCCTGATGAAGAACCCGGAACACTTTTTGATCAGCGGCGGCCTTGTCCGCAATGTGGCAGCAAGGATCGTTTGCTTGCTCTGAATCTCCACGAAGAATTAATAGCGATGGATGATCCTTATAACACCGTAGTAGAAGATTCGGCGGCCGGAAGAAAAGTTGAAGAGGTGTGCCGACTAATCTATCAACGAAAACTACGTGCTCCGAACCCCGGGAATGTTAAGTATCCAAAAATCTTGAAAGAATTGAAGAATGACTTCACGGTGGAACAACATCTCGATCTTCAGGCAATAGCCACCGTCACGGATAATCTTGCCCATGGAAATGGGTTTGGAGCCAAAGTTCAGTTCGAGAAGTTATGTGCTCGAAAGAACATTGCGCTGCCTACGAACGATATCGTAAAAGGCGCAGGTATCATTTCATTGCGAGACATCATGAATTTAGTAGATAACTGGTGTACTGGGGAAGCCGGTCCCGTTGAGCCGACAAAAGACAGCGACATGTTTGAAGGAAATTTAGTTTGGACCCGGACTTGTCGCGAAGCGTATTTAAGACTATGTGCAGCTATTAAAAAGTTTGCTGAGGAAAAACTACAATCCCTGGAAAAGACTTAGGGGTCTGACCTCCCCGATCCGAAATTTCGGAACAGGGACCGCGCTCTTATAAACAGATGGTCGGGCGGCAATGGAGCAGGGGCTGTCACAGTCAAAGACATATAGGGACGTTGTGTATCCCTTTTGCCATCGGAAATTTCATTATCCACTAAATAAAAGGAGCATCCGCTATGAAAATTGCCGTGATTATAACACGAACACTGATGGGATTGGGCTTTGTTGTCTTCGGGGCCAATATTCTTCATTCGTTCTTGCCTCAACCGGTCTTTCCAGCGGGTTCTCTCGTGGCGCAATTCATGGCCGTCATGGTGCCCACCCACTGGATGACTCTTGTGGGTTGGGTTCAACTCATCGGCGGGCTGCTGCTTTTGTTCGGCGGAACCGCTCCGTTGGGATTGGTCATGCTCGGCCCCGTTCTCGTAAATATTCTGGCGTTCCATAGTTGCGTCCAAGGCGGAAACGGAATTGCACCCGGGGCGGTATTTTCCGTCATCGAAATTTTTCTGGTGTATGCCTACCGTCGGTATTTCAGCTCCCTTTTTACAGTCAGCGCTTCACCGAATTAAGTCTTTAATAAATGGAGGAACGTCATGTCTAAAGTCTGGTTGGTAACGGGTAGCGCCAGTGGGTTGGGACGCGATATTGCGGAAGCGGTGCTTGCCTCGGGGGACCGATTAGTCGCCACGGCCCGCGATCCTCGGAAGTTGGAAGACTTGGTCAAGAAGTACGGCGATCAAATTCGCACCGCTCCCCTGGATGTCGCTGATGAAAAGGCTGCCCAGGCGGCCGTCAAGGTTGCGGTGGACGCCTTCGGGCGTCTCGATGTGGTCGTAAACAACGCGGGCTTCGGCGACATCGCGCCTTTCGAGCAGCTTTCTCCCGAGCGATTTAAGGCCGTGATGGACACCAACTTTTACGGCGTTGTTTTTGTGACCCGCGCCGCGTTGCCGGTCATGCGCCAACAAAAAAGCGGCACGATCCTTCAGATCTCCTCGGTAGGCGGACGTCTGGCGCTCCCCGGCAGCACACCATACCATGCCGCCAAGTGGGCGGTGGGGGGATTTACCGAGTCGCTCGCCCAGGAAGTCGCTCCTTTCGGAGTACGAGTTTGTGCGCTCGAACCCGGCGGCATGCGGACCAATTGGGGTTTTCGCGCCGCCAAAGACACCCCCAACCTATTACCCGATTACGAGCCCTCCGTTGGCGCCATCACCAAGATGCTCTCCGGGCATTGGGGAAAGGAGAACAGCGACCCGGTGAAGGTGGCCGAGGTCGTGCTCCGTCTGGCGGCTTCCAAGGATCCTCTGCCGGCTCATCTTTTGATCGGGTCCGATGCGGTGAAGTTCGCGGCCGAGGCACAAAAGGCGAGGGACGCTGACGCCGACCGTTGGCGTGATGTCAGTGTCTCAGCCGACATAAAGACGTCGGAGGCTCTGCCGGCATTGCAATTCTAAAATGGTTTTGGGGTCGCCCTCGGATTCTTCAATCCTGGCTGGAGATATCGGCGGCACTAAAATTAATTTAGGCCTTTTTAAACCCCAAGGGTCTCGGCTTTCCACCATCGCCGAAGCCACTTTGCACAGTAAAGACTATTCCAGCCTGGATCAAGCGCTTGATCATTTCTTTGAAGGGAAAAACGTTTCCGTGTCGAGCGCAGCGTTCGGTGTGGCCAGCCCGATTGTCAACGGACGCGCCGATGCCCCGAACCTCCATTGGCGCTTAGCAACCGACGAGCTTCGCGACAAACTCAAGATTCCTCACGTCGCGCTGATCAACGATCTGGAGGCGACGGCATTAGGAATCAGTATCTTGCCGGAACAATCCTTCGCGGTCTTAAATGAGGGGAAGGCGGTCCCGCACGGCGACTGGGCCGTGATTGCCGCGGGCACGGGCCTCGGAGAAGCGGCTCTTGTGTGGGAACGGAGCCGATATCGCGTGATTCCTTCGGAAGGCGGTCACTCCGATTTTGCTCCCCGCAATGCCCTGGAGATCGCCCTTCTGCAATATCTCTTGGGAAAATTCGACCGCGTGAGTTATGAACGAGTTTTGTCGGGACCGGGACTCCACAACATCTACATGTTTCTGAGAGAATATAGGCCTATTCCTGAACCCGCGTGGCTGACAGAAGAACTATTAAAGGAAGATCCCAGTGCCGTGATTACCGAAATGGGTCTGGCGGATCGTGACGCGGTCTGTCGGGAAGCTCTAGATATTTTTGTGTCGATCTACGGAGCCGAAGCCGGGAATTTAGCGCTCACATTTTTCGCCACGGGCGGTATTTATATCGGTGGGGGAATTGCTCCCAAGATTCTTCCAAAACTGAAAGAGCGAGCTTTCCTGAAAGCCTTTACGGATAAAGGCCGACTCGCAACCCTCTTATCGTCGCTCCCGGTACGGGTGATTTTGGATCCACGAGCCGCGCTTTTCGGTGCGGCTTACCACGCGTTGTCTCTCTTGCCAGTAGACGTTGCCGTGGAATCCTAAGAGGATAACGCTTCGAGCGGATAGGTGCGCTCCTTCCACACATCAATCCCTCCTGTCAGAGCCCAGGCGTTCGTAAACCCTTTCTTTTGCAGGAAGAGCGCGGCTTTGGCGCTGGACACCTCGTTCGGACAGTTGCAGAAAAGGATGACATCGCGTTCGGCCGGGATGGTCTTATACGCGCGTTCCATTTCACGAAGCGGGATGTGCAAGGCGCCCGGGATGCTGTAGGGAAAGGCCTTGATCTGCAGGGGTGTCCGCAAATCCACCACGACCGGAGAGAGTCCGGAATCAATTTTCTTTTTGAGTTCATCCGCGGAAAGGCGGGTGGTAGGCAGACTGTGAAGAAACTGCCGCCGTTTATAAAACTTATAAAGTGCATACACGAAAACACCTGCGATCAAGATTCCCAGAACCATGTGCCCGGTAGAAGCCGCTCTGGACAACAAATGATCCGCCTCATCGCTAAATACATAGCCCAACGTCATGAATGTTCCGATGTACAGCACTGTCCCCAAACCTGTATAGAGAAGGAAAGTGCCAACCCCTACTCCGGCAACGGCGGCCAAGGGACGAATCACCGTGTTGATCCCGGGGAGAAATGTGGCGATGATCAAGGATTTCGCGCCGTATCGCAGGAAGCGCTCTTCGGTGTCACGTACGCAAGAATCGGGCTCAAGCGACAGACGGCACAGAAACTTCAAAACCTGATGCCCGCGCCAACGGCCGAGGTAATACCAAAGAAGATCCCCGATGAGTGAGCCGGCGACGGCCAAGGCCAAAGCGCTGGGTCCATGAATGTCCCCGGCTCCGACGGCCACACCGGCCGCGACATAAATCGGAGTCGCCGGCAACGGCAGTCCACTCTGTTCAAGCAGAGAAGCGACAAATACCACGAGAGTTCCATAGTGATGAAGAAAGGAATTAGACGCGTCCACAATCGTCCTAGGGTACAGCGTCCAGAGATCGGGGCGATCTGCCTTTCACGGAAGACTCGAGGTCTTTGCGGATGACTGGAGCAACTTTTGTGCCGAGAAGTTCTATGGCATGTTTCATCTTGGCGTGAGGCATGAGAACGTTTGTCATCTGAAAGGTCACGCGGTCTAGACCGCCAAGGGATTCATTGATGCGTAAAAGTTTCTCAGTCACGCGCTCCGGATCGCCAATCACGTACGCACCTTCAGGACCCATCGTCGCTTCAAATTGAGCGCGCGTCACACGGCCCCATCCCCGTTCCGCGCCGATCTTCGTAAACATCCGCTCGTACCCGGGATAAAAATCGTCAGCCGCCTGCTTGGTGGTGTCGCCGACAAAACCGAAAAGATGGACGCCCACCTTCAGTTGTTCGGGTTTATAACCTGCCTTGGCGCCCGCATGGCGATAGAGTTCAATAAGGGGGCGAAAGCGAGCCGGTTGGCCGCCGATGATTGCCACCATGAGCGGCAGGCCGAGTAGACCGGCGCGTACGAAAGACTCCGGAGTGCCGCCAACGCCAATCCAAAGCGGCAGCGGATTCTGTACGGGGCGAGGATAGACACCTTGGCCCGTGAGCGGAGGCCTGTGGCGTCCCTGCCAGGTCACGTGCTCCTCTTTACGCAAGGCCAGAAGCAAATCCAGCTTTTGTTCAAAGAGGTCGTCGTAATCCTGGATCTCCAGTCCGAATAAGGGATAGGCTTCCGTGAAGGAGCCGCGGCCAACGACGATTTCAGCGCGGCCATTGGAAAGAAGATCGAGCGTGGCAAAACTTTGAAACACCCGCACGGGATCAGCCGCGCTTAAGACCGTCACCGCGCTCGTCAGGCGAATAGTCTTCGTGCGCGTCGCGGCGCCCGCCAGAATCACCACAGGGGCGGAATCCAAATACTCCGCGCGATGATGCTCGCCTACCCCAAAGGTATCCAGGCCCACCTGGTCGGCAAGCTCAATTTCTTCAATGAGGTTACGCAGCCGCTCCGCCGGGCTTAACGTCACTCCCGTCTTCGGGTCCGAAACCACAGCCGCAAAACTATCAATTCCAATTTGCATAGTCACTATTGTAACTCAGCTTGGCTCATTCAGTTCCACACTCTTGGCTTCAGACGACAGATGAATAAAAATACCCCTTCGGGCCTCTAACCTTATGACGGGGAGCATGGGTCGTTCGTTATTTCCGGGCGGCCAGCTGGCCGCCCCTACGTTTCAAATGGATATCAATTTTCCTGATCGTCGCTCAATTCGAATGCCGGGATTTGATTACCGAACCCCGGGCGGTTATTTCATTTCCCTTGTTGTTATGGATCGAATGCCATTGTTTGGACGAATTATTAATGGAAACGTCGAATTATCGCAGGCAGGCCAAATTGTCGCGGAAGAATGGTTGCGGACGCCCAGCATCAGGAAGGAAATTACGTTAGATGAATGGGTAATCATGCCAGACCATTTCCAGGCCATCGTGTGGATCAATGGAACTGTAGGGGCGGGCGGCTGCCCGCCCGGAAATGACAGAATCAGACAATACAATCCAATTGGAGGACCATCCCCGCAATCATTATCAATTCTAATCGCCCAATTTAAGGCCACAACCACCCGGCGAATCAATGAAATCCGAGGAACACCGGGGCAGAAAATCTGGCAGCGTAATTACTACGACCGCATTATCCGCAACGAAGTCGAATTGGATAAAGAACGTCGGTATATTCGAAATAATCCCAGGAATGCCTAACATCTTCATTGTGTCAGACCCCGGATGTTCTGATACCACCCGAATAATATTCACCCCATTGACTTACACTTTGGTCTTTTGCGTACAATGAAAGAGTACGCAAACCATCGTTGTCCTTCGGCTCTGGAATTGATTTATCGGACCCCCACAGGAGGAAATTGCCATGACTACTGTTAAAGCATATGCCGCTGCTAGCGCCAAATCACCTTTGGCTCCCACCACCATTAAACGCCGGGAACCCGGCGAGCATGATGTTCAAATCGAAATTCTATTTTGCGGAATTTGTCATTCGGATTTGCATCAAGTCCGCAACGAGTGGGAAAGCGCGATGCCGACGCAGTATCCCTGCGTGCCCGGCCATGAAATCGTCGGTCGCGTGACCAAGGTGGGCTCCGCCGTTAAGAAATTTAAGAATGGTGATATGGCCGGTGTCGGGTGTCTCGTGGATTCCGACCGCACCTGCGAAAACTGCAAAGAAGGCCTGGAACAATTCTGCCCGCACATCACGCTCACCTATAACGGGCCGGATAAACAACTGGGCGGCGTGACCTATGGCGGCTATTCCGACAGTATTGTGGTGGACGAACGCTTTGTTTTGCGTGTTCCAAAAAATCTCAATCCCGCCGGCGTCGCGCCGCTTCTGTGCGCGGGCATTACGACGTACTCGCCGCTGCGCCATTGGGACGTCAAAAAAGGGAAAAAAGTAGGAATCGTTGGATTGGGGGGCTTGGGTCACATGGGAGTGAAGTTCGCCCATGCGCTCGGCGCGCACGTGGTGGTGTTCACGACTTCTCCCAACAAAAAAGACGATGCTCGGAGGCTCGGCGCGGATGAAGTCGTGGTGTCGAAAAATGCCGATGAAATGAAGAAGCACGCAGGCACCTTCGACTTTATTTTGGATGCCGTCTCCGCGGACCACGACATCAACGCTTACATTAATCTGCTGCGCCGCGATGGTAATCTCACGCTCGTCGGCGCGCCCGAGAAGCCTTTGTCCGTGGCGGCCTTCGGTCTTTTGTTTGGCCGGCGCAGCCTCTCCGGCTCGCCGATCGGCGGTCTCAAAGAAACGCAAGAGATGCTCGACTTCTGCGGCGCGCACAACATCACGGCCGACGTCGAAGTGATTCCTATACAAAATGTGAATGAGGCCTACAACCGCCTGCTAAAGCAGGACGTGAAGTATCGCTTCTCGATCGACATGGCCTCGCTGCGCTCCGAGAGATCAAAAAAAGAGGAAGCGCTCGCGAAAGCCTGACAGCCTTTTCCGCAAAAACGAAGCGCTTGCTAACGCCACATTAACAACGCCTTAATGGCAGGGTCTCCATTGACAGGGGATAATGTCGCGTGGCCATTGAAAAGCGACTGCTTGTCATCGAGGACGAACCCGCGATTTTGACATTCCTACGGTCGTCGCTGGAAAAGACCGGCTGGGAGATTCTAGAGGCGCGGACAGGAAGCGTGGGTCTTGAAACGGCCGCCGGCAAGAAGCCGGGAGTGATCCTGCTCGACCTCGGCCTTCCAGACCAGGACGGCTTTGCCGTTTTGAAATCGCTGCGGCAATGGACCTCGGTGCCGGTAATAATTATCTCGGCACGCGGCCAGGAATTCGATAAGGTGCGCGGGTTGAACGCCGGAGCCGACGATTATTTGACCAAGCCCTTCGGCGTAGCGGAGCTCATGGCCCGTTTACGGGTGGCGTTACGACATGCCGAGCGCGGAGAAAAAGATGCGCCACCCATTTATGAACATGCAGGGCTCAAGGTCGACCTCGTCGCCCGCCGTGTGTGGCTCCGAAAAAAAGAAATCCATTTGTCGCCGCTGCAATATGATGTGCTTGCCGTGCTGGTAAAACATGCCGGACGAGTCGTTCTCCATGCCCAATTGATGAAAGAGGTGTGGGGGCAAGACCGGGATGTGACACCGGAAGCGATTCGCATTTTTGTGCATCAACTCCGTCACAAAATCGAATCGGATCCTGTCCGTCCGCGTTGCCTCAAAACCGAGCCTGGCGTAGGCTATCGACTCGAATCACCAGACGACTGACTCGGTTCTTCCTTACAAATCCACTCGCCTAATCAGCGGCACTAACAATCCCTTAATGGTCCAACAATGGCCTATTAACTGAGGCTCAGGTTATTCTTGTCTTGATCATGAAAAACGCAAAGACGAGGCTAGTCAGGCTGGAGCTGCGATTACCAGAAGACGAGGCTGTGGATTTTCTTAAAGCTCTGCGTCAGAGCGGGAAGCGCGTCGAAGAAACAACGCTCTACGATCATGCGGGGCTGAAAGTCGACCTGGCGGCGCGGCGGCTCTGGGCACGTAACAAGGAGGTCCACCTGTCACCGCTGCAATATGCCTTCCTGAGGGAATTGGTCAGGCATGCCGGCGGCGTCGTCACGCATCAAGAGCTTATTGATTCGGTGTGGGGCGGCAGACAGGACATTACGGCGGACTGCATGCGGGTATTTGTTTTTCAGATCCGCCACAAAATTGAAGAAGATCCGTCCAAACCGCGGCTGCTGAAGACCGAGCCTGGTGTTGGCTACTGGGTAGAGTCTCCCGCCAAGCTGGCACTAACAGGTTCCTAACGGGTTGACAATTGAGGCTTAATGCGGCGTGGCGTTACACTGAGCGAGTCGATCAAAGTTTCGTAACTAAGGAGAGTCAAAAATGAATCTTGCAATCTGGATGCCAGGGATGTTTGTCCTGGGGCTGGGGATGATGGGACTCTGTTACCTGTTCCTGATCGCCTGCGAGAAGATCTAGCAGCATACGTCATTCCCCGCGGCTGTTGGCGGGGAATCTATGGATCCCCTGCCAGCGACCGCAGGGGATGACGATAGAGGAGCCAGACAATGATAATTGTGACAGCAGTAGTTTCGGCATTGATGTTCGTGTATTTGTGGGTGGCCCTTGTCCGCCCGGAATGGTTCTAACTAACAAATGATGAGAAGCAACGGCGCTTCCACTTAAAGGAGTCACAGCAATGTTCCTGCAAACTTGGTTGCTCCCCATCGCGATTCTTGTCACGACAACGGTTCTTGCATTTCCGTTGAGCCGTTATTTGTCCTGGATTATGAACGGCGAATACAAACCCGCCGGTCTGTTCAGTTGGTTTGAAGAACGTCTGGATTCCGGACCGCAGAACTGGAAGCAGTACACCGCGTCCATGTTGATCTTTAATACCGCGCTTTTCGTGTTTGGCTTCGCCGTCTTGTGGCTCCAGCCCTGGATGCCGCTGAACGGAGATGGCAAAGGAATGCTGGCGCCCACCACCATCTTCCACACGGTCATTTCCTTTATGACCAACACGGACCTGCAGCACTATTCGGGAGATGTGGCGTTTTCCAACTTCAGCCAGATCTTCTTCGGCCTGACGAACTTCTTCCTATCCGCCTCGATCGGCTTCTGCGGACTAACCGCGATCATTCGCGCGTTCCGCAGTGACAAGCATGTTGGAAATTTCTTCGTCGACATGTGGCGCGTCGTCGCTTATATGTTCATCCCGATATCACTGATGGTTGGCGTGGTCTTTCTGCAGCAAGGATGTCCGATGACGTTTCGCAGTTCTTATCACGTCGCCACTCTGGAATCGGGGGCCATGGGCTTGGACAGCAATAATCAGCCGAAGACTCAGGCCATCGTGGAAGGTCCGCTGGCGGCTTTTATCCCGATGAAACAATTGGGGACCAACGGCGGCGGGTTCTACGGCATGAACTCGGCGCATCCTTATGAGAACCCCACGGCACTGACGAACTTCCTGTCCTGCGTGGCGATGATGATGTTTCCTTTTGCACTCGTCATGATGTTTGGACGGATGCTCAAGCGCTTTAACCATTCGCTCGTCATCTTTTCCGTCATGATGGTTTTAATGATCGGGACGATCGTGTGGGCGGTCTATTACGACACGCTCAAGCCCAATCCGGGACTCACCGCGCATCCGATCGCTCAAAGTTATGAAATACCCAGTGCTTCAGCGCCGGGCGGCAAACGGACGGTGACATTGCCGACTGTTGCCGGGTTACCGGTGGATCAGCACTTAGGAAATCTGGAAGGCAAGGAAATGCGCTTTGGAACCTCGGCTGGTTCGACATTTGCCGCACTCACCGTGGATGTGACGGACGGCGCGGTGAACTGCGAGCATGACAGCTTGAATCCTATCGCGGCGTTATCTCCCATGGTCGGAATGTGGCTGAACTGCATCTACGGCGGCAAAGGGGTCGGGATGATCAACATGCTGCTCTATGTGATCATCGGGATCTTCGTGGCGGGCCAGATGGTGGGCCGAACTCCCGAATATCTGGGGAAAAAGATCGGGACGCGAGAAGTCAAACTTGCCGTGATCTCACTTTTGATTCATCCATTGATGATTCTGTTCCCGACGGGGCTCTTTGCGGCCACGGACTGGGGGATGAAGGCGGTCAGCAATCCTGGAGCGCATGGGTTTTCCCAGATCTTCTACCAGTTCTCTTCGGCCTCAGCCAACAACGGCTCGGCCTTTGATGGATTGGGAGTGTCCTGGGGTCTCTTGAATAATTCGGGTGCGGCCGTCATGGCCAAAGCCTGGGATATCGCGACGGGTCTAGTCATCATCATCAGCCGCTTTATTCCGATCATCGCCCCGATCGCCATGGCCGGCTATTTAGGCGCCAAGAAGACGGCGCCCTTTGGCCTGGGTACGCTGCGCGACGATACGACGACATTCGGCTGTCTCCTGGTGGCGACGATTCTGATTATCGGCGCGCTTTTGTTTTTGCCGATCGCCGCGTTGGGACCGTTTGCGGAACATCTCGGCCCGATTCCATTCGGCGGATAACACCAGACCATTTAAAGGAGCCTTCTTATGAATCCATCGACTCAGACTGCAGAAGTCATTCGCGACCTTCAGCCGCCGACGGGACTGACCCCGCGGCACAAGCGGACCAAAGCGCTCTTGACGAGCGAATTGGTCGGCACCGCCATCAAGCAGGCGTTTGTGATGCTCAGGCCTGATCTCCAATGGAATAACCCCGTCATGTTCGTGGTGGAAGTGGGCGCCATTCTGACTCTGGGCTACATTCTCCAGGCGGCCTTCGGCTCGACCGCCAGCCAAGTCTCGATAAGCTATTTCATCGCACTGGATGCGTGGTTGTTTGCCACGGTGTTGTTCGCCAACTTCGCGACCGCATTGGCGGAGGCCCGCGGCAAAGCGCAGGCGGAATCACTCCGCCGCGCGCGCCACGACACGATCGCCAACCGGCTGACCGGCAAGGGCGTCGAAAAAGTCTCTTCCAAAGTATTACAGGTAGGCGACCGCGTGGTTGTTCAAGCCGGGGAAATGATTCCGGGCGACGGCGAGATTATTGAAGGCATCGCCTCCGTTGACGAGTCCGCGATCACGGGAGAATCCGCTCCGGTCATCAGGGAAGCGGGCGGCGACCGCTCCGGCGTTACGGGGGGAACGGTCATCCTTTCCGACCGCATTGTGGTCCGGATTACAAGTTCTTCGGGTGACTCGTTTCTGGATCGCATGATTAAGCTCGTTGAAGGCGCTATTCGCCAGAAGTCGCCGAACGAGATCGCGCTGACTCTGGCACTGTCGGCATTTACTCTTATCTTTCTCATCGTGGTTATTCCGCTCTGGCCCATGGCTTGGAACGCGGAGCAATACATGATGGGCTATCTCGGTTTGAAGGAACCGCTGCACAGCCTGGGAACGGATGTCCCAACCTTGATCGCGCTGCTAGTTTGCTTGATTCCTACGACGATCGGAGCGCTTTTGGCCGCAATCGGAATCGCCGGCATGGAACGCGCGTTGGGTGCCAACATCATCGCCAAGAGCGGTAAAGCGGTGGAACTGGCCGGAGATATTGATGTTGTTCTCCTCGATAAAACCGGAACTATTACGCTCGGCAATCGACGCGCGGTGGAGTTTATTGCGGCCGAGGGTATTCCCGTGGAAACGCTGGCGGATGAAGCGCAGCTATCCTCCCTTTCGGATGAGACGCCGGAAGGGCGGAGCATTGTCGTGTTGGCCAAAGAAAAGTATCAGATCCGCGACTGGCAGACGAATGGAAGTGCCACCTTTATTCCGTTTAGCGCCCAAACCCGCATGAGCGGCGTGGATCTGCAGGATGGCCGCCAGATTCGCAAAGGCGCGGCCGATTCCATTGAAACTCATGTGAGAAAGCAGGGCGGCACATTCCCGCCGAGCGTGAGAGCGGCCGTTGAGCGCATCGCCAAGTCGGGCGGCACGCCGCTCGTTGTCGCCGACCGTGCGAAAGTTCTCGGAGTGGTGCATCTCAAGGATATCGTCAAAGGCGGCATCAAGGAACGCTTTGCGCATTTGCGAAAGATGGGCGTGCGGACCGTGATGATTACGGGCGACAACCCGCTGACGGCGGCCGCAATTGCCGCTGAGGCGGGCGTCGACGACTTCCTCGCCCAGGCTAAACCGGAAGACAAGCTGGCCTACATCCGCAAAGAGCAGGCGGAGGGAAAACTGGTCGCTATGATGGGGGATGGAACGAATGATGCGCCGGCTCTTGCTCAGGGAGATGTCGCTCTCGCCATGAACGCGGGCACTCAGGCGGCCAAAGAAGCGGCCAACATGGTGGATTTGGATTCGGACCCCACCAAGTTGATCGAAGTAGTCGAGATCGGCAAACAGCTCCTCATGACGAGAGGGTCGCTGACGACGTTCTCCATCGCCAACGACGTCGCGAAGTATTTCGCCATTATTCCGGCGCTCTTTGCGGGGACGCTCCCCTGGCTGAAAGCCATGGACGTCATGCATCTGCATTCGCCGACCTCCGCGATCTTGTCGGCGGTCATTTTCAACGCGCTCATCATTCCGGCCCTGATTCCCGTGGCGCTAAAAGGCGTCAAGTACGAAGCGCTGGGGGCGGATGCGCTCTTGAGAAGGAATTTACTGATCTGGGGCGCCGGTGGGGTGATCATTCCCTTCATCGGAATCAAGCTCATCGACATGATTATGGTCACGCTGCACATGGTTGCTTAAGAGGAGATATTCCAATGGGAAAACATATTTCAAAAAGTTTGTGGCTGTTGGTCTTCGCGGTGGTTCTCTGCTGTGGTTTGTATCCGCTGGTCCTCTGGGCCATCGGTCAGGCGGTCTTTCCATTCCAGGCCAACGGCAGTATGTTGAAAGGGCCGGACGGTCAACTGGTGGGCTCGCTCTTGATCGCACAGCCTTTCACGAAGGATGGCTATTTCCAGCCTCGGCCTTCGGCGGCCTCATACGATGGATCCGCTTCGGCGTCCTCGGCCTTGGCTGCTTCCAATTATGCGCTTCGCGACCGTGTCGCCCGACAAATCGGGCCGATCGCTAAATATGCCGGCGGTTCCAAGGCCGGACAACTGGTTGCGACTGATGTGGAAGCCTGGTTTCAAAAGGATACCTTTCAAGGAGCGCCGCATGTGGTGGCGCAATGGGCGGATGCTCATAACTCGCTCGCCTCGGCCTGGGTGACGGGAGACACCACGCATGGCGCTTACGTGGACGAATGGTCCAAAGCACATGCGGATGTGGTCGCGCAGTTCATCAAGGATAATCCCGCGACGCCCCAACCAAAAGCGCCGGATCTGGCCGTCGTGTTTTTCGAGAACTTCTCCAAGGATAACCCGGGGAAATTTCCGTCAGCCGTGACCACGACCGGAAAAGATGGCAAACCGCAAACCGCGATCGAGCGGGTAGCGACGGGCTCAGACATTCAATCGATCTTCTTCGACATGTGGCGTCAGGATCATCCGGACGTAGCATTGCAGGAAGTCCCGGGGGATATGGTCACCACCTCAGGGTCAGGTCTCGATCCGCACATCACGCTGCAGAATGCCGAGTACCAATTAGATCGCGTGGCCGCTAAATGGGCTGGAGACTTAAAGCGTGACCCCGCTGCTGTGCGAGCGGAAATTGAGCAAATCGTCGAAGAGAACGCCTCCGCGCCGTTCTTCGGCCTGGCGGGGGAAAAGATCATCAATGTGCTGCAGGTGAATTTAAAGCTCCGCGAAAAGTACGGAGCGCCCAGCTAAGACTTCCTCCCTGCCCCTAACTCAGGGAGCGAAGTCGATTTTCCGGAAGTAACTGGCTGCCGTCGTGATCATCCGGCGCCCTCTTATTCTTGCCAGTGGGCCGGCAACACCGAGAGGGGATTCAGCCTCGTTCCGGATTTGTCTTGATGTACTCCAATCCCATTGACAGGGGCGCCAGCTGGCGCCCCTAACCCTTAGGCAGAAAGTGCCAAAATATTCATGCCATTTTGGTCTCCGCTTATTAACGACCTATTAACGTCCCCTTCATGGAGTTTTAACGGCCCCTGCAGTTAAGCTTAGTGTGACGAAGGGGGACCTACCGATGAAATATGAAATTAAGGATCGAAGGGAAAAATACTGCCTTTTTTCGGCGGAAGCGGACTCTTTCAAGGGTATGGTGGAGTTGGCTCTTAAACGGAGAATCAGCCTGTTCGGCGCCGATCTTTCTAGAGTCGACTTGTCGGGAGTCAATTTGTCGCGAGCGGATCTCCGCCAAGCGGACTTGTCGCAGACAAACTTGTCCGGGAGTAATTTCTACGGAGCGAATTTATCGCGAGCCGATCTTGCCGCAGCGGACTTGTCCAAAGCCAACTTATACGCGGCAGATTTGTCCCGTGCTAACCTAGCGAACGCCAATTTGTCCAAATGCGATCTCTCAGGCTCCGACCTATCCGGGGCCAATCTCTCCGGAGCGGATGTCTCGGACGCCGAAATGCTGGGCGCATATTTGAAAGACTGCGTTCTCTCAGACCCCTCAGCCATCCGCCAGTGGCGCTAACAGACCCTTAACACCTTGATAATGGTGCCGCAACGCCGCCTCGCGTTATCCTCAAAGTAGACGTAAGAACCAAAAATACAGGAGGTGCTTTATGTACGCAGGCGTCTACACGTTTATCGCCGGAGTTATTGTCGCCGGATTTGGTATTGGTTTCTATATGCAGGGAAAGCTGGTCGAGACACATCAAGACATCAGCTATTCTTCCGCTTCTCCGCTTGAAGCGTAAGCATTAGTTGTTTCAGGGGGTGGTCGCCATTGCGCGGCCTTTCAAGAATTCAAACCTCGTCCGTTCTTTTATGCCACTTGCGCACCGTGCAAGAGCCATTCGCTAAGGAAAGTCTGATATCCGACGTGCCGTTTTTTGGCCTCGCGCTTCGCCCATTCGAGCACCTTTGGGTGAAGCCGGATATAAACGCCAGACAGCTTGCCGGAGGGATATTTGGTTGGGCGACCAACCCTTAATGGTCGTCGTACTCCCAGAGTATTTTCGATGGCGCGACGTCCGCGGCCCAGTTCTTCTGGCGTGGCCGGCCTCATGGTGCGCAGCTGGGCATCCGTGAGCGGTGGATTATCAGGATCGTTGGTAATGCGTTTTTTCATTTTCATAATATAGAGTTCTCTCTTTGCGTACTGCCGGACGCGCGCTGATGAGCCGGCAGACCTCTCCGCGCTGGGTGAATATAATCGTCACGATTACGCCGCTGTCCATGCGTCCGATAAGAACCTCCCGTTCCTCTTGCGGCGTGGAATGAGCGATATCTCCAGATCGGAGCTGGAGCGGATCGTCGAATGCCGTGATGGCCGCCTGGAAGGATAGGCCATGCCGGCCGCGATTCCTTCTGGCCTTATCGTCATCCCATTCGAACCCTGGATTAAGTATATACACAATTAAACCCTCTCTCAAGCAAAACTTCTTCTACTACTTAGATGCAAAACTCCCGTTTTTATTCATTTTCCCTGGCGCACCGTATCAAACGGATGCGTTTCGACCTTATTCCTCGATTTGAATCAGCCGCTAACAGAACTTTAACGGGCCGATAATGGCACCGCAACTCCGATGCGCGATATCCTGAAATTGGACGTTCAACCAAAATCATTTTGAAGGTCGTTTTCAGGAGGTGGTCACAATGAGGCAGTCCAATCCTAAAGCATGGCTTTTAGCCGCCATGGTATTCGCGGTGCCCGCGCGGGCTCTCGCTGTCTGGCCTCCCTCGACTTCTCTCGTTGTGGAGTCCGAGGTGTCCAATTCGGACAGCCAAACGGGAAAATTGCCGCCCACATTGCGTCAAGATGTTCAAGCGGCTACCGACAAGATTCAGCAGGACCAACGTCGCTTGGAGAAAGTCATTGAGGATCTCAAAAACGATGAGGCTGCGCTGAAATCGGTTAGGCTGGCGACACCACAGTAGCCGCCAGATCGCGGCGCTTGATGCTGGCCTCGATCCACTATTATGATACTCCCATATCATGAAGCGACTTGTGATTGTGGGCGCGACAGGAATGGTCAGTGGGTGTATCCGAACCATGGGGAGGGGCAATCATGATTGAGACTTCTGATTTTCGGACTTATAGAGTGCCGCTGAAGAACGGAACCGGTCATATGCCTGTCATGGGCTTTGGCACCCTGATCCCCGATGCAGTCACGACGATAAGTGCTACCAGAGACGCGCTCGAAGCTGGATTTCGACACTTCGATTGCGCCGAACGTTATCGGAACGAGCGCGAGGTGGGTCAGGCGCTGCAGGCAGGACTGGCTTCCGGCGGGATTGCCCGTGCAGACATCTTTGTGACCTCAAAGTTGTGGAACACCAATCATCGGCCTGATCGCGTCGAGCCGGCTTTCGAGGCGAGTCGAGCCAGACTCGAGCTCACCTATCTGGATCTCTATCTCAGTCATACTCCGTTTGCCTTTCAACCGGGAGACGATCAGGATCCGCGGGATCCAAATGGCAATATCCTTTACGATCGCAGTGTAACGTTGCTCGAGACCTGGCGGGCGATGGAGAATCTAGTAGACCATGGAAAATGCCGGGCCATCGGACTGTCTGACATCACCTTGGAGGGCCTCATGCCCATCTACGAATCCGCGAGAATTAAGCCGGCCGTGGTTCAAGTCGAAGCACATCCGTATTTGCCGGAAACGGAACTTCTGGAATTCTGCAAAGAGAAGGGCATCGTGTTTTTGGCTTTTGCGCCATTGGGTCACGGACTAAGGCCGGGCCCGCTCGAAGATCCGGTCATTACAGCCATTGCCGCAAAAGTTAGCAAGACGCCGGCACAGGTGCTGTTGGCTTGGGCGGTGCAGCGTGGCACAGCGTTGCTGACAACGCCAAAGACGGCGGCCCGAGCGCGGGAGAATTTCACCATCTCCGCCCTTCCAGAAGACGCGTTTAATGAAATCAATCGAATTCAAACCAGGCAGCGATTCAATGAAGTAGTAAAGACCGGCAGCCCGGGTTTCATTCCACAAGGCAGATGATCATATATCAGAGGCACATTTTGGAGTCATTTCAGAATATTTGACGCACCCTCCCTCAACCTTATCTCGCAATAAAAAAATGAATATTTTCCTGGATTGTGCCTCTAATATGGCAGGAGGACTTGATGAGCTTTTTTGCCTTGACAACATGTAAACTGTAGTATACACTTATAATGAAACAACTATTTATTTACAAAACGCCCACGGGAAGTGTTCCGTACAGAGATTATCTTGACTCGCTAAGGGATCGTCGGGCCGCAGCCAAGATTAGAATTCGCGTCACAAGGGCACAGATGGGCAATTTCGGAGATCACCGAAGCGTGGGTCGAGGCGTTGTCGAGCTCCGCATTGATTTCGGACCTGGATACCGTCTCTACGTTGCACCCTACGGGAATGAAATCATCGTTCTCCTGTGTGCGGGAGATAAGAGCACTCAAGATCGGGACATCATGGATGCTCACGGGTATTGGGATGAATTTAAAGGCACCTTATGAGAAAACTTCAAACACACGATGACTATCTGACCGAGGCTCTGAGAGACCCGAAAGAGGCCGCCTTATATCTGAACGCGGCCGCAGAGGAAGAGGATCCTGCCTTGCTTTTGGTGGCCCTCGCTCAAGTGGCTAAAGCCCATGGGATCACCAAAATGGCCAAGCGGACCTCCTTGACTCGAATGGGAGTTTACAAGAGCCTGTCCAAGCACGGGAACCCCGGACTTAAGACGTTGATCAAACTTCTCACGGCTTCCGGCCTGCAGCTTACGTTCAAACCCAAAACACTCGCCGCTTAAGGCCGATCCGGTCGAGTTACTTTTACCGGAATCTAGATTCCCTTACTTCCTATCGAAGGGCGATTTAGTTCAGCGTTATCGCGAGCTTGCCTAGGTAGTGGTCGTTGAGCGCGCGTTGGGCGTCGGCGGCTTGCTCCAAGGGGAATGTCTTCGCCACTTCGATGTCGAAGGGGCCGGACTCGATCAGGCGATTAATTTTCTCAAACGGTGGATTTTGATATTCCCCGTTATAGACCTGCACGGTGATGCCCGGGCGATCCTTCTGCTCCAACTCAACACCGTTCGGATAGGCGACCCGTCCACCGCTACGCAACGTGGTTAAAGATTTCTCCGCGCCCGCGCCACCGGCGGTCAGCAATGCCGTGTCAATCCCCTTCGAAGCGAACTCACGTGCGGCGGCCATGATATCCTCTGAATAGCCGTCGATGACGTTATCCGCCCCCAAGCGTTTGGCAAGGGCCACGCCATCTTGGCCGGACGCGACCGCGAGAACGCGTGCACCCATTCGTTTGGCGAGTTGAACCGCCATGTGGCCGATTCCGCCACTCGCGCCGAAGATGAGAATCGATTCGCCCGACTTGAGATGAAGCGTGGTTTCAAGGCCCGCGTAAGCGGTCAAGACATCGACGGCCATGGCGCCGGCTTGCGCGGCCGTTAATTTTCCTGGGATGCGCGCCGCATTCGTTTCTTTCATCACGACATGTTCGGCGTAAAAGCCGCCTTTGGGGCTCATGAAACTAATGCCATAGACGCGGTCCCCTTTTTTGAAACGGTTTACTTTTTCACCGACGGCCTCGACGGTTCCCGCGCCATCGGAACCGAGAATGATGGGGAATTTGGGGGACATGTTAAATTCCTTGGCAAACCCGCCTTCCCGCTCAAAAGGATCCCAGACGCCCACACCGGCAGCCTCCACGCGCACAAGAATTTCGTTCGCATCCAACTTCGGCACAGGAAGCTCTCGAACCTTCATTTCGTTTAATCCGCCAAACCGATCGATCGCCAC
>Ga0206971_10178_pt1 | contig 22480 bp, 20 predicted proteins | sample Alteio_BWOrgHeat_85_FD_152917 | JGI IMG/M metagenome (GOLD analysis project Ga0206971, IMG submission 152917) | Enriched cells from forest soil in Barre Woods Harvard Forest LTER site, Petersham, Massachusetts, United States -... | ecosystem: Environmental > Terrestrial > Soil > Temperate forest >...
TCGCCGGGGCTATACCAGGCCGTCGAGTCCGAACCGGTGATATACAAGTGCTCACCAGGCTTTAACGCTGCCGCCACCTTATACCTTACGCCATTTACCATAATCATCGGAATGGTAACCAGGCCCGAAATTAATCTTGGCTCATAGGTCGCCCTAACCTCGCCGGCATGGCCGACAGTTTTTGCCGTATCGTTATAATAGTTGATGAGTACCTTTTGCGGCGTATTTATTTGTGCCGATGCGGCGGTATCCGTGGAGGCAACTGCGGGGGGAGAAAGCTTGTTTAACTTTGCAGGCTTTTTAGGCGGTTTTGGCGGCGGCGGTGGTGCAAGCGGTGCATTTTTTGGCGCGGGCGGCGCTGGCGGCGGCGGAGGCAATTTGGCGAAAAGCTCCATGGAAGGGAAAGTATAACCGTATTTGTCCCGGAGCATCTTTATTTGCGCGGGCGTAGCGCTGTCCCTGAAAAAACTTTTTTGGTCGCCATTCTTTTCGGTTATGATCACCCTAAAGTCGGTTTTGCCGTTGATCAAATAGCCCGATTCTTTATATACATACCCTTTTCCCGTCGTATTGCTATTGTTATAGCTATAAGTGCCTGTGCGTTTTGACTTGTTGGTGTCCGCCTTGCTTCTTTGTACCAAAGTATTAGAAGGCAGGGGCGATGCATGTCCTGGCGCCAGGATAACCCAGCCGTAGGTTTTACCAAAGGCCAGCGTTGAAATGCACAGTAACGCTGCACAAACCGGCAGGGTTAACAGGTACTTTAGCCTGGCTAAATTACCCGATCGTTTTTGATGCAGCATGATGATGCGTTGTTTTAAAAGGTTTTTATTAAAAAAAGAATGTGCGAGGGACGGGCCGCCGATGCCATAGGCATTGTCAACCAAAAAGGTAGAATAGGCAAAGCTATCGGTTTCAACGGACGCTGTTTTTTCGTCGGCTATGAATTCGTGCACGGCCTTCAGGCTGTTTTGCAACAGGTAAACTACCGGGTTAAACCAGTTGATGATGCGGAGCACCTCAAGCAATAAAATATCGGCGGAATGTTTTTGACGGACATGCACCATTTCGTGCCGGATGATGGTTTCGCGGTTCCGGGTTTCGGCGCCGATAAATATGATGCTGAAAAAGGAAAATGCAGTCGCTGAGTCCTCAATCTCGATCAGCTTGTATGCACCATCATGCGCAGGCGATGGTTTTTGGCTCAGCAGGAGCAGGCGAGCCAATTTAACCAGCAGCAGCGCCGCGAAAAGCATCACCCCAGCAAAGTATAGGTAAATAAGACCGTCCTGCCAGCTAAAATGAGTCAGGGTCGCAACGTGAACGGGCTTTGCGGCGAGGATTATCTCATTAACCGGCATCTGAACGACGGTTATATTTGCCGGTGGTTCAGACGGTTTTAAAAAGCCGAGCTGCAGCATCGGTAGTACAAAAGAAATGATACAGCTAAACAGCAGGTAAGCGCGGTTTAGCGTATAATGGGTTTCGCTACTTAACAGCAGGCGGTACAACAGGTAAAATAGGCTGAGGTATAAATTAGCCTCGAGTAAATAGCGCATCCAGTTCATGATCTTTTGTTTTTGAGGTTTTCCAGCAGGGCGGTTATTTCATCCAGTTCATTAATATCCAGTTTTTTTTCGTTGGCGATGAAGGATACCAGGCTTTGGTAGGAGTTGTTGAAATAGTTTTTCATCATTTTATCAAAGGTGAACTGTTTGTAATCAGCTTCAGCCACCAGGGGAAAATAGACATGCGAGTTACCATAGGCTTTATGATCGATAAAACCTTTTCCCTCCAATACCCGCACCACGGTTGATACAGTGTTGTAGGCGGGTTTTGGTTCGGGCATTTGATCAAGGATATCCTTTACAATAGCCTCCTTTAATTGCCATAGGATCTGCATGATCTGTTCTTCTGCTTTGGTTAATTCTTTTACGGGCATGGCAAACTATTTTTATAGTTAACAAATGTAAAACTATTTTTATAGTTTGCAAACTATTTCTATAGTTTTTTTGAATTTATTTTTTTATTGGAAAGTCCAAAATAAGGATCTGGTGTTTAACTGTTAAAAAATCAATTTAATTTTAACCAGGGAGTCCGCTAAGAAGGCGCGGAGAACACAGAGAAAAATAAATTGATGAGCTATTAAAGCTTTGTGTCTTCTGCGTCTTCCCCTTCGCGCTCTCCGTGGTAAAATCCTGCGCAGTTTAGTTATACAGAAGGATTTGGGACCCATTAAACGCAAATTTTATTTATTTTGCTAAAATTCTTAGGATTTTACTATTTTAGCGCAAACAATCTTTTATCATGTCGCAACTGCACCAGGTAGCCTTAACTTATGTAAAAAGTATCGGCCCAACGCTGGCTAAAATGCTGGTGAGCCATTTTGGCGATGCGGAAAGCGTGTTTAAGGCTTCACCGGGAAAGATGTTAAGGGTGCCGGGTATAGGGGAGAAGATCATTAGCCAACTGAATTTCAAAGAGGCGCTGAGTAAGGCGGAAGACGAGTTGCGATTTATTGAAAAAAACGGCATTGAGATAATCTTTTATACCGACAACACCTACCCAAAACGGCTGAAAAACTGCGGCGATTCACCGGTATTGCTGTTTTCGAAGGGAAATGCGGAATTAAACGCACAGCATGTGGTGAGCATCGTGGGTACCCGCAACGCCACCGAATATGGTAAACAGCTCTGCCGGCAATTGGTTGAAGAGTTACAGCAATACAATGTTTTAATTGTAAGCGGGCTGGCGCTGGGGATTGATGTTGCTGCCCATAAAGAAGCCGTAAAACTGGATATGCCCACCGTTGGCGTATTGGGCCATGGCCTTGACAGGCTGTACCCGGGGCAAAACCGGTCGACGGCCGAAAAAATGGTTCACAATGGTGCTTTGCTTTCTGAGTACCCGTCCGGAACTATTCCCGACCGGGAAAATTTTCCGCAGCGCAACCGCATTGTTGCCGGTATGGCTGATGCCACAGTAGTGATAGAAGCAGGTGTAAAAGGCGGAGCTTTGATCACTGCCGAAATTGCAAATTCCTATAACAGGGATGTATTTGCCTTTCCGGGCAGGGTGGGCGACGATTACTCGGAGGGCTGTAACTTCCTCATTCGCAATAATAAAGCGCAATTGCTCACCTGCGCTGCCGACTTAGCCTATAGCATGGGTTGGGAAAAGACAAGCGAAATCAGGCCGGTGGAGCAATTTATGCTGCCGATAGACCTTTCGCGGGATGAGCAAATGATATTTGACGTACTCCGGCAAAATAGCGGCCCCGTTGCGATAGATGACCTGACGATAAAAACAAACCTACCGACCAGCGCCCTGGCAATGAATCTGTTAAACATGGAAATGCAGGGTTATATACGCTCGCTGCCGGGCAAAGTATACTCGTTAAACTAAAAAAGAAGGCTAAAGGTCTTTGGGAGAGCTGTAGTAAGTGAGCTTACCGGTATCACCACTTATTTCCGACCATTTGTCCAGGTCAAATTCAATAAGCGCTGTAGTAGAAGTATGCACTTCCCGCGATTCGCCGGTTAAATAATAAAGAATGTTTGCTACACCCGGATTATGGCCGACAATTGCCACAAGATCATATTGATCGGGTAAACGGTTGATCACTTTTAACAGGGTTTGCTGGCCGGCTTCGTAAATCGATTTTTCGGTAGTGGGGTCCGGTAGGTTAAACGCATCGGCAAATATTTCAGCAGTCGTTTTGGTACGCATTGCCGGGCTGGTAACAATAAGTTGCGGTACTATACCTGACTCCCTGATATGGTCAGCCATAAAGCGGGCATCCTGTATACCGGGGTATTTCAGTGGCCGGTCGAAGTCTTTTCCGCCGGTTTCTTTCTCCGCTTTGGCATGCCGTATCAGGAGCAGCTTTTTCATATCGTAAAATAACGAAAAGAGGAGCAATAAACTCCTCTTTTATTACAAAAAAAATAAAATTAAGTTTTTTAAAAGGCGTATCCTATGGCGATGCCGGCTGTTCGTGTTTTAAATGAACCTAATCCCCCTTCCGGGCCCCGGCTATTTAGGATATTAGCGAAACCCAGGTCATAACTCAGCCGAAAAAGAAATCCCGATTTAAATTGCATCCCTGCCAGCATATCTATCCCCGAATCCCTGGTCGAAAAATCACCGGTGCCTCCAAAAGTAACACCCTGGGAGTAAACTCCCCCCGGACCGTTCACACTTAATGTTCCGCCGGTACCAAAGGCAATATACGGGCCACCGCCTAAATAAATGTCGCTCGCAGCAGTAGGAACGTGATAAAGAACATTTATCGGAATTTCCAGGTAATGAAGTGCAAATTGACCTACACCGCCGTCGCCGGTGGTTACGTTTCCGCCTTTGCCGGTAAGCGCTATAGCAGGCTGGAGGGAGAAGTTTCCCGACCTGAAATCTGCAAAAACATCGATTAGGGAACTTAGGTGGCTGCTTGTGGTACTGGTTGTGCCGGCGCCCTGCGCTGAAGCCTGAATTGTACCTATATTCAAACCGGCTGTAAAACCATAAGTTATTTTTTGTGCAGATGCTGCAAACGAAACAATACTTAGCGAGAAAAACATGAGCAATCTTTTCATTGTGATGAGGCTTTAAAGTGTATAAATTGTGAGCGGTAAATGTAGGAAAGTTGGATAATAATGGACGTGGAAGGCTGTTAAAAAAACGACTATTGTTTGCCTAAGTTTTACGGTTGGCAAATTCGATGATCTCCCCTTCAGGTAAGTCATTCATGCATTTAAAATGCCCGAGCGGGCATTTTTCCAAACCAAATTTCGAACATGGCCGGCAGGGCAGGTCAATTTCGGCTACTAAGGCTTCTTTAACTTTATAAGGCTGTACACCCAGCAGCTCGGGCGCGGTGCCGCCCCAAATAGAGACAATGGGCACAGCGAAAGCCTCGGCGATGTGCGTTAAACCCGTATCAAAGCCAATAACGCTGTTTGCTTTGGACACAAGAAAAACAGATTCGTCCAGCGTGGTTGTGCCGCATGCATTGTAACAACCGGGGACGTTGGCAGCCACTTCATCGCCGTTGGCTTTTACGTCGTTGCCGCCCAGTAAAACCACGGGATGTTTTAGCACGCGGCAAATACGGATGATCTTGTTATTTGGCATTCGCTTGGTGAAATGCGTGGCGCCTATTACAAATGCGATATAACCTTTTTGGTGGGAGGGGGGGAGCAGTTCATCTAATTGATGGTCCGCTTTCAGATAGTAATCAATCGGCTGGTCATCATTTTTTACACCAAGGAAAGCCACCGTTTTTAAATAACGTTCCACAAGATGCAGCGGCGGAACAAGTTTTAACTTAAATTTCAGGCTGAGCCATTTGCGCAGACGTTGTTTTTTATAGGTCGACGATTTGACGCCTGTACGCAGTTTGATGATTGACGTGCGGATATTGTTGTGCAGATCGATGATATAATCGTAATGCTCAGTTTTTATTTCGTTAATGGTATCCGAAAGTTGCCCTTTTAACAAAAGCAGCTTGTCGACATACGGATTATTGTCGTAAATATACTTGAATGCCGGTTTGGTCAGGAAATGAATTTCGGCGCCCGGCAGCTGTTTTTTCAGGCAGCGGACAACGGGTGTGGTATAAATAATATCACCCATCGAGCTGAACCGGATTATCAGTATTTTCATGTACGGCTCCTGATCTTGTTAATTATAGAAGTAGATGAATAGCCTTCAACAAAGGTAATCGTCTTAACTTCGCCGCCATTTGCCAGTACTTCTTTTGCGCCAACGATGTTTTCAACAGCATAGTCGGCGCCCTTCACCAAAAAATCCGGCAATAACGTTGCGATCAGGTTTTGCGGTGTGTCTTCATCAAATATGGTAACGGCATCCACAAAAAAAAGCGCGGCCAGCAATGCAGCCCGGCTGTTTTGGTCGTTTATGGGCCGGTCGTCACCTTTAATGCGTCGTACCGAACTGTCGGCGTTCAAACCAATGATCAGTTTATCGCCTAAATCCGCCGCCTTAGCCAGGTAGGTAATATGCCCGATATGCAGCAGATCAAAAACGCCGTTTGTGAAAACAACCTTTTGATTTTCCGCCTGCCAGGTTATCACTTTATTTTTGGCGGCTTTAAGGTCAAGTATTTTATTGACAATAATTTGTTCTAAATCGTGTTTCATCGGCATTAGTCCTCCATGTCTTTCAGCACTTCATCCACGGTGGTTGTAGCGCTGCCAATATGCCTGATCACGATTGCGGCCGCGTGGTTTGCCAGTTCGCAGGCTTCCTCAACCGAAAGCCCGGCAGCAACGAAGTAGGCTATTGTGGCTATAACGGTATCGCCGGCGCCTGTTACATCAAAAACCTCCGTTGCCTTAACCGGCAGCAGTTTACTCGACCGCTCGGTTACGATGGCCATGCCTTCTTCGGATAGCGTAACGATGAGATAGGTAGTGTTGGTTTGCTCAAAAATAGTCTTCGCAGCATTGCGGAGTTCGGTAATGTTGTTGATCTTTTCAGTTTTGGAGGCCTCAGCCAGCTCCTTGCGGTTTGGCTTGATGATGTATGCCCCCTTGTATTTCCCGTAATTCAAGCCCTTCGGATCAATCACCACTTTCTTTTGGTGCTCATTAGCAATGCCAATCATTCGCTGCGTCAACTCAGGCGCAAACAAACCTTTATTGTAATCAGAGAAAATCACAATATCCGCGCCTTCTATATTTGCTTTAAGGGCCAGCACAAGCTCTTCCTCAACTTCGGCCGAAATCGAATCGGTAACCTCGCGGTCAACCCTTACCAATTGGTGACTGCCGGCCAAAACGCGTGTTTTTACCGTTGTCGGACGGAGCGCGTCCCTGATGATCGCATTGGTTTTTACGCCTTCCTGCTCCAATATCGAAATCAATTCCCTTCCCGATGCATCATTGCCAATAACGCCGGCTACTGCAACATGTGCGCCTAATGCCACCAGGTTTTGCACCACATTGCCGGCGCCGCCAAGCGTTGTCGTTTCTTTTTTTACGTTTACGATAGGTACCGGCGCTTCCGGCGAAAGACGCGTTGCCGTTCCCCAAATATAATGGTCCACCATCAGGTCGCCGATAACAAGAACAGAAGGCCTTTTAGCCGCCGCCTGTAATTCTATTACTTTACTTTTCAGGTTCATTAATTCAGCTGAATGTTGGTAAGTTTTTCGCTTTTCATTGATTTGAAAAACGTTTCAATTTCCGGCAGCGATAATGCATTCAAACATCTTTCTTTATATAAGCCGCCTTTCCGAGCAGCTAATATACCATAATGCATGTCTAAAAAGCCTTCTTTCCGGTGTGCGTCGGGGTTAACGGACAGCCAAACCCCTTTATCAAGCGCGTACTGGTGCCAGCGCCAATCCAGGTCAAGCCGCAACGGGTTGGCATTTATTTCTATCACCACCTGGTTGGCAGCGCAGGCGTCAATCACTTTTTTATAATCGATTGGATAACCGCTGCGGCTCAGTAACAACCTGCCCGTGGGATGACCCAAAATAGTGGTATGCGGATTTTCAATGGCTTTTATCAAACGGGAAGTCGCTTTGGCTTCATCCATTTTTAAAATGGAGTGAACGGATGCCACAATAAAATCAAAGCGCTTTAATATTTCATCCGGGTAATCCAGGGAGCCGTCATATAAAATATCCGACTCGATCCCTTTGAATATGCGAAAGCCGCCAAGTTTTTTGTTCAGGTGATCGATCTCTTCCTGCTGCTGCAATACCTGCTCAATAGTGAGGCCTTTGGCATAAAAGGCGCTTTTGCTGTGATCGCACATCCCCAGGTACTGTAACTTCAGTTCGTCGCGGCAGTATAGGGCCATCTCCTCAACGGTGTTTATGCCATCACTCCAGGTACTGTGGTTGTGCAGCGTTCCTTTAAGGTCTTCAAAGGTGATCAGCGCAGGCAGGGAATCCGTTTCCGCCTTGCCAATAAAGGTTACCCCCTCGCGCAATTCGGGCTGTATGAAAGCCAGTCCTGCTTTTTTATAGATCATTGCCTCGCTTTCAGCCTCAGCGACGGTATCCAGCGCTGCCGATAGCACAGCTTTAACATGTTCCTCGTCGCCGGTTTCTTCAAACAGGGTTTTATAATAATGCGGCTTTTCAACACACACCACATCGACCGCAAGGCCACTTGGCAGCTTACCGTGAACGTGATTGCCTTCCTTCTTCATATCAGCCAAAAGCTGCGATGATGTTAATGTCGCGGTAGCAACTTCTGCGTCTTCGCCACCCAAAACAATTACCAGTGTGCTGATGATCTCGCAGCAACGGCGAAAATCACCCGCGCATTCGATCAGCGCATCCGGGAAGCTGTTTTTTAATTGGCTAACCAGCTCCTCAGCAGCCGCGACAACCTGTGCATACAAAAATTTACCATGGCTGGCCATTGTAAATTCTATCGCGTTGCGGATATCATCCTGGGTTTTAAGGCCAAAGCCTTTTGCTTCTACAAGGCGGTTTTCGTTGCAGGCATAATAAAGCTCACCCAGGCTTTCGATGTTGAGCTCTTTCCAGATAATGACCACTTTCTTAGCGCCGATTCCCTTTATCCCCATCATCTCCACCACGCCCTGCGGGGTTTTAGCCAGCAGATCCTCCATTTCACTCATCGTGCCTGTTTCCAGCAATTCGGTGATTTTTGTGGCCGTACTTTTGCCTATGCCGTCTATTTTCTCCAAATCGGCAGTCGTTCTATTTTTGACCGGATAAGGGAGTTTATCAACCTTAAAAGCAGCGTTGGCGATAGATTTGATCTTGAACGGATTTTCGTCGTGCAGCTCCATCAGTTGCGACAGAAATCGAAGTCTACGGGCTATGGTTTTGTTTTCCATAATTGATAGGGCGTAAAAATACAAAAGGAAGATGGAATAGGACGTTTTTGGTGCTAAATACTTATCTTCATTCCAAAATTCGGATAGTGTTTGACATTGATCTTAAGATATACAATAAAAATCTGCTATTTACACAAGCCTATTGCGGATTGCGACTTGAGTGCTCGAATAACAATAATGCATCAATTCTGAGAAGTTTCAATCCGACGTATAATGGAAGAGATCTATTTTCATTTAAATTGGTCGATTTCGGCATCCGTGGGGGAAATGCTGTGAGTTGTTTCGTTACTAAATGGAATTTAGACCCTCTTGAAAATGATCGATTTTACAACGAATTATTCGATAGGCAATTAATTTACAAACAAGAAAAATTGGCACATGAGGATTTGACAAACAACTACAAAGGTAGAGTTTTGGTGGCCGAAATAGATTTAACTCTTTTGGATGGAGCATCGGAGGTTGAATCGGACGGTCTGATAGACGGGTATGACTGGCCGCCGATAGACAGTTGGTTTTACCGGGCGCAAGGTCAGAATAGCCGTTTGCTGTTTGCGTGGATACCGGAGAAACTTGTGCCCTTAGTTGAAGAAGGCATTGCTGTAAATTGCATTGAGTGTTTTTATTGGGCTGACGAGTATTTTGACCGCGCAGGTTTGAGTTAAAAGGCCAATAGTCTATAAGGTAAATATATGAAGCAACCAATTTTAATTGAATCCGATGAAACCTATTATAATACTCTGGTCTCCATTTATTACCTAATGAATAAAGGCGAAGCCAATTTGGCAGCAGAAGAGTTAGGCGATTTAGAGGTTATGGCGCTCGCGGTAGAGAAATACGAGGATGAATTACTCTATCTTAAGCCCTGAGATAGGTGACCTAAAAAAAAGCCGCCCGCAATGCGAACGGCTTTTCCAATCAAAATATAAATAAAACTAATTAATCGAAATGGTGTAAGGCAAGCGTGCCTGCGGGATCCGCATCATTTGTGTAGCGCCTTTTATCTGCTCGTAATACTTGTAATTTTCCCCAAGTTCTGATTTTATCGCCCGCACTTTCATTTGGTCGCTCATATCCATCCCAAATTTGCTGAATATGCTTTTTTGCTCGGGGTAATATTCCAACCTGTAGTTTTTTACCCCGGCCATTTTTGCAGCTGATTTAACGGCGTCACTTATATTGCCAAGCCGGTCTACAAGGCCTATTTTTATCGCCTGTTCGCCGGTCCATACGCGGCCCTGGCCAATACTGTTGATATATTCCTGTGTTTTATGGCGGCCACTGGCTACAGCTTTAGTAAAATCATCGTAACCATGGTCAACCTCGTTTTGCAGGATGTTCCGCTCTTCAGGGCTTAGGGGCCTGCTGATGTCGCCCAGGTCAGCATATTTTCCGGTTTTTACGCCATCAAAGGTAATCCCCAGTTTATCGTTAAAAAACTTTTGCATGTTGGGCAGCACGGCAAAAATACCGATGGACCCGGTTAGCGTATTGGGCTCGGCAAATATGGAATCCGCTGCGCAGGAAATATAATAGCCGCCGGAAGCCGCATAGTCGCCCATCGACACGATAATAGGTTTTGCTTTTTTGGTGAGCATTACTTCACGCCAGATCACATCGGATGCAAGGGAACTTCCTCCCGGGGAATTAACGCGGAAAACCACCGCCTTGATATTGTCATTTAACCGGGCATCGCGTAAGGCTTTTGATACCCTTTCGGAGCCAATGCTGTTATCATCACCATCGCCGCCGATAATATCGCCTGATGCGTAGATGATCGCTATCTGGTTTTTACTTTCATTTTTCTCTTTTTTGTCGGTTTCAGGCACTGCTTTGGTGTAGTCAAGCAAGCTCACCGTTTTAATATCGCGCTTGTAATCAACCCCCGTACGCTGCTTAAGCTCGTCCAAAACCTCATCCTTATATTTCATGCCGTCAACAAGGTGATATTTCAATGCATCCTCAGGAAACCTGATCTTCAGGTTGTCGGCAATTTCAAATAACGAATCTTTGCTGATATGGCGGCTTTCGCCGATACCGGTTAAAAAATGATCATACATTGAACCGAGATATGAGTTTACCTGCAGTTTGTTGGCCGCGCTCATTTTGGTGAGAAAAAAGGGTTCGACGGCGCTTTTGTAGGTCCCCACTTTGATGATCTGCGCTTCGATGCCTAATTTATCCAGCGCGCCCTTCAGGAAAGTGATCTGCTGGCTGAAACCATGAAAAAGAAAAATGCCTTTTGGATTGATGTATACTTTATCGGCAACAGAGGCCAGGTAATAAAAGCTCTGTTCATAAACTTCCGAATAAGCTATCACAAATTTACCGGATGTCTTAAAGTCGATCAGCGCATTCCGTATCTCTTCGGACGTGGCTTGTGCTGGCGTAATATCGCTTTCATCCAAAAAAATGCCTTTTATATGTTTATCGGTTTTAGCTTTTGCAATATCGGCGAGCACATCGTCCAAACCAATGGCCTTCGGGTCGGTAATTCCTAACCTGGCCAGGGGGTCGTCAGGTGTACGCTCTGTTACAGGGATATTAAAAGAAATTTGTAGGATTGAGCTGGGCTCGACATAAACAGTTTTATCACCTGAAGAGGCTGCGATGGCCAAAATTATCAGTATAAAAATTATGCCGACAATAATGATGGCCAACATACTGGCAAATACAAATTTGAAGAATTGTTTCATTAACTGTTATAAATCTATTAACTATGCAAACTTAGTAATTCGGTAATTAATAGTATTAAGAGCATCGTCTATAATATTTGTTACAACATGCAAGAGGTTTTATTACTGCTGGGAAGTAACCTGGGCGACCGGCAATTGTTTCTGCAGCGGGCCATCGCCCAAATTGAAACTGATATTGCGCCCCTGGTAAAGGCCTCTGCCGTGTATGAGACCCAATCATGGGGGAAAACAGATGCGCCGGATTATCTGAACCAGGTGGTTCTTTTGCGAACAGACCTTAAACCGCAGCAGGTACTCGAAAAAATATTGGACATCGAGAGAAAGCTGGGAAGGAAAAGAGAAGAAAAATGGGGATCTCGGACGATCGACATTGATATTTTATTTTATGGTGGAGAGATTATTGATGATCCTGGGCTGCATATTCCTCATCCTGAGCTACATAAGCGATTATTTACACTTGAGCCGCTTGATGAAATAGTCCCTGATTTGATGCACCCGCTGTTAAATAAAAAAATTTCACAGCTAAAAACTGAACTTTCTGACAATTTGATCGTAAAAAAGCGATATTTTTGAATGTAACAGACAATTTTATGTCACAAAATCTAATGCCACAAGATCTCGACCTTTCTTTTTTGTACGACATTGCTGACGGAAGCATGGAGTTTATCGTTGAGTCGATCGACATGTTTCTACAGCATACGCCTGAGTTATTGGACACAATAACAACTGGAATTGCAAATGATAACTGGGCGGTTGTTGCAGGTGCTGCGCACAAATTAAAGCCAAACCTCGGCTTTTTTGGCATGACGCAAAGCCAGGCCAACATACAGGAGGTTGAATTGATGGCTAAGGCCGGCGCCCCCGACCCGGCATTGTTACGATCGAAATTTGCGGATGTTAAAGCCGTGGTTATCGACAATATAGCTTCGCTGGTACTTATTAAAGCGGAGAAAGAAGCGGAATTATAAGTCCGAAAGTCCGCAAGTCGGAAAAGTCCGAAGATGGTTTTTTCTGAAACTCTTAAAACTTGTGTTTTTGCGACTTAAGATCGCCTGCTTGAAATGGTAAACTAATAGCTTTCCGTCTTTTTTATCTTTCGGACTTTCCGGACTTTTCCGACTTCCGACTATCCTACAGGGTGCAGGCTAAAACTATAACTTTCCATGATCAGGTTGGCCAGCAGGTTTTTACAGGCCTGGTCAACTTTGCTGTGAGCAGTTTCGGCATTATCGGCCTCAATTTCAAGCGAAATGTGTTTGCCGATGCGAACATTTTGAATTTCTGCTAAACCCAGGTTTTTCATGCTTCCGGTTACCGCTTTACCTTGCGGATCGAGAATTTCTTTTTTTGGCATTACGTCTATTTCAGCCTGGAATTTTTTCATTTCTATTAGTGTTTTTAAAGGCAGAAACCTGTTAAGAGCCGATCTTCGTATTTTTTTTAGGACTGCTCACCACTGGCATATCTGCAAATTTGAACTGGATAATGGATAAGATGATATATATAAATATAACCACCGGAACAGCGGCAAATTTAAAAAATAGTATCAGAATCGCGGAGAATAGCAATAATAAATAACGGTAAATATTTTGGTTGAAGTCGGTGTTCTTAAACTTTAACGACATCATCGGCATCTCAGCCACCAAAAGTGAACACATTACCAATACGAAGCCAACCAATACAAAGGGCTTCGCCAGGTAAGGCGTGTAAAACCGGTTGTGATGGTGAATGATCATCGGGAGGGACGCTATCAATATGGCATTTGCAGGCGTTGGCACCCCTATGAAGTTTTCGGCCTGGCGGGTATCCACATTGAATTTTGCCAGCCGCAGCGCCGAGAATACCGGTATCAAAAAAGCAGTGAAATTTAACCAGTAACTTACTTTGTCAATCTGGTGGGCTTCTAAAAACAGTTGGTACATAATAACCGCCGGGAGTACGCCAAAACTCACCATGTCGGCAAGCGAATCCAGGTCCTTGCCTATGCCCGAAAACGACTTTAGCACCCGGGAGGCCAGGCCGTCGAAAAAATCAAAAATGGCCGACAGAAAAATAGCGTATGCGGCGCCGATAAGCTCGCCTTTAAAGGCTAAAACAATACCCACGCATCCGCTAAACAGGTTTGCGCAGGTAATTGCATTTGGCACATGTTTTTTTACACGGTTCTTCATTATGCCTTGAAGATAGTATTGTTATCTGAAGTAATTCTGTAGCAAATATGAATTATACGTTTCAACTTGTGAAAATATAACTTAATATGCGCTAAATTATTACGAATTCATCGATATCAAAAACTCTTCGTTGGTTTTGGTACCCCTTATTTGAGCCTGTAAAAATTCCATTGATTCCTGCGAGTTCATATCGGCCAGGTGATTGCGCAATATCCAAATACGCTGCAGCGTATCACGATCAAGCAGCAAGTCGTCGCGGCGTGTACTCGAAGCGGTGATATCAATTGCAGGGAATATACGTTTATTGGAAAGCTTACGGTCAAGCTGGAGCTCCATGTTGCCGGTACCCTTAAACTCTTCAAAGATCACTTCATCCATTTTTGAACCGGTTTCGGTAAGGGCAGTTGCGATGATGGTGAGTGAGCCGCCGTCTTCGATATTACGCGCCGCGCCAAAAAATCTTTTTGGTTTGTGCAGGGCGTTGGCGTCAACACCACCTGACAATATCTTGCCGGATGCCGGGGCAACCGTATTATAGGCGCGCGCCAGGCGGGTTATCGAGTCGAGCAGGATCACCACATCATGGCCGCATTCAACCATGCGTTTTGCTTTTTCCAAAACGATATTGGCAATTTTAACGTGGCGTTCAGCAGGTTCGTCAAAAGTTGACGATACCACCTCAGCACGCACGCTGCGGGCCATATCGGTAACTTCTTCCGGGCGTTCGTCAATCAGCAGGATGATCAGGTATACTTCGGGATGGTTTTTGGCGATGGCGTTAGCAACATCCTTCAGCAGCATGGTTTTACCTGTTTTTGGCTGCGCTACTATCAAACCGCGCTGGCCTTTACCAATAGGCGAAAACAAGTCCATAATGCGGGTAGAATAATTACCCGGATCGGTAAACAAGGACAGTTTTTCGGACGGGAAAAGCGGGGTTAAGTGGTCAAACGGCACACGGTCGCGTACTTCAGCCGGCACACGGCCGTTAATTGCCTCCACACGCACCAGCGGAAAATATTTTTCGCCTTCTTTTGGCGGACGGATACTGCCGCGAACGGTGTCGCCGGTTTTTAAACCAAACAGCTTGATCTGCGATTGGGATACGTAAATATCGTCGGGCGAAGTTAAGTAGTTGTAATCGGACGAACGTAAAAAACCATAGCCATCGGGCATAATTTCCAGTACGCCTTCGTTTACAATAACATTATCAAAATCAAGATTGATTGCCGGTTCCTGCGGTCTTTGAGGGGCGTTTTGAACATTTGCTCTTCGTTCCACTTTTTGCGCGCGCTCTTCCAAAACCATATCGTCGCTTTTAATGATGTTTTCGTCATCGTTAAAAGTTTGATTGTCATTAGCGGTCACAGCTTGTTCATTTTCATCATCCTCAGTCGAAACCTCGTCGTCAGGTTCGTCAAAAAGGTTGGTATCATCCAGTGGAACTTCAACCCTCGGTTTGGTGGTGCTTTTAACCGTACGGATCCTTTTCCGGACTTTTTCAGTACCCTCTGCAGCGGCGGCGCCTTTGGGGGTATATATAGTGTTTACCGTATTTTGCTGGGCGCGGGCAACTTCAATAAGCTGCTCCTGTTCCACAATACGCTCTATCAGTTGTGCTTTTCTCAGTTCTTCAGCCTCAGCGATGCCTAAATTCAGGGCAATATCGCGCAACTCGGAAACGAGTTTGTCGTTCAATTCGTTTGTATCAAACATATTAAGAAGTATAGTTCAAGGAAAAATTTTATTTAGAATATTCTTTTGTGATTGTATTTATCTTCACTGGTGTTAAGGGCGAAATCGTCTTAAATGAGTAACCCTGGGTGTATAATCCTGATCTCTGTTAATTTAGCAAATCATGCATTTGTACATGGAGACGTTTAATATGAAAGAAATTTGTTTTGCAACCTGTTTATGCAACATCTAAACCCACGTAACTAATTGATAAAATAACCTGGAGTTTTAAATTGTTTCTTTAGTGCAAGAAAAATTCAATGGAAAACAGTGCAATGGTACTCAATTTATTTTGAAAATTAAAATTATTTAAAAAAATATCCTTTTACCGCAACAGTTGATTTAATTTTTAGTTTTTTTGCGGGACTAATAAATATCTGCGTTAATGATCTCCCGCCGGCAGCTGATCGATCAGATCAAAATCAAAAAATCGTTTTTATGTGTTGGACTCGACCCGGATATGGCGAAGATACCCCGGTTTTTACTGGAATATCCCGACCCCATATTTGAGTTTAACAGGCGCATAATTGACGCCACCAAAGACCTCTGCATCGCATACAAACCCAATTCGGCGTTTTACGAAGCACAGGGGATAAAGGGTTTGGAGAGCCTGGCAGCCACATGGAAATACCTGCCAAAGGAGTGCCTGAATATTATTGATGCAAAACGCGGGGATATCGGCAACACTTCTGATATGTATGCAAAAGCTTTTTTTGATGAAGCCGCGTCAGGGCTTAGCTTCGATGCGATAACCGTAGCGCCGTACATGGGGCACGATTCGGTATCGTCCTACCTGAAATATCCCGGTAAATGGGTGATTTTGCTCGCGCTGACCTCATCTGCGGGCAGCAAGGATTTTCAATACCTCAGCACCGAAAACGGACTTTTGTATGAGGCAGTGATCAAAAAGGCAGTCACCTGGGCCGGTGCTGATCGTTTAATGTTTGTTGTCGGCGCAACCAAAGGCTCAGAATTTACCGATATCCGAAAGTACGCAGCTGATAATTTTTTGCTTGTGCCCGGTGTCGGCGCCCAGGGCGGCAGCCTGGAAGAAGTTTGCAAATATGGTATGAACAAGGATTGCGGCGTGATCGTGAATTCCTCCCGTTCCATAATTTATGCGTCCAATGGAGAAGATTTTGCAGAAGCTGCACGTGCCGAGGCGTTGAATATCCAGCAGCAGATGGAGGTTGAGTTGAAAAAGGCGGGGATGATTTGATTTAAATCTTCTCTGTTAAGAAAACACCACTTTCCGCTCCGGGAAGCGTGTGGCATATCCTGCTACCATTGCCCGGATATAATCATTACCGGGATAGGGGGTAAGGTGATTTTTTAGTTGCTGCAGGTTATCTACATCAAAGTAGTGCGAGATGTAGCCCATCCCGTAAAACTTTCCTTTTTCAATCAGCAGGCAGCTGTGCTCTTCATCGGTGCGCCCTGCATCCCGGATGGCAAAGGTGGGCAGCGCTTCGTTTAGTTCATCAATGGCCGCCATTACTTTTTTATTGTAATCATCAGGGCTTTCCAGGCCATCGCAGGCGCAATTAGCGCCGTTTATTCCGGTGCAGGGCTGCGCATTATTTTGGATAAAGCACAATTTGGGGCAAAGCTCATAACCCTCTATCAGCCGCAGCAAAACGCTGCGCCCTTCAAACAAGGTGTTGCAGCTGTAAATGGAACCCGTCATCTTTCGATGTTTATCAACGGCCAGGCGTAGGTAGCCGCGCTGGTCTTCAAAAGCATACAGGCTGTAAGCTTGCTCAAAACGCTTTAACGAGCGGTTATATTTTGGCCAAAGACGCTTGATCTCCACAGCCTCCATCACAAATGCGATCAGTTCGGTGCCGCAAACCTGGTAGGATATGTGGTGGATATTTCGTAAAAATTCCTGCCGTTGAGGCCCCGGGTTATTACCCGTGAAGTGACTGCAAACGCGTTTTTTGATATTTTTAGCCTTGCCCACATAGATCACCTTTCCTTTTTGATCGTGGAAGTAATACACCCCCGGCGACATGGGCAGCGCTTCCACATCCTGCTTCGGCAGGTTAGCCGGTAAAACTTGTTCTTTCGAATTTTGCTTCAGGGCTTTTTGAATGTGATCCTCTCTATCGCTTTGCAAAAGCAATGAGAACAGCTTCGACGTGGCTTCCGCATCCCCGGCCGCACGGTGGCGGCTCCCATTTTCGATGCCCAGGTGCCGGCACAATTTCCCCAGGCTATAGGAGGGAAGCCCCGGCAATATTTTGCGCCCGAGTCTGACGGTACACAACTTGTTGCAACGCAGTTCATAGCCGGCAGCCAACAAGTGGTGACGTACAAATGAATGATCGAAATTTACGTTGTGGGCGACAAATATCTTATTGTTGAGCAGGTGGAAAACATCGTGTGCTACATCTTCAAATGGCGGCGCGTCCTGCACCATTTCGTTCGTAATCCCGGTGAGTGCGCTGATGTAAATGGGGATTTCCCTTTTCGGGTTAACAAGGGTAGAATAGCGTTCAACTACTTTCTTTCCGTTGTGTATACAAATGGCTATCTCGGTAATGCCATTCGCGCTGGCATGCCCCCCGGTAGTCTCAATATCCACAATAGCATACATCGGTGTAAATGTATATATATTTTTGCTAATTATTTTAGTGGAAAAGTCAGAAAAGTAAGATAAGTCGGGAAAGTCGGAAAAGTCAGAAAAGTTCGAAAGACAGACAAGACAGACAAGACAGTAGGAGTTTGGGAGAATTTGCGGGGACGAGCACGCAAAATAAAGGCCGCCGGCTGATATAACCGGCGGCCTTTTAACGCTTTTTATCTTTCGGACTTTCGGACTTTTCCGACTTCCGGACTCCAAAAACTATTTTTTCTTTTTCGAAGCGGCAGCCGGAAGTTGCTGCTGTTGTTGTTTTTGGCGCATTATTTCTTCCATTTTCGCCTGGAAACCGCTAGTTTTCTTTTTTGCGTCGGGCTTCTTTTTGTTTTCCTGTATCTGCTCGTGTATCTTTTTATCGTCAACCATCAAACGGATAACATATTGCTGGGTGAAGGTAAGCATATTGGCCAGGAAATAATAGTAGTTCAAACCGGAAGGGTAGCTGTTCAACGCACCGAGGAAGATGATAGGGGTGATGTAGCCGATGTATTTCATCTGGCCGGTTGCGCCCGATATCTGGTTGTTAAAGTAGGTGTAGATCAGCGTTGAAGCCGTCATGAATAAACACATCACGCTGATGTGGTTGCCAAGCACCGGTATGCTGGTGTGGAAAGTAATAACGGTGTCGTAAGTAGACAAGTCATGCATCCACAAAAAGCTTTGTCCCCTCAACTCAAACAAACTCGGGAAGAAGCGGAAAAAGGCGAATACGATGGGCATTTGTATAAGCAGCGGCAAACATCCCCCTAAGGGATTTACACCTGCTTTTTTATACAGTTTCATGTATTCCTGCTGCAATAGCGTAGGGTTATCGTCGCCTACTTTTGCCTTAATTTCATCCATTTCCGGCTTCAAAACACGCATTTTAGCCATCGAAAGGTATGACTTATAAGTAAGCGGCGACAAAACAATCTTTAATATCAGCGTTAGGCCAAGTATGATCAACCCATAGTTCGAGGTAAACTTGACAAGGAAATTAAACACCGGCAGTACGGCAAACCGGTTGATCAGCGCGAATGGCGCCCAGCCCATATAGATCTGTTTTTGCAGGTCGTAGCCCTGGGTTTTTAAGATGTCATATTTATTGGGGCCGAAGTAAAATACCAGCGGGAAAGTACCGTCGCCGTTACGGGTAAGGTTAAGGCTGGCGCTCATCTGCTTGCTGTGCAGGCTGTCGGCGGCATCGGTATTAACCGAGATATGCGACTTATCAAAGCCTTTATCAGCAATGATGACGCCCGAAAAAAAGTGCGCCTGGAAGGATATCCATTGCAATTTTTTGTCGGTTACAGTTGTGGAGTCATCCTTATTGGAGCTCAGGTAGTCAATTGAGCCTTCATTGTTAATATCGTAAATAGTGGTATAACGCCTTTCCTGCTCAATATCCATTTCCTGTTTGCGCATGCTGGCGGCCCAGTTGATATTGAGCGAATTATTGTTGGCGATAACCTGGTCAAGTCCTACCGGTTTTATGGTTAAGCCAACTTTAAAACCGGCGCCTTTTAATGAGTAGATATAGTCGATATATTGCGTCGCGCTGTAGCTCAGGCGCATCGTTACCGACCCCGAATCTTTTGCAGCCACCTGCAGTTGATCTGCGCTGGGCGTAAAGTATAGATTATCGGTTTTGATGCTATTGCTGCCTGCATTAAAGTCCAGGCCAAAGTGGCTCTTTTCACCATCAAATAATATTAGCGGCTTGTGATTATAGGTTTTGTAATTTTTCAGCTCCACCGAGGAAACTTTGCCGCCAAGCGTGCTGAGTTTTACAATAACATCTGCGTTTTCCAGGGTAACCATTTTCTCGGTGCCAATAGTGCTGGCCCCGAAAGGTTGTTTCAACAATTGTGAGTCAACCCTGGCGCTTACTGCAGTTTTTGCCGGATCAGCGCTTTTGGTCACTAAGGCATTTGTTTTTGCTGTGAGCCCTTTTTTAACAGAATCGGCGTGTTCCCTTATCCTTTCTTTTTTTAGGTCGGTGTCGCTGGGTTTCCATAAAAAAACGGAAACACCCATAATGATCATGATCAGGAATAACCCTGTGAATGTATTTTTATCCATTTGTGTGTGTCGAACGTAACTTATTTCTTGCGGGCAAAAGCCAGCGAAGCGGCGACAAAGTTAATAAAAAGTGGATGCGGATTTGCAACAGTTGATTTTAATTCAGGGTGAAATTGCGTGCCTATGAAAAACGGGTGGTTTTTTAGCTCAACAATCTCCACCAGGTTATTTTCAGGGTTAAAGCCTATTGGCAAAAGGCCGCCATTTTCGTATGCCTTCAGGTAGTCGTTGTTAAATTCATAACGATGCCTGTGCCGTTCGGAAATATGGCTTTTTCCATAGTAATTGGCCACTTTGCTTGATTTTTTGATATCGCAGGCATAAGCGCCCAGGCGCATGGTGCCGCCTTTGGCAATTATCTTTTTCTGCTCTTCCATCATGCTGATCACCGGGAAGGGCGTAGCCGGGTTCATTTCGGTACTGCTGGCTTCGCTCAAACCCAGCACATGGCGGGCAAACTCCACCACGGCGCATTGCATCCCCAGGCAAATGCCAAAAAATGGAATATTGTTTTCACGTACGTACCGTATCGCTTCAATTTTCCCTTCAAAACCGCGTTCGCCAAAGCCAGGGGCAACCAAAACGCCATGCAGGCCTTTCAGCCGCTCAACGGCGTTTCCGGGTGTAAGCGTTTCCGATGGGATGTAATCCACCTTTACCTTACATTCGTTTTTGGCTCCGGCATGGATAAATGATTCACTGATGGATTTATAGGCATCCGGCAATTCGACATACTTACCCACCAACCCGATGCGAACTTCGGAAGTCGGGTTTTTAAGCCGCCCCAAAAAATCTTTCCAGCTGTCCAGGTTGGGTTCGTTTTTGTGCGCCAGCTTTAATTTGGTCAATACCGTGCGGTCCAGTTGCTCTTTCAGCATCAGTAATGGCACATCGTATATGGTAGACGCATCTATCGATTCGATAACCGCGTTTACATTTACGTTGCAAAACAAGGCTATCTTTTTACGGATATCCATCGTCAGGTGATGTTCGGTACGGCAAACCAGTATATCCGGTTGTATACCGTACTCAAGCAGCATCTTGACCGAGTGCTGGGTGGGTTTGGTTTTCAATTCGCCTGCAGCCGCTAAAAACGGGATCAGTGTTAAATGGATAACCAGTGAATTCCCCGACCCGATCTCCCACCTGAACTGCCGCACCGCTTCAATATAAGGCAGCGATTCAATGTCACCAACAGTACCGCCCAATTCGGTTATCACGATGTCATAGTCGCCGCTTTCGCCCAATATGCGGATGTTTCGTTTGATCTCATCGGTAATATGCGGAACTACCTGCACCGTCTTGCCCAAAAAATCGCCCTGGCGTTCGCGGTTGATCACATTTTGGTAAATGCGACCAGTGGTAATGTTATTGGCCCGCGATGTAGGGGTATTTAAAAAGCGCTCATAATGGCCCAGGTCAAGGTCGGTTTCAGCGCCGTCTTCGGTAACATAGCATTCACCGTGCTCGTAGGGGTTCAATGTTCCCGGGTCGATGTTGATATAAGGGTCGAACTTCTGGATGGTTACGCGGTAACCGCGCGCCTGGAGGAGTTTGGCAAGGGATGCAGATATAATACCTTTCCCTAACGACGAAGTAACGCCGCCCGTAACAAATATATATTTGGTCATGATTTTTGTTTGTGTACGGGATACAAAAGTACGAAAATTCCGACAGATGCATCGAAAGATTTACAATTGTGGAAAAGGTTTTTGGTGTAATGCTTTGTAAAAGCCGAAAAGCTATTGAATAAGATTTAATGCAGTATTTTTCGTCGTCTGAAGTTGTCAAAAAAATTATTCTAAGAGTTAGGTAAAACGATAGGATACTATAGATAGCGTTTATCCCGCAATATGGGCAGAATCCAAACCAGTTTTGATATTTCCAGATACATCAATTATGTGGCCATAAAACATATCGTCGTCATTATAATAAGCTGTAAAATTTCCGTCGTAGGTTATCGTCAGTCCTGAAAGGCATATTCTTCTTATAAAATCACTTTTTGTAATTTCTTCATTTTCATTTTCACACCAATCATTTGCTAAATCAGTAAGTTGTTCTCCCGCATAAATTCGAAATTCTAAATCTCGTTGTTTCTGTTGTTCAAATAGAGTACGTAAGATATCGATTGTTTCTGTCCAGCTTACTTCGTTTTCAATATCAACCTGTAAAGACACAGATATTTCGTTATCAAGCCATTGAAGTTCGCCTTCAAACGTTCCATAGTCTTTATTAAGTTTATATTCTCCCAATTTTTCGTCTATAATTACAACGGGAGTTTTATATTCTTCTAAAACCGCAAGTAATAAGTCATCGCGTAGATCGTAATCAAG
>Ga0206971_10179_pt1 | contig 22465 bp, 19 predicted proteins | sample Alteio_BWOrgHeat_85_FD_152917 | JGI IMG/M metagenome (GOLD analysis project Ga0206971, IMG submission 152917) | Enriched cells from forest soil in Barre Woods Harvard Forest LTER site, Petersham, Massachusetts, United States -... | ecosystem: Environmental > Terrestrial > Soil > Temperate forest >...
GTCCATCAGCATGCCGCGGCCTTTCGACCCGGGTATATTAAAATATTGCTTTCTGATCATGATTAAAAACTCACCTCCGTTTCAATAATATCCGATTTCTTTACAACTACCGTATTTGCCCACAAATCACCAATCCGTTGATATTTGGGCGTGTTATTAATACAAATCAACGCGGGTAATCCGTACGGTATAATATCAAAAAAGTCGACAATCCTGCGTTTAAACGCATCGCCTACCGTTATCTTTTCTCCGTTGGACTTGACAACAGTTAGCCCGCAAATGTCGTGGCCTGGCGTGGCGCCGTTGATCGCCTCTGTGCCCATGAAATAAAAGAACCAAAAAAGAAAAATCGGAATAGCTAAAAGTCCGTGAACTTCCATCTCGCCGTTATCTTTCTTTTCGCCCAAACAGTAAACGTAAAGCCAAAATACAATAATATAAATGGCATAGTCAATCAGTGTCGCTGCGATTCGCAGTTTTATATACTTTTTATATTCAACCTTGTGGAATTTCATTGATGAAATTATTTTCGCAGGTAATATTAAACAATTTTCCGCCCCCATTTGCCGTTCGTATACCACCATGCCCATAAAATAAGTAACGGCTGCAATACCACCAGCCTAATCCACAATATTAAAGGTGATACAATCGAATCTCCGAGTTTATACGGAATATTTCGAACCATCTCCATATGCACTGGTATAAAAGCGATCAGCATAAACACTATACCCCATGCAGCAAATTCCCGGGTTTTATTAAAGATGAGCAATAGGGCAAAGCCGATCTCGCAGCAGCCGGCTATTACATTCAATATATCGGGGTGCGGCAAATATGGGGGTATAATTGCAATGTAAAAAGCAGGGACCCGGAAGTGATTAATGCCCGCCGCCAGGTAACCAAGGATCAGCAGCACCAGGCCTGCTTTTTTAACTTTTTTCACTTTTAAAGATATAATATTTTACATTGGTTGCCCGAAACAAAATTTACGCATAGTTACACGTTTAAACCTTTAATTTATAACCATTCTAAATTCGATGGTATGACAAAGGGTTGACATTGAGTTGTAGCAAAGCTGTTACTTTTGTTGGGCAAAATTTAAACTACGTTGAAGTATCTAAAGGTAATCGCTTTTACGCACAAGCAGATCGAGCTGAAGGAGTTGGGGAAGTTGGTCATCTGCCAGGAAAATCTGACAGAAAAACTGCATAACGTAAAGGCCCGGTTCGGCATTTCCGAGATATTTTACCTTGCCACCTGCAACCGTGTTGAATTTGTGATGATGACCTCGCAAACCGTGGATAAGCAGTTTGCCCGCGAATTTATGCACGCGCTTAATATCGGCCTTTGCCCGGTTTCTACCAGCGCATTCCTCGAAGCTGCTGCTATTTACGAAGACCAGGAGGCCCTGGATCACCTGCTGCGCACTTCCTGTTCGCTGGAGAGTATGATCGTCGGCGAAAAAGAGATATTGCCGCAACTGCGTAAAGCCTACGAAGACTGCCGCGAGGCCAGCCTTACCGGCGATGGCATGCGCATGTTCATGACCTGTATTGTAAAAACCGCCAAAGAGGTTTACACCCATACCAATATTTCAAAAAACCCTATTTCCGTCGTCTCCCTGGCCTACCGCAAGTTGCGCGATGTAAAACTGGCGACCAATGCGCGTGTTTTGATCATCGGGGCGGGCGAGACCAACCGAAACCTCTCTAAATACCTACAAAAACATAAGTTTACCAACTTCGCGGTGTTTAACCGCACGCTTTCCAAGGCGATGGAGCTGGCGGCCGACCTGGGCGGAGAGGCTTACGACTTGCAAGCGTTAAAAACATACAAAAAAGGCTTCGACGCCATCATCACCTGCACATCCTCTACCGAACCGATCATCACCCCCGAACTTTACGCCAGCCTGCTCAACGGCGAGAATACCAAAAAAACCATTGTCGACCTTGCCATACCAAACGATACCGCCCCCGACGTTTTGAATAACTTCCAGGTAAATTATATCGAGGTGCAATCCCTGAAGGAAGTGGCCAAACGCAACCTGCAGGAACGTTATGACGAACTCACCCACGCCGAAAACATCATCAGCCAAAACATTTCGGCCTTTATTGTTGAGCTGAAACAGCGCCGCATCGAGCTGGCTATGCGCCAGGTACCCGAAAAGATCAAAGAGATCCGCAACACCGCCATCAACTCCGTTTTTGCCGAAGAAGTGCAGGGAATGGACCAGGCCTCACGAGACGTACTGGAAAAAGTGATCAACTACATGGAGAAAAAATATATCAGCGTGCCCATGATCATGGCTAAGGATATACTCATCAATAATTAAGCCCCCGTTTGTATTAATTCTCTTTTTTGCAGGTTGGTCAGGAAGGACACCTGGATATCCTGATGTGAAAAAGATGCGTTACGGGTGTTCCACTTTTCCACACTCAATGCCCCATTAAAAAAATTTAAAGCAATTACGGTTAAAAAGATTGGGTGTTGAGTACAATTACGGCGCTTATCCTTTCGGTTGAAACAAATAGGTTAAAGCGCCGGTACACCACAGCGCCCATAAGATTAACACGGGCTGAAAAAACAGGCGGATGAGCCTGGCCCTGTCGGTATTTAAATTAAAGGCCGAAATATGATTAACATACTGCGCAATATTGCCGGGGAAAATCAGGACGTAAAATATGGCCAGCGCAATACCGATGTTAACCCTTTCTGCGGTCCAAAAAATAAGGCCCAAACTAAGCGCCAGTTCAACTATCCCCGATAAAATAACTACGCTGTCCTTGCCCAGCGGTATCCAATCCGGAACCTGCGCCCTGAAGGCAACCCGTTCAAAGGTTAAATGGGCAATGGCCGCCAGGGCCATAAATGTTCCTAAAACGATCCTGAAGATGTCTTGCAGTGTATTGGTGGGTACAAGAGGCGCCATGCTTGCGGTATTTAAGGTATAACAACCTTTGCGGGAAAACGTGTTGAATGTACGACTTTAAATGCTGGATCCTGCAAAATCCGGCCAGGGCAGGTGATAAAACAACGTCATGCACCACAGGCCGATGGTGTTTTTAAGGCGGAAAAGGTTCAGAAGGATTATTAAGTAGTGCCGGCTAATATCGGGATGCCCGCCGTAATATAGTCAGAGGCCTGGGACGATGGGGGAGGCTCGCTGTTTCAAAAGGGTTAACACAACTTAACATATTTCAATGTTAACCCTATATTAACTATTTGATAATCAAATAGTTAATATATTTTAGACAAAAATGATGTTAACCCGTTTGGCGGTGAGTGCTGGTTCAAGCTGGAACCTGCGGGAGAGCAGGAGATACAGCCAATCAAACACTGTAATTGCGGTTGATCAACTCTTCGAAATCCTCTTTAATAAACGCCCATTGCTTACCGCGCAGGCAAACCGGATCAAAATCTTCGTCGGCTTGTAAAAAGTTCGTAAAGTTATGTTTGATCAATGCCTCGTTATGCGTCCATTGGAACCCTTTCGCATGCAGCGCAATCATTTCAGTGATCGGAAAACTTTCCGTTAGTTCGTGCAAGTCCCAAAAATCTTTTTTTCTCCCGCCGCGCTGCACCACATCAACCTTCATAGCGATAATTTCAGCAACGGAGGCCATTCTCAACCCTTCTTTTTCAACCGGGCTATCAAAAAAAGGCTCGCTCGAATAATAAATATCTAATTTGACAACATGATCCCGGTCATCACCTACCAGGTAGGATTTCCCTAATGCCGCGTCACCGCCGAAATCACCGCTCACATATGGAAACGCGCCGGTCAGAAATTTCTCGATAGCGGCATACGTTATCGAACCGTAAGGCGCATCAGTAAACAGGTCAATGTCCTCAGACATACGGTGCCCGAGCTGAAGGCTCAATGCGGTGCCGCCAACTAACCTGTACGGCTGCAGCACGTCAGCCTGCATCAGCTTCAGCAGCGTCTTTTTTAGCAGCTCCGAAACCGTATTCCAGTAAATCATGATTCAAGTCCGTGCGGGATGGCTGACGGGCGGCGGCGCAATTGCCTTTCTCCTGCCATTGCCATATTTACTTTATCGGCGCCATAAAATCGGGCGATCTCGTTTTTTTCTTCCTCATTGCCCCGCTCAAAAACACGCTGAATGATCGCGTTTTGCTGATGCTGCCAGTCAATCTTATCAAAATCAGTATCCCAAAAAAGTATCCGGCGCAGTTTGCCAAAGTCGGGGTGCGGCAAAAGGCCAGGCTTTTGCCAGATGAGTTTGGTTTCGTAATACGCCTGCAGTACGCCCATTGTGCTCTCTTCCAAACCCAGCGCGTAATCTATTTTCAATGCCATCTCCGGCGTCATTTTCCGTTTGCCTTTAATAATAGCATTCAGGGTTTGAGCAGGAATCCCGGTTGTACCGGCAAACGCGTTCTGCCTGATGTTTTTCTTCTTCAGTTCACGCTCCAAAATCGCCCCCGGGCTAATCCCGCGATATTTTTCTACCAGCTTATCCATAATCAAAAATAAACAAATTTGTTTATAAAAGCAAATTGAGAACGGATAGCATTAGTACTGACTACGGGCATAAGCTTCCGAAGGCAGAAATCGAACAGCGGGTTAAGGTGATGATTAAAGTTCGTCGGTTAAGGCGTTGCATTGCAGTTAATAAATAGCCTGAATATTTCTTTGCCTGGCAAATGGTTATTGTAAGCGGGACGTATGTTTGAATTGAGATTAATTAGCCATTAATTTTGTTGGACAGAGAAAAGAAGGCAAGCGGAAAGAAAGAACACCAAAATCCCAACCATTTACTAAAATGTCTTTTTACATTAGTATGTTACTATTTTGGTTAATCAATCGTATTGCTAATGTCCGCAAAAAAATGTGCCTCATGAAAACTAAATATCGGTTGTTTGCATTACTCATCGCATGTGTAAGTCAAAGTTGCCTTAAACAAGTAGCCACTACGCAGCACTCGGCTAAAGTGTTAGCGGCAACTTGCGCGCTGGGAGCCCCATCCTCAACTGAAGTGGCTGTTCAGTTAGACTATAATGACCCGCTTTCCTTTACATGGACTAATCCGGCGAACGACTCTGTTTATAACAATGTGGTTGTGACATTTGACCCGGTATTGAGGCAGGCGATAGGCAAATCATTCACCTATTCATTTATCAGGAAGCCAAATAGTACAGACACCCTTGCCTACATAACCCCGGCTATTTGTATTACCTATCCAATTGTATTGTTCGAACAAACAGCAATTAAATAGTCATAAACAACCAGCCGCTGGTTCAAGCGGGACGCTTACATTTGTTTGGGTTCAAGCAGTTGCAATGGATAAAGAAACAGCCAGGTATATTTTCGTGCATTTTCCGAACCTGCTTACGTCAGAGGAAGTAAAGGCCTCAAGACATGCAATGTATTCGGAGAAACTGGGCGACGATGACCTGGAACACAGTTCGCGTGCAAGATCATACCGGAAAAGGGGCTTGCTGACTGACGACACGGCAGTACTTCAATTGCTTAAAGACGGCTACGATGAATTTGAACGGCGTGCTTGTGAAAGGATAATGGCGCAATGCCCTGAAAAAATATTTTTGAATAATTGTCCTCAATGCAACCGACTTGCACGTACGCCTTACGCCCGCCAGTGCCGTTTTTGCGGCTATAACTGGCACGATATAATAGCTGCAAAGTTTTTGCTGCACTCGTCCTTTTCAATAACCAACAGGGGATTTTTTATCATGGGTCTGATCACAGAAGGGGAAGTGAAAAAAGGCCAATTTTTGGATTTGACTATGCTGGGTTTGGCCATTAAACCTAAGATCAATTCTATTGAGCGTATGCGAAAAATTGCCAACGGGCGACCCATTCCGTATATCGCGCTTGGAACCGATGAATTAGGTGACGAAGAAATGAATTACCTAAAGAAAAAAGGCTCATTTGCAACACCGCTGGACGTTTTGAAAGAAAGGTAGGTGCGGGCCATCATGGCAGCTACCTGTCAGCAGGGCACAAGCAGGGAGGTTTGCGGCAGCGAAATTGCTTGCGGAGCGGGGCTTTAACTTTTTGTATATTTGTGAGTAATCAAAACTTATCTCATAAAGCCTTCTTAAAACATTACTCAATCTAAATCACAATCATGAGTCTTCTCAAGCGAAACTTTAAAGTCAAAGTTAAAGACGATTTGCTGATCCTTAATGGCGAGGAATTTGAACGGTTTAGCAAATTGATATTGGAACTAATCTTAAATGAGAAGATTGTTCACAAGGGCCATAACCTCTATGCAAAACCTGTGGGATATACTGCGGACTTTGCAGACGGAGAATATGAAATTATTGGACAAGCCGGAACCGATCAAGACTATTTCGATGATTTTGAAAAGCCGATTAAGGACATAAAATCAGCAATTAAAAATCATGAAAGCGCTAAGAAGATCTATTTGTTTTCGAACAGATATGCAGGTACGTCGAGACTTGGAGATTTAAAAGTGAAAACTAATGTGGAATTCTCAGACCGGAAAGTAATTCCATATGACTGCGAAAGAATTGCTGATGAAATTCTTGAAAAGATTATAGCCTCACACATTATCGATGATATCTTTTATTTTTTGCCGTCAGCTTATGAGCTTTACCGAATGCTCCCCGGAACCAACAGCGTACCAGCGCATAAAGACCAGTATTATACTAGAAATGATGAAATAAAAATAATAAAGCAGCTGGCTGCTAAGTCTGTCGTTCAAATTTATGGGCTTAGTGGAATTGGCAAAAGTGAAATTACAATAGAAATCGCTAGGCGCATTGCCAAAAATTTCGAGACAGTGATTTGGGTGGACGGTGATGCTATTCAAAATATGCAGATCGATTTTAACGCTATTAAAATATCTAAATTTGACAAACTATTCAACCTGGCGGCTACACTAGAATCTTATAAAGTCCTTGTTGTTTTCGACAATATCAACTATAATATAAATGACTTGGTTAGTCGATTTGAACTGCATAATAAAAATGAGTCTCAATGTTTAATCAGTTCTTTATCCAAAATGGTCGATTCCGAAATGGCGTACCCGTTGTTAGAAATTTCGAGCTCGATTGCCGGAAAAATAATATCTGGTGAAGACCCTTCAATTGACAGGGAAAGCACAACGGATATATTAAAATATACCGGTAAGCACCCCTTGATTTTAAAGATTATTAGGGTGGCTATAAAAAACAAAATGCTCTCTTGGACGGAATTAATAGAAGAATTAAAAGATTTGAACCTGGCGTACGACAATGAGCGGAATCAAACCATTGCCGGAAGAATATTAGGACGTATCAAACACACCATTGAGCGAGAATTGGCGGCATTAAAATATATCAACAATAGATTAGTAAGTAAATCGCTACTGGACAAGGTTATTGGCAAATTCGGCGTAGACAAACTTAAAAATAATACTATAATAGCAAGTGACGATGCGAAATACTACAACGTTCACCAGATTATATTAGACTCCATTAAAACTGAGATAACTAACGCGCAATGGGAGCATGATTTTGAATATCGTATAAAAACATATCTTATGTTGCATAACGAGACAAAGGATATCAGCTTTTATAATGTGGTTTTTAATCATGATAATTTGATCTCCAGGATTCTTTCGGAAACTAATGATACCGACCTTAAGAGAATAATTGTTTACTCCATGATCCAAAGTATCGACATTAAAAATCCAAAGAAAACTGAAGAACTTGTGAAGCTTGCAATCCAGTTGATTAATAACGGAAATACCTATTATGAAACATTATTATCTATAGAATTGGGAGAGATCAAACTGTGGGGAATTAATAAGAAGGTGGAAAAGGATCGCTATCTTTTGGAAGCCAATCAAGAGATCACCACACTAAGTTCCAAGTTAAATGATAGTTTGGACTCGAACTATCGGGCTACAATCCTTCATCATATCGGCAAATTGCAACTTAAATTAGGCAATCGCGATGAAGCGATGAAAATGTTTGAGGAGGTTCTTGTTTTGAAGCCGAAAGATCCATTTGCATTACTACAGGTAGCCCGAATTGTAGACAAAGACGAGGAGAAATTAACTGAAATTGTTGAGTATGTTTTTAGCTTAAAAGATTGTCCGTTGTCCATACTGCTTTCATTCTATGAGTTAATTGTTTACAACAATCAGAATCTAAGGAAAAAATATATTGACGACGATATATCGGTTTTCACATCTAAAATAATTGAAGCTGTTGATTCTAGCTATGACCAGCCTTATAGTATTATTGCAAAACTTAGCCGTGACCTTTCATATAATCAGCCAGAGTATTTCGCTGCAATAATTGACAGTTTGCCAACCCCGTCGAATCTCGACTATAATGAGGAGCTTAGGTTTAATTATGGTTTGATATTATCAAGTTACTACAAATATGGCGATTTGGATGCTGAGCCGGATAAAATGAAAAAAGCTTTGTTGTTGGCTAAATCTATATTCTCCAATACTCCTTTGGAAGGAGATTATAAAAAAGGTGTTTACGTGGATGTGCTTATTGCGGATAGGGCCTTCGATCTCGCATTTGAACAACTCGAAAAATTTAAAGATCGCAATGAGTTTTATTTTCAAAAGCTAAGCAAGACTTACCGCGGTATGGGGTTATACCCGGATGCCGTCAGTACGGCACAAATGGCAATTGATTATCATAAGAATAAAAACCAGATCAATTATGGCTATTTTTCAGCTTTTTTTAATGATAAAGCAGAGGCGGAACATGCTGAAAATGGTCGCAACGGACTTACAACATTAAAAGAAGCTATTCAATTGCAACCCAATAATAAAACAAAGAAAGAATGGGCACAGAAACTGATTGAATGGGAAAGTTAATTGCTCTCTGACCCCGTCGCCGCATAAAGGAATTTCATAAGAGAAAAAATTCGAAATCACCGATTGTATTAAGTGTTTGTCGACTAATCTTTCGCAATTCGGATTGTTCATCATATGTATTTCTTTTCATGCGAATGGATTGGTAATGAATGGCGTAGTTAAGCCGGAGAATTGCATTTAAGTTACGTTCAAGTTCTATCAGTATATTATTGCCACTGGTTAACACGTTTAATGTATCATTGGCGAGGAGTAAAAGTAATTGCTTTACGTTCGTTTCGAAGGATTCTTCTTGGATGAAATTATTATCACCTTCCATATATTCTACTAAATAAGTATTCAATCCTCGTTTTACTATCTCCAAGCAATTTTCAATCGTTGCGTAAAAGTCGTTTCTTGAGTTGAATTCAACCACTGTTGTCACTTCGGTTACGACGTCTGCTTGGGCACCTTGAATTTTAAGAAACTCAGCAAAGCTTAAACAGGTAAACAGCTTTCCACCGGTAAACCTGCAGTATTCATCAACAAGCTCAAACCTGGTAGAAATGGACTTTTTATTCCCTTTTAGCATCCAATCATTTTTTTCATCATTAGTAACGAAAACTATATTAACCTGCCTTAACTTGCCAAGTTCGAGAACCGCCTTCCATATCAAAAAATCACCGATGGCATTTACCTCCTTATTTTCATCTTTATTCCCCGGGGGGATACCATCCTTCATGCGTTGCTCAAATTCATCTGCCAAGGTAATTTCGTCATCAGTTGCATCAATTACATTCGCCTTAGTAAAGATTTCGTTATAAAGTTGCGTAACTGGGTCGAACCAGTTCCATTCGTTTATGCTTGTTTGAAGGTCCCTTAATATATCCTTATATGGCTTTATGAAGTCTACAAAATCCGCCTTAAATGTTATTAACTTTTTATATGCGTCCAAATCGCTTAAAATTGGATAATTGAGATCTTTTATAGTCGGAATTGTGGATAAGGCCTTATCTACCTCAGTAAACAGTTCACTTATTTTTGACGATCTATGTTTTGCGAATTCTCTCAAGGTTTGCGCCGTAACAAAAATACGTTCTGGCTTAAGAACTTGTTGGTAAATTCTTTTAATCTCATTTAAACTTTCCTGACCCAAATTATAAGGCACCAAAAGGGAATTGGTGTCGAAAACAAACACTGCATTTTTATTGAACTCTGCAAGATTGAGATTTCGGCCTGTAAGTATGGACAAAAAATCAGGGTATTGTTTTCTATAAAGAAAATAATTTTTATCGTCAGCCATTTTTCAAGTTTTTTATGCATAAAGGTAGGACTTTTCCTTATGTAGAGGGCGGCTTACATTTTTGGCAACAGCTCGCGAGAGGATATAAGAAAAGAAAGCCGGAAGCATTCGGTACGTCACTGAACGCCAGTTCGATCTGAAAACCCCTCCTAATAAATTAGTTTCCCCCTGTAACGCCTTACCCCCTATAGCCGTCTTATGGCTATGAAACTACTACATCTGCTTTTTATAACCCTATTCACACTTTTACTATTCAAAACTGCCCACGCCCAAACCCCGGCCGATAAAATATCCGGCTCCGTTTTGGATGAGGGTAAAAAACCGATGGACGGGGCCACCGTTATTTTACTCATCGCCAAAGATTCCACCGTGGTAACCAGCCAGCTGGTTGGCCAGGATGGCAGCTTCGCGTTTGTAAACTTGAAAGACAATACATATCTCATCAAAGTCACCTTTATTGGTTATAAAAATTACGTCAGCAGCAATGTGGTGGTAAGTGGCCAAAAACCGGTCAACTTGCCGGCTTTTGCAATGATACCCGCCGGGAAGACCCTGAACGCGGTTTCGGTAACGGCTAAAAAATCGTTTGTGGAGCAAAAGATTGACCGTACGGTAGTTAACGTGGGCGCGCTGATCAGTAACACGGGTACCAACGCTTTGGAGGTGCTGCAAAAAACCCCGGGCGTGCAGGTGGATGCCGACGGCAATATTACTTTTAAGGGCAAAAGCGGCGTGTTAGTGATGATCGATGATAAGCCTACGTATCTTTCGGCCACCCAGTTGGTGACGTATTTGAAGTCGCTGCCGGCTTCGTCGCTCGACCAGATCGAGCTGATGGATAACCCGCCGGCCAAATATGATGCGGCCGGCAATGCAGGGGTCATCAATATTAAAACCAAAAAGAACAGCATCAGGGGCTTTCATGCCGTACTGGGCGGCGATTATGCGCAGGGCTTTTATGGCCGCAACAGCGAGAATATTAACATGAACTATCGCGTTAATAAGGTTAACCTGTTTGCCAACCTGGGCTACGATGAGCAGCGCACCTGGCGGCGGCTGGAGATAGACCGCGATTATTTGGACGCCAACGGAAATACTACTTCGTCGCTGGCGGATATTTCGTATTTCAGGCCCACCAACTACAACACCAATATTAAAGCCGGGATGGACTTTTACGCCTCGCCCAAAACTACCTGGGGCATTGTGTACACCGGCGCCATCGAGCGCGACCACGACAACAGCCCCGTTTACAGCCTGCTGTATGGCCAGAACGCGGCGCTGGATTCGACTATTGTCACGAACAATACCTCGCAAAACAAATTTAACAGCAACGGAATCAACCTGAACTATACCCACAAATTTGACAGCCTGGGCCGCGAGCTTACGTTCGACCTGGATTATATACACGATGCCGCAGGTGGCAACCAGCAGTTTGTAAACAATACCTACCTGCCGGATAACACGCTCACCAATAGCACCATGCTGACGGATAATTTGCCGGCTTACATTAATATTTACAGCGCAAAAAGCGATTATAGCCACCCGCTGCCGGGCAAGGCTAAGTTTGAAGCGGGCATTAAAAGCAGCTATGTAAATACCGACAATGCCGCCAATTACTTTAACGTGGTGAATGGCGTAAGCAACATTGATTATAACAGCACCAACCGCTTTTTATACAAGGAGAACATTAACGCTGCCTACGCCAATTTTAATAAAAACTGGGGCCGCTTTGCTATACAAACGGGCCTGCGGGTGGAAAACACCAATGGCGACGGTCACCAACTGGGCAATGCCGAGCGGGCCGACTCATCGTTTATTAACCATTATACCAACTTGTTCCCTACGGCATATTTTTCCTACAATTTGGATACGGCGGGGCATCATGTGCTGGTGGCTTCGTACGGAAGGCGCATTGGCCGGCCCAACTACGGCAGCTTAAACCCCTTTACCTTTTTTGTGGATGAGTTTACGCAATTTAGCGGAAACCCCTTTTTGCGGCCGCAGTTTACCGACAATTATAAACTGGCCTACAGCTACCGCAGCCTGTTTACCTTGGCGCTGGTGTACAACTATACCACCGATGTACAGGGCGAAACCATTCACCGCGACAGTGATGTATTTATCAGCACGCAGGGCAATATCGGAAGTCAAAAAACGCTGGATTTTTCGGTCACCACCAATTTTGCGCCCACCAAATGGTGGACGGTTAACCTGTATGCCGAGGTGTATAAAAACACCTACCAGGGTGCGTTTTACACCGGGTATTTAAACCAGACCGGCATTACCCTGGCGGGCAACGGCAATAACCAGTTCACCATTTCGCCCACCTGGAGCGCGGAGCTAAGCGGCTTTTTTGATACCGGCGGCACCTACGGGCAGTTTGTTACCCTGCCCAAAGGGATGCTTAACGGGGCCATCCAGAAAAAGATACTGAACAATAAAGGCAGCCTGAAGCTAACCGCGCAAAATATGCTGCAAAGCTTTAGCCCCAGCGGCACCATCACTAATATTGTGGATGCCAGGGCAAAGTTCCATAACACGCTTGACACACGCGTGGTAACCCTGGCGTTTACGTATAGTTTTGGTCAATCGAACAATATCCCGCAGAAACGGGAAACCGGCGGTGCGGACAGCGAGCAGGGGAGAGCGCATTGAGGGGGGAAGTAACCCAACCGCATCGTCGTTGCGAGGAACGAAGCAATCGCTACGTAGGACAGTCAACGAAACGCTGTGCAATAATGCCCGGCGTGCGATTGACAGGTCAACCGGATATAACGGGTCCTTTGACTAGCATGTGTAGGGGTTGCTTCGTTCCTCGCAATGACGGTTTGATGAGACGCAAACTGTGAAGAAAAATCTTGATAAAAGCAAACAAATCAAAGAAGAAAATAGTGTCCCACATGTATTCACGTGTCCCGGGTGGTACATCGCACAGCCCCAACTCTTCCATCTTTCCCGACTTCATCCTTGAATTGTACCGTTTTGGAACATCAAGTGTTACATAAACGAACGATTGCTGTGATTGTGCCATCATAAATAATTGATATTTAATAAATTATAGCGTTGGCGCACTATTTGAGGCCCGTTAAACGATCCTCAATTTTTTCGAAAACCTTAATGACAGCGTCATGATAAAAGCTACTAACCTGGAAAAGCATTATTATACCGACGAAATGGAAATTTTTGCTTTGCAAAACTTGTCTATCGAAGTGGAGAAAGGCGAGTTTGTGTCTATTATGGGCCCCTCGGGCTGCGGGAAATCCACCTTGCTTAACATATTGGGCATGCTTGACGAAGCCGATGAAGGAAATTATTTTTTTGATGGTTACGAGGTGACGCATATTAAAGAGCGCAAACGCGCTGACCTGCGCAAGGAAAATATCGGTTTCCAGTTCCAGAATTTTAACCTGATCGATGACCTCACCGTATTTGAAAACGTGGAGCTGCCGCTGATCTATAAAGGCGTACGGGGGCCGCAAAGGGCTAAGCGGGCTGAAGAAGTACTGGATAAATTACAGATTATGGACCGGCGTAAGAGTTATCCGCAGCAGTTGTCGGGCGGGCAACAGCAGCGTGTTGCCCTGGCGCGTGCCGTAGTGAATAAGCCCGGACTGATTCTGGCCGACGAGCCGACCGCCAACCTGGATATCGACAACGGCGACGCGGTAATGGCATTGCTGACCGACCTGAACAAGGAAGGGACGACCATCATTATGGTTACCCATTCAGCACATGACGCTGCTTACAGCCATCGGGTTATTCGCCTGCCGCTTGACCCAACGGCCGTTTAACCCCCGCTGATCTAAGTAAAGCATCCACAAAAAGCTTTCGGCTTTTCACTTTCGGCTTTCTGCTTGAAAAGTAGGGTAACCCGGACTCGAACCGGGAGCCTCCACAACCCGAATGTGGTAATCTAGCCAATTGATATACTACCCTAAATACCGCGACAATTTTAATTATATTTTCATTCGCAAGCAAAAATTTTGGTGACAGCCGGCGCGCCGGGCCGCCTGATTATGACACTGGCTTTACGCCAGTGTGGGGTTATCGGGCTAAATTTGTACTTTGAACAGGAGGGAATATGAAAGTTGAAATATGGTCGGATGTGATGTGCCCGTTTTGTTATATCGGCAAACGCCGGTTTGAGCAGGCGCTGCAAGGTTTTGCACACCAAAACGAAGTGGAAATTGAATGGAAAAGCTTCCAGCTTAACCCCGCCATGGTAACCGAGCCGGGTGTGCATATCGACGAATACCTGGCCAAAGCAAAAGGCATCAGCCTGGAGCGCGCCCAACAAATGAACGATTATGTAACCAAAATGGCTGCCGAAGCCGGCCTCACCTATAATTTCGATAAGGCTGTAGTGGCCAACAGTTTCCGCGCGCATCGTTACAGCCACCTGGCCAAGTCGCATGGTTTGGGCGTACAGGCTGAAGACCAGCTGTTTAAAGCCTACTTTACCGATGGCAAAAACACTGATGATGTGGCGACGCTGGTGGAACTGGGCCGCGAATTGGGCCTGGATGCAGGAGAAGCAAAACAGGCGCTGGAAAGCAGCGCCTTTGCCGATGAAGTAAAACACGACATTGCTGAGGCGCAGTATTTAGGCGTACAAGGTGTGCCATTCTTTGTGTTCAACCGGAAATATGCGGTTTCGGGTGCACAGGAAGTGCCCGTATTTGAGCAAACGCTGGAAAAAGCTTTTATCGAATGGCGCGCAGAAAAATCCGGCGCCGAATTTTGAGGTGATCGAAGGCGAAAGCTGCGGGCCCGATGGGGACTGTTAAGAAACCTATCTGTTACTTTAGTTTTTCGATAAAAACAATCCGGTTGCCCACCGGGTCAATCACGGTAACGGTTATACTGTCTGCATCCCAAAAAGGAATCTCAAGGCCGGGACGATTATATTTATATTTTTTGGCGATAAGCTCCGCGTGGTATTCTTTCAGGCCTTTAAAATCGTTAATCGTAATGCGTACGCCTGGGCTTCCGTCGCCATGATGTTCCGAAAGGTGCAATACCACATCCCTCAGCGAAGCATGCATAAACCTCGGGGCGCCCGGGGCGAAAGTATGCGTCCAGTCAATTTTAAAGCCCAGCCAGTCTACATAAAACTCAATAGTCTTATCGTAGTCATAAATGCGCAGTGTTGGTATTACAGTCGACATAGTTTAGTCAAAAAACAAGTTTATCCTATCCGCGCCCCAGTAAATCATCCAGCTTGTTCCGCTCGGTTTGCAACTCCCTGGCAAGCTTCTTTTCCTTATCGTTAGCTTTGATTTTAAAGTTTTTGAATTCCTCTTCCAGTTCGGTATAAAGCTGCGTACGATACCTGGCTTCGCGCCGGTGTGCCGCTGACCGGGCGATGACGGCAATGGCGATTATGGCAAACAAAGCAACAAGGCTCCAAACTATAATGTTGTAAGTGGTTTTTGGTAAAACCAGGCCAAATACGGCAATGCCATCCTTGCGGCTAAGCTCATCGTTTTGGCTGTTTAACTGCGTTTTTAAACTGTCTAATTGTTTATTCTGACCGGCTATTTTGCCGATAGCAGCGTTCAATTTGGTGCGATTGGCATTTAGCGTATCAGATGCGTTTTTCCATAAGGCCGATATAAGCGGCTGTTGGTAATGGTAAACCTTACTGAGCAGGTACTGGTATTGTGCGTTAAGGCTTTGGTTGGTAAGTATGGGCACAACCGAATCAGTCGGCAGGTGCGTCGGTTGAACTGATTGAGCAGGTTGTGCGCCCTGAACAGGGGCATGCGCGGTTGAATCCGCCCTCTTTTTATAATAGCCGTAGGTGTGATGCCTGTAGGTGTATTTTGGGACGCCTTTTACCGCTGGTTTTTTCCTGGCGGTATCCTGCGCAAAAACAGTGATCGACCCAAAACAAAATAGCAAAGCAAAAACGAGTATCCGCAGCATAAAACATATTTAGAAAGTAAAATTAGTATTTTGACAACAAAAGTGGAAGTTTTGTTTTGGAGAGTCCGAAAAGTCGGGAAGTCCGAAAGTCAGAAAGAAGGAGGTTTTTGATTGACTGCTTTGCTTTGTCTTTCGGACTTTCCAACTTTTCGGACTTTCCCGACTTTCTCAATATATTAGCGGCATGAACATAGGAATGATCGGCCTGGGCGATATGGGCCGCCTGTATGCCAAAGCATTTGCTGCGGCAGGTTACGCCGTCTGCGGCTGTGACCTGCCCGAAAACCGGCAGCGGCTGGAAGGCGAGCTTACGCCGCTAGGTATTAAATTGATGGACAATGGTAAAGATGTCGCCCGCATGTCCGACCTGATCATTTACTCGGTGGAAGCGGAAAGCCTGGCCCGTGTTGTGGCTGAGTGCGGGCCTTCAACTAAATATGGCGCCATTGTTGCCGGCCAAACTTCGGTAAAGACGCCTGAAATTGAGACTTTTGAGAAATACCTGCCAGCCGACGCTCAGATCATTACCTTTCATGCCATGCACGGGCCAGGCTTTGCACCAAAAGGCCAAAAGCTGATCCTGATAAAACACCGGGCCGATGAACATGCTTACCGCCGGCTGCACGACCTTTTTACTGCCATTGAAACTGATATCGTTGAAATAGAAAACTACCACGAGCATGACAAAATTGTGGCCGATACCCAGGCGGTTACGCACGTGGGTTTTGAAAGTATGGGCACCGCCTGGAAAGAAGCCGGTTTTTTTCCCTGGGAAAATGCTTCTTATGTAGGCGGCATCGACAATGTAAAAATACTCACCACGCTACGTATATTCAGCTATAAGGCGCACGTTTACGGCGGCCTCGCTATCATGAACCCTTATGCCCGGCAGCAGGTAAAGCGATATGCGGTGTCCGAGTCGGAGCTATTTAAGCTGATGATTAAAGAAGAGGAAGAAACTTTTCGGCAGCGGCTTTACCGGGCGCGCGACTTCGTTTTCCACGAAAGCCGCAAGCCTATTATGCTGAATGATAATATCATGAAAGAATTTTCGCTAGGGCAAAAGCCCGAGCTCCAAAAACCAAATTCGCATCTCAGCATCCTGAGCATGGTTGATGCCTGGTACCACCTTGGCGTAAACCCCTACGATAACCTCATCGCTCAAACGCCGCCTTTCCGGCTGCGCCTCGGCATTGCCGAATACCTGTTTAAAAACGATGAACTGCTGGAAGAATCGATAGAAACCGCTTTATACGACAAAACCATCCGCGGTGACGACCTGGAGTTTCACTCCGCGGTAAGGGAATGGTCGGCCATTATTGGTTACGGCGATATGGAAGGTTATAAAAAGCATTTTAACGATGTGCAGGCCTTTTTTAAGGGCCGTTTGGAAGAAGGGAACAGGCAAAGCGCTGAATTGATCAGGAGGCTGATGGAATAACCACAAATTATTATTTTGCATCATTGATCGCTTTTATGGCGTCGTCAGCCGCTTTTGCTGATACCGCATCATTCAGTTTTGCACGTTGCTCCTTTATTGAGGTTAAAAACCTGATCATAAACGGGCCCACACCGGCGCTCTTATAGTTTACCCCAACCAGTTTTAGTTGCTCAATGCCCTGTAGCGCGTATTCCGTATTATCCATACGCCCTATTAACCCAGCTATTTTTTGGGTGAGGTGGATTTTATCCTGCAAATTACTTGTCTTGAACCTGGCATAGATAAATGGCCATTGGGCCTGACCGCCGCTGGCGGAATATATGGCGACTATGGCCTGGGTAAGTGTACCTTCATTGTCGCTTTCAAGTGATTTCGCAAGCTTCATGGCTTCCGCAGGGTCAATTTGAGCGATGCCAAACAAGGCCGCGCCGGCCACCTCGTAGGAGGGGCTGTTTAACGCCTGTTTAAACAAATCCAGGTAGGCCGAGTCCTTAAGCGGGACGAGTGTTCTGATTGCGGCTGCCTTTACCAGGTTGTTGTCATCATTTTGTGCTAGTTTAACCAAAACCGGCAATGCTGCGTTTTTTAAGTCGGCATTTATATTGCGGATATCCTCTTTTTGCGCATTTAATAGGCCGATAACCTTTTGACGAAGCCCCGAAAATTTATCATTCAACGCCGCAATCAATACTTTTTGGGCGCCTTTATCGTCCTGGTTTTTTGCAGCGGCGTCAATCGCCTCAAAACGATCGAGGTATAACGGAGCGTTGAAATACTGGAACACGTAGGCTGCAAGCGTCTTATTATCGGTTTTTTGAGCCACAAGCACTTTATCCGCATCCACATTTACCAGGTCGGGTTTTGCAGTTGTTTTGTAGGTAAAGGTATCGGCCCGGTCACGTACCCATACTTTATATCGTTCCTTCTTTCCATTCGCATAAACGTCGATTGCCATTGGTAAGGTAAATACTTGCCCATCCTGTGTTTGCTGCAGGTAAATGGTTTGGGTTTTTGTTGTATCGTTCCACTTATAGTTGATGTTTAAAATTGGATGCCCGGCGCCATAATACCATTCGTTAAAAAACCAGTTCAGATCAAGTCCGCTGGCTTCCTCCATTGCCAGGCGAAGTTGCTGTGCTTCGGCACTTTTAAAGGCGTTGGTTTTAAGGTAGATATTCAGGCCACGATAAAATGCGGGTTCCCCCAAATAATTGCGCAGCATGTTTAATATGCGCCCGCCTTTTTGATAGGTGACGCCGTTAAAAGCGTCTTTAGCCCTTTTGATGTAAAAATTTACCAGCGGCTTTTTAGCGTTTTCCGAATTGCTTAAATAACCCTGCAAGCCGTTATGCAGATGCTCATCGGCAGCGTCTTTACCATATTTATGTTCCAACCAAATGACCTCGCCAAAATCAGCGAATGATTCATTAAGCGTTAAATTGCTCCAGCTTTCTGCCGTAACATAGTCGCCGAACCATTGATGAAAAAGCTCATGCTCCAGGCCGGTGTCATAGTACCGGTCGGCAAATGCCCGTTTATTATGGCCTTGCTCGCCAAACATCGTGGCAGTGGTATTTTCCATTGCGCCGCTCACATAATCCCTAACCCCGATCTCCGCATACTTATTCCAGGGAAAATCGATTCCGGTTACTTTCGAGAAAAATTCGATTGCTTCGGGCGTATCGCCAAATATTTCCTTAGCAAACGGCGCTGATTTCGGTTCCAAATAATAATTAACTTCTTTTCCGCGCCAATGGTCCTTATAGATATGAAAATCGCCGATTGCGATCATAAAGAGGTAGGGAGCATGCGGCAGTTCCATTTTCCAGGTATCAGTCCGGGTGCCATCACCATTATTTTTTTGAGCTGCGAGGCGGCCGTTTGATAGGGTAACATATTTCGCCGGAACGGTCATAGTTATTTCGTCGGTGGTTTTTTGGTTAGGATGATCGATCGTCGGAAACCATGCCGAAGAGCCTTCCGGTTCGCCCTGCGACCAAATCTGCACCGGTTTGTCTTTTTCGCTGCTGTCGGGATTCACAAAATAAATACCATGCTGGTCCCTGGTAACATTTTTTAGTTGCCCGGGCTTTGCTGTATAATCGATGTATAGCGTGTATTTTTCGTTGCGTTGGTACACCTTATCCAATGTGATATTTAAGCTCAGGCTGTCGTAGGTAAAGTGCAGCGGTTTGTTCAAACCATTTTTTATAACGGAAATATCCTTAATATCCATCCCTTTTGCGTCAAGCCGTAAAGTATCGGTTGGATAAAAATGGGGCATCAGCGTTACCCATTCTTTGCCGTACACATACCGCTTTTTATAATCAAAGTGCAAATCGAGTTTAGTGTGTACGAGATCATTTATCTTTGGTGTTGTTTCGCGATAATCCACTGATGATGCATGCTCCGTTGTCGCGGTTTGCGCCATTAAAATGTTTTGCGACCCGGTAACCAGCATCACTAAACCGGCCAGCGTGCCAATTTTCAGTTGTTTCATCTCCGTAAGTTTAAATCCGGGCAAATATACACAATCACATAGTACTATTTATAGCATAGTACTATTTATTTAGCAATTTTTGATTTTAAGTGATTTAAAGGGAGAAATAACCGTTTTTTTTATCACAGATTTATACTGATTTCGGCGATTACACCGATTAAATCAGGTAATGGTTGAAAATCTGTGCATTCAGAGAAATTAATATATCAAGAAAGGTGCTTTGAGTGATCGGAGACTGCCGACTGTCTAAACCGTATCTCGTTAAAACACCCCTTTAAAAAGGGTGTTTATACCTCCTTTATCTGTCGTTATTCTGCTGATATTTAGGATATTAAGATAACCTTCTAATCAAAACTTTATTAACGCAGTTTAACCTTAAAAATTATGAAACCCTTAACACTTAAAATCGGTTTAGTCGTATTTTTTTCTGTATGCCTGTTAAATGCCTTTGGCCAGGCAAGGAGACAACAGCCCGCTAAAAAACCGGTTGCCGCAAAGCGGGATACTCTTTTGAAACATAAAACAGACTCCCTGAGCGATGAACTTACTTCGTTAAAGAAAGCAATTAATGCAACAAAAAACAAAGCAGACACATTAAATACGAAAGCAGATAAGCTTAGTATGTCGTTAAAAAAAACCGATTCAACGGTTGCTAGTGGTAAAAAAGCCGATTCAACAGGCATGAGTAAATATCGGGGGAAGTCATTTGTGTTTCAACGGCCAATTCGTGTTATGGAAACCAATGCCGTTGGCGAAATTATAGCTAAGTCACGACAGCCAATAGCGCCGAAAGGAACAACCTTTACCGTAGAAGGGATAACAAAAAATGGCGGCCTTATAATTTCTTTTTGGATATGGACCCTTAACGAGCCTTTGTCTAAAAACCTGGATTCGTTCGAAGAGGGAAGCCCTGATTCTGCCGGCAAAGCTAAATTAATGCAGGCATTAATTGATTCGGCAAATACCAAAGCCAAACAAGAGACACTGGCTGAACAACTGGATGTTGTAGCAAAGCGGAAATCGTTTAATTTTAAAAAGTATACTGGTTTGCAGTATGTTCCGGTAAGCAGAGATACTGTGAATGATAACAGACGATATTTCACTATAGGAAAAGACACGTTGACGCAATATTGCGAGGAATATAAAAAGGTAAAAACCTGGAATATTAATTATGGCGCACTTGCTACCACATTTAAACTCAGATTTAGAAGGTTTTCATTTTCTGACAATCTGAGTCTGGGCGGCGCTATATATTATCAAAGGAAAATGAAAAGAGACACCGCATGGACGTGGGGCTTTATAGGAGCTCTATCACTTTCATCCGTTACGCTTGATTCTTCTACAACAAATCTCCACACGAAACCATTGTTAACAACAAGTACTAGCCGCCCGGCATTTAGTCCCTCTGTGCATTATGCAATAACTTATAAGAATATCGACCTTACGGTAGGAATAGGGTGGGATTTGCTAAGCAAACCAACCAGTGCAGCCACTGCTACTGCTACAAACCCCGAAGCAGGCTGGATTTACAATAACAAGCCATGGCTTGGTATTGGCATCGGGTTTAACCTATTTAGCACCAGCACAGCCAAAGGCACCCCCAATGATACCAGCCAGTCGGTCACCGGTAAGTAAGTAATTTACCGATTGAGTACAAAGTTGTTAGGGGTGTACCTGTTCACCGCAGCACTCAAAACCCTGCCAGTCGACGTTAGGAATGATCTTATCCGCAACTAAAGGTGATCACAGATTTATGTTGATTTCGCGGATGACACTGATTAAACGGGATAGCGATTAGAAATCTGTGTCATCAGTGAAATCAATCCTAAAATCTGTGATCAATGTTATACTGATTTCTTGGACGAAACAAATTTGTTGAGAAACATAAATCAAGAATCTGTGTCATCAAAGCAATCAGTATAAATCTGTGATTTAATTGGCCGTAAACAGCGTCCACGGATAAGCCTTCATATCCCTCAGGTACTTGCCCTGGGTTTTCACATATTCAGGATGGAGTTTGAGAAAAGGCGCCGCCAAAAAATCGTCGCCGGCCGGATGGCCCATGTGTGCCCAAAATTGCATTTTACCGGCAAGGTCTGAAGTAGTTACTTTACCCTGCACTGCACCCATCGGGAAGAAGGGCGGCTCGTTAAATTCTTTACAACCCAGCGGATCCTGATCCACGTGGCCGTCAATAATGCAGCGGTCATAAGCCTTTTTATTGTTCAGGGCGTCATAGGTATCTCCTTCGATGGTTTTCCCCGTCGCATCGTCCAATTTACCTTTATAATCAACATCTACCAATTGCGTCATCCGTTTCTTACGCGCATTTGGGGAGGTTGTTTGATCGTTTACATCAAATGTGGTTTCTTCTTTGACCAGCTTCGGATCGGTAGCGAAATTGGTGCCGATAAAGGCGGTATCCTTCGAGCGCCAAAGGTGGTAATCCTTTAAGCCGAGCTCCAGTTTAGCTACCTCGTTGGTTT